>Ga0307517_10009933_pt1 | contig 13406 bp, 20 predicted proteins | sample 23_EM_MG_FD_194515 | JGI IMG/M metagenome (GOLD analysis project Ga0307517, IMG submission 194515) | Populus trichocarpa ectomycorrhiza microbial communities from riparian zone in the Pacific Northwest, United States - 23_EM | ecosystem: Host-associated > Plants > Roots > Unclassified | place...
CCCGAACCGCTGGGGCATTGCTCGCCTAACGCAAGAACGGGATAAACACCCGACCAATGCACTTCGGACGCGGCACAACAAGAGCCTGGGGATGACGGTTGAGCTGTCGCCCCCGGACCAGACGCTCGTGGGATCCTCGAAGCCATCACGCTCTTTCATCAGGGAGTTGGCGAAGACAACCTGGGATGGCTTTTCCTGATGATCGCTGGCACCCTCGACATCGCCGACACGTCTTGTGTACTCTCCTTAGTCCACAGGATGCTTTCCCTTCTCCGAGACTGCCTTCAACCAAAGGACCCTCGTTCACCCCCCTCCTGGTCACGAAGCCGTAATACCTGGCGAGACCGAAAACCCCTCCCGACCCGGTTATGTGCAAAGCTACGGTAGTCAATGAGTTACGGTGGATCGTATCGGAGGACATGAACGTCGAACACTTTCTCGATGCATCTACGGTTTCCCAAGCTGAGCCTGACGACGTCTGGGTTGGCTATGGCTAATTTTCGGACCACCTCTGTTGACGTAAGCCACGTCCAGTAATCCTTGGACCAAGGGTCGAAAGCATTCCTGACGGCTATCTGGGGAAACCGAAGTGCCTTGCTTCACTCGCTGTCCTTTTTCATGCGCTCAGGGCTGTCCTGGAAGCTTGGATCTGGCGAATGCTACCTTGGTGTTGGGTGACGCCAAGGGAGGGATCGCACAAGCAAAGGTGGCCTTTGAGATATTCACGTCGCTGAAGGATTTGTATTGCCAAGCGCGATGTCACTTGATGGCCAACCGCAAGAAGCGAGGAACACGTGGCGTCGAGGGTGGACCTCATTCCGAGCGAGAACTCTCGGGCTGCGACAGAAACCGTTGAAGAGTTCCTTGCTTTTCCACCTAATGACATGGATAGGGCCAAGAAACTCGTTGAGGGTGCCCAGGGGATCACCCGCTCCGATGATCACGATGGGCAATTCTGGGCCGCGTATACCATGGCGATGGTTGAAGAGGACCTTGATACCGCTCGCGACCAGCTAGAATGCGCCAAGAGCCACGCTGCGATCCTTCGAAACCGGTATCTTGTGGGAATTTCGTGGTATGAGCTCGCAAAATTGTGCCTTTTAAAGGGAGAAATTTGGAAGCAAATTCCGAAGCCATACTTGTTCCGAGCGCCTTCAAAGATACTGGGAACATAGTCTGGCATGATACGTGTAGGAGCCTCCTTGAGGAAGTCGAGCTTCGAGCGAGGAAACCACAGGTTTACTGGGGTGAGTATTTCTCGAAACACCGTGTTCTGTATCCATTTGCTCAATGACGACTTTCAGATGTTGTTCGGAACAGTATTCTTGGTTCACGAGATTAACCTCCGGCTCTTGCTGTGTCTGTAAACCACCGTCACTTGCATGTTTCGTCCTTCGAATATTAGATTAAGAACGCTTTTCCCGCGACTCCCATCACGGCAATCCGCCAAGTCGCGACAGGCCGCACGCAGCTGGTAGAAAGCCACTGAAACTCACGAGTGCGATCGTAGACGATGAGATACGAGAAGGGATCAACGAGATCAAAAACCTGACCTGCCTTCGAGGCCTCATTCTCCACGTACCAACCTTCGCTGGTGGCGGCAGACACACTTTTTATCTTCGCCTCGATACGAGAGCGCAAGATGCATACAAATACACAAGGGATACGTACACCGATCGAAACCTAAAACGCTACCTCTTCGCAAGTGCCTATGCGACTAAACTCCGGTAACAGGCTGAATAAATAACCACTCGGGACCAGAGGGATGATGGCTTTTCTCGAGGCAATCTGGAAGATCAAACTATCACCGTGCTCCTTTCGCGTTTGAATTCGAGGGCAAAGCCCACAGAGCTGGTTGTCTAGTCGTTGCCACACCTCCGGCTCCGAAGGAGAACGTCTATCAGGTTTGAGGAAAGAAAAGTTGCTTGCGACAACTCGTATTCTCGAGAGTTTTGGGGAATTCCGAAGGGTGGATAGTAACACTACCAGGTTACTGATTGCCGAGGTTCCGTTCGAAGTGCCCTCGATTGTGAGTGTTCGAAGCTTGGAGCACGTTCCGATGTCGAGACAGAAAGATAAGGACGCTTTAGAGTCAATGCGTTCAGCTTCAGGCAACGCCAAAGCGGTGGGTTTACATACGCCAATCTCCCTTAACCTTGACCTCAAAGAATTGCAAAGACTTCGCGCACACCTTTATCAACTCGTTCTCCGACTGGTCCGCAGTCGATTCGAGGCGTAACGCACGTAGAGGACGAAGAACGCGACCGACAACCTCGTCAGTACCACCACTCCCATCAAGCAACCGTCGGGGGATCCCCGCCCTGATATCCTCAATCGACTCCATAATTCCGTTCGCATAGCAATTATCCACAGTCACCTCCCGAAGGTCCCGGTGGCCTCTAAGCTTCACGAGCGCAATCGGGTCGAAAAAACACCTTTCGAACTGCATACACCGCACGCTCGGAATGAACGACTCGAATATCGAAGGAAATCCAGCAAGGATCGGTGCGGAAACGAATTTGACTCGGATGAGAGGTGAGTGCGCGAAACGGAGGATGATGGACTGTATTTCCTCTGGGCTGCGCGGGCGGCAGATGTATAGGAATCGAGTGTATCTGAGGAGGACATCCGGGCACCGGGCGAAGGTTTGAAGGAATGGAGGTGCCGCGATGATTTTGCAGTGGGAGAAGAGGTAATATCGAACGCGGTGGTTGCACGCTTTGGAGACCAGAGCCCACGAATTCAGGACCCTCTTGTCGAGGTCCCACCGGTAGAAGATTGGGTCATGGCTCTGCGGTTGGTCAAGCGGTACGCCAAAGTAATCGATAATCGCGTCGACTATCTCTTGGGGAACCCGCATCGTGGGTCGGGGAGTTCCGAACATGCCGCTCCACACACAGCATGGGTCATTCTCATAGCCTGCGTGGGCGGTTCGCCCAATGAATAAGCCAGTCTCCTACAATTCCGTGTGGACACCATCGTGGTGACCCAATAAGAAATGGTACATTGAGGTGATTACAAACAACCAGCGTCCGTCAGATGAAAATACACTCTCAGATACGTCGGAGATGAGTTATGGTGGATATCAGAGAGATGTCGGTTCAGACGCATCTGGTTTGAACCGCAGTCGGGCAAGAAGTAATGAATGCCACTCGCCATCGGATGTGTCGGAGACCTTTGCCTTGTAGAAGAATGGGGTCGTGGGTTCCTCTCCATAATTGGGACCACCAAGTGCCGATGATGTCAGGTCCGTTGACAAGGTAAATTTCCCCCAAGGCTGACCGATTCGGGGCGAAGCGAACACTTCAAAGTGTGCCTAATTTTAGGAGTTTGAGTATCTTAGTGAGAACCCCTACGAATTCTCACGTACCTGACCGTCGGGGTGATTGTGACTGACGAACAATGCATAGTCCGGCGCGCTGAGCGTTCCGATGACTTTCAGAAGAGTGGTAAGCACTTCAGTCCAGGCTGAAGACGATTCCTCGTACCCAAGAAGAGGTTTTCTCTGGTGATCGGATGGCTGTCCGCATACGACCTCAAGATTTCATCCACGTTGGCCTTGAACCAGTTTTTTGGGGCAGTGAGGTCCGCGATGTAACGGTAGTTCGTCGACTCGACACAAAGGAACGCGATCTTGTGGTTAGCCTTCACACCGAACGAATATCGCCGATTAATGTTGTTCCTACAATCAAATTGTGAGATACGTCCAGTCTCGGATGGAAGATTTACGGACGGGTCTAATTTCGAGGATACCCAGCTTTGAAGAACGTCAAAACCTCTTTGCGCGCGGCTTCGTTTGTCTTGCCGTTGGTCGCCTTGGCTGATCTTTCCATAACCGTGGAGGTTTGCCATAGCCCTGAGCGCCCCATTCGATGTTTGTGGTGGGTCAAACGCGTTGAATAGGGTAACAAACTCCCCCTCTGGTTTGCGTAAGTACCCAACGGAACCGATCGTGACACTGGATGGGGACCACAACGGCAATGTCACTGTCCAGTTATCAGGCGGTTAGAGTTTTGACGTCATACGGGGTGAGAAGAAACGCACACGATGGGTGGAACTCATGTTGGAGCAGCATCCTGTAGCGCCGTTCATCCTTGATATTCGCGAGCGCCTCGTCTAGAGGCGGGGGTGAATCCACTCTGAGGTGGGTATATTCCTCTCCTTCGAGAACCGAGTCGAGGAGCGACGAGCTGGTACCCACAGAAGGGCTTTCCGGGTCGTCTTCGTGACCGCTACCGACGTCTGGACGGTTCCGCCACTTTGAAAGGTCGCCATGAGGTGTCATATAAGATGAATCCATCTCAGGTTCTTGGTCATATTCTCCGTCAACTGGTGGTCTGTTAGAGCCAACCGCATAGGACGAAGTAAAACCCATGCTCACAAGGGGGAATGGGGGGCAGGATACGGGCCGGGCGCATGTCAGGAGACATCCTCGGCGGTATGCGAGGCGTCGTCTCAATGTCCAGAGATGTGTGTTGCAGAGGTACGTTGTACTTCCTCCCGATGACCTCGAGACCGTCGACGACTTTGGAAAACTCCGGGCGGGAGGCGGGTTGCAGCCGCCAACACCGTCCAATTACTTGGGAGAGTTCCTTCGTCCACGGATGATGGTTCGGGATTTCCGGCCTTCGGTTCTCCTCTATGGCGGGTGGTCAGAGGCTGGTGAACGCTAGAGGTCGGATGAGAACAAACGCACTCAGAACAAGGTGCCGGACAGCCTCGTCGTCGAGCAGCGGCCAAGGCAAGCTGCCCTTGTTGAGAATCTCAACGCAGCAAATTGCAAACGCGTAAACATCCATGGGCGCGAGGAACTTGTTACCTCCAGCCATCAGCTCTGGCGCCCGCCATCGGAGAGTTCCATCTGCACGTGGATGGTCAGGTTCAGGGTTTGGTGCGTCCATAATTGGGAACATACGGGGAGGGGTTTTTCCGCTAATACGCCACACCTCAGACTTCATTTCGCTTTGTCCAAAATCGGAGATGATACAGCGAACTTCGTCATCGACAAGAACGTTTGCTGCCTGCGGGTGGAATTAATTCAGTTGATAGAGACTCGAGCACATCACCGTACCTTGAGATCACCATGCAACACCCCTCTTTCGTGCAAGTAAGCCATTCCCAACCCCACCTCGTAAATCATCTTCAAGAGGTTGATCGGGGAGTGAGGCTCCACGTTCTTAAGGTACTTGACCAAACTACCGTGTTTCATGTACGGGCTCACGAAGAACCAAGGAGGCTCTCCGGTGGTCGAAGAAGCTCCAAAAAGCCCGAGGACGTTCGGATGGGAAAGAGTCTTCCAAATCTCTACCTCGTGAATGAAGAGTTTCCGCGGAGTGGTTGGGGCTAGCATCTTGATCGCGACGGTCATCCCTCCCCACGTCCCCTTGTACACATCTGAGAAGAAACCAATCCCGATCTTTTCTTCGCGATCAGCCTCCCATTTCGTGATGGTCCAGGAAGGTAGGGAAAGTTCAGTGCCTTTGCTCATCCTCGTCAATGCTTCTATCCCGCTCTCCAAGAACTCTCGATCGAGAGTATCTCTTGAAGCTCTAGCTCTGGCACTGGTCCAACTATCCGTACGTTGCTTGCTGCGAGAGCTTGCAGAAGTCGAAGACCTGCTCAACCCTGCAGGATCGAGAGGTTCGGCTTCCTCGGAAAAGACATCGACATCCTCAATCATCGTTTCTTCAGTGTCCTGCCCCTTCTCGACCTCCCTCTCAAGGGCGCGTTGGAGCGTTTTGATAGCTTCTGGCATTTCAGGACGGCTAACTTGGAGAACGTCGATCATGTCAACATCGCTACCAGTCTGCAGCGCGGCCTGCATGATTTGTCTTAGATCCGCCGTATCGTGAGCTAAGTCTTGTTCGTTTTGGCGCTCTCGACAGGCTTGCAGGAGGGCTGTGACCTCGCCGGGGTCGAGGGAGGTCATGTGGCTTTCGAACGTGAATGCCCCGTCGATGGCTTGGGGGCCGACGGGTGAAACGGCTGGGGGTGTGACAGGTTCAATGGTCATGGCGTGCGGTTGGATTTTTCCCTTCATCGCGGATATGAGGGCCTCCATTTCCGCGTGGTGCTGCCGGTCCGAGTCCTGGATCCCGCGTAGAATACGGATTTGGATGGAGAGCTGTACCGAGGGAAACGACCATCAGACCAGACCCCGAAGAAGAGATAGGAGACCCACGCTGAACATATTAAGGGCATCGTTTAATTCGGCGTCACGTTCTTGGATGGCTCGAAGGATGTCATCACGTTTTAAAAACCTCTTGATGAATGGACGGTTGACTTGTTTCTGCATCAGAGCATGGACGTGGACAAATGCCCTGTTTTTGACACACTATGAATAACACGTTGTAGACTCGAGGCTTGTGAACGCACTCGACTAGTTTTATGATCGGCCGTTGTAACTCGGTGACAACGTCGTTCCCAGCTTCCACGATTTCTTCACGGATGGATAGCAAGATGTCTGCGCACCGCTCTGTCAGACGAAGGCACGCTAAACGATTCATCTATGACATCACGGATAAGCGGACAGAGAATAGGAAAGGGGGAAAGAATTCACATCAACTTGTTGTAGGGTATCCCATATCTGGAGGAGTTGGCGCGCAGCGGGCTCCAGCCCTGGTACTGGGACGAAACCGAGGAAATTGACACCGGTTTGCAAAAGCTCGTGGGCCACGTCACCTGTTGTGCCGAGCACTGAGACCGCAGCAGATGAAACTCGCTAACACGGGTGAATTAACGGCAAATAGCCACAAAACGTGGACCACATACCTGGCGGGTAATTGCCCATCGGTCTGATTGCTCCGGGGGGATGGTTTTCTTCCGCTTGGGGGGTTCATGCCATGGCCGAGCGGGAAGTTCACGACCACCCCACCAGCTGTCGCTTGGGTCGGGGGTACGGGAACCGCTCCCCCTGGAAGGTGACACAGCACGCCCACGGTGCGGTGAAAGGGACCGGCCACGTTGGGAATTAACGATTCGTGAGAGCGCATCTACCCGAGACGGGGATGGACTGCGGGTAGTGGATCCATTGGAATCGACACGCAGACGGTATTCTATGCCCCCGGTGTCCGGGGAAGAGGACAAGGGGGTGGTCCGCTTCGAGGACACCGATGGACCCAAAGGGGATAATATCCTTACAGCTGTTGATGATTCTGAGGACGAGCTGTGAGGTGACGGGGAGAATAGCGGAGGTCTGATCTTTGGAGAACTCTTGGGAGATGGAGTGGGACTTTTAGAGGGCGAGGACATGATCGACAGCTGAGCGAGTGGATTGAGTGTGGGACGGGGTCGCAGAGGGTAAGGAAAACAAACATACACTCTTGGGTTTTGTACCCTTGCTGTACGAGGGTGAAGAAACAAATGGGGTAATAGGGTGACTCGATGTCTGGGAGTAAAGATCGCACGGTTCCGTTCAGGACGTACACAGTCTAGTTGTCGGAAGGATTGGTATTGACTCAGGTGGAAAAGGCGATATATGATGGGATTTAAAACTTAAACCACGAACGCCTCGCGATGAAGAGTAGACCTGAATGGTCGATCATATATGCGGATACGCAAGGATCCCGGTGAACAACACGGGAACACGTACCACACGCGCAGGTCTACGGTTTTCGAGATCGAGATCCAGCTCCAGCCCCTGGCTCAGCTTCTACGTGTCTGGGTTCCCAAGATTGCCTGTACTGGTGGTTCAGAGGATAATCGAGTCTGAGATGTGGAAAAATGAGGATGAAACTGACAGGGGTGGTGCGCTGGGGTGCGCAGGCGCTGATGGGGTGTGGATGAGGGAGACGGAGAGCGGTGACAGGAATTGACACGTCGAGAACGACAGCGACATCACATTCTCGGCAAGTGCCAGTGATATTCCTTCACTCCCACAAAATCAGAAATTTAGAATCCCTCATCGAGGCGGAAGCTATTTCTTCAAGACGATCGACGAGATCTGCCTCCGTTGTTCAAGCCGCTGGTCCAGATGGGACACCAGCGGTCAAAATCTGGGGGCGATCCACTCTGATGAGCGCCGTGCTCGCTTTCGCCGCCGTTCTCCAACCTCCCACGCGTGAATTCCGCTTGCTTCGGCCCTGCGCAGGATCGACCACCCCACATCGCGCCCCAATCACAGTGGCGACAGAGCAGAGCCCACAAACTTCGGATCAATTGACAATGGCGGGCATTTGGGTTACACCAAAGCACAGCCAGGATAAGGTATAGACTTATTGTTACTCCCAGAAACGCCGTCAACGTAAAACGCGACCATGGCAGGGGGGGTGCTTACCTTTCTATCTGGATAGCGCCTTTGCTGCTCGGTAATTTGCGGAAACGCCATTGTAAGGAACACAAAGTTCTGCGGAAGCCATTGACAGGCGACACCTCGATCTCCGAGCCAACGGACGTGGACGGAATTCCAACACAGCCGATTGTCGCGACACCTCACAGGATATGCCAGGAATCTGGGATGGTGATGAGTGTAACGCCGGCAAGCCGCGGATCGAATCAATGGAAAAACGTAGGCTTTCGACTCTCAATATCTGGCTCGAGTTTAACACCGCGACAGTCCCCATTGAACCAGATATCTATTCGGACAATCACACAGCCCACTTCGAATGACAATGGTTGGACAAATCTGGCACACACCCCCAGACTGTGGAGGAACGTCTGCCGCCACCACCTGCTCAGGAGCCGAAGAATCGCCTTGCATGACAAGGTCCCAATGCGTCCGAAAACACTCATTGTTACGCAGTCAATTCGGTTCCCTCGAGCCGAGATGAACGTTGCGATGTCGAGAGGCGAAGGGGCTTAAGATGGCTCTCTGGGACCTAATGCCTTGTCTTACAATCACCCAGGTACCTAATAATTGCCACCAACTGGATGACAAGATCTCACATGCACAGGCTGCCAGGCAGTCCCTGCCCCTAACGTTCCGTCGGGTCCTACAAACGATACCATGAAGCGAGAAGTCTGGCCTGTCATTTGTCTTCCTGAGTCACAGGTTCAAGAGTACCAATCGATCCGCGGGGAAAACTAGTGCGCGCCCAAGTAAAAACTCGGATATATCTCATTGTCATGCGCGGCGCGTGATGCCTCCTCCAATATGACCCTCGTTTTCTCCATCCCAGCGGTTCCCAACGCCGGGCGTTCTTCTGATCGTTCTTGAGCGGTGTGGTCTTCTCGCGCACGCTCATCAGCAAATCGTGGAAAATCCGGCAAACGATTGTAACATCATGCCACTTCCGTAGAGGATTACAACGGGTTGTATTGCGTTGCATAACCCAACCTTAAGTGCCACCCGGGAGAGCTGCAACGAGTTGCAACGGGTTATAACGGGTTGTAAGCCCTTGCCGGGGAAGCACTTCGATCGCCAGCATATATCAGATTTTCCACGATTTACTGATGCTCTCTTTGGGCCTTGAGTATAAAAGCCCCCAACTACTGGGATTCCAGTCCTCGCCTAAGGGTTCCTGTGAAACGTGCACGACTTCCTCACTCTCGTCTTCGTTGCCATTGTCAGTCAACACCCTTTGGCCGTTGCGGTACAATGTGAAACAACGGGGCCATTACTTATTTTCCTCGCAAAGCGGGTCGATCTTTTCGCCCACTACTTGTAGGTATCACAATTGGGCATGTAGTCTACTACATACTATGGTTTCGGGAGTGTGTACAGAATCTGATGTTAGAACCACTCGGAAAGCCGGCTCGTGAGCCTCCCCGATTGTCGATTTCATGCGACTCATCCATGATCTGCAACTCTATCCACGCCGAGCCCCGCCCCAGGGTTAAAGCAAGCAGAGTTTCTGTCAATCCCATGCCGGCCTACGCCGTCAAAATCAACAAGCAAGATGCGACCCCTGTCATTCGACAAGTACAGTGGGTTTGCTTCCCGTAAGTCGCCAAAAACAAGGTCATGATCGTGAAGCAATCGTAGAGCTTGGGAAACGTCCTTGCGGACTACTTCAAGGTTGAGCCGTAGTGAGGTATTCCGGAGGCACCCACCCTCAGACTTCAAGATGCACCGCGAGACGACTATAAACGTGTCCCCGATGACACGCATACAGGAGTGTAGGGTTGGGGCGAGGGGAGGGATCGTGGGAGGCGAGCAGGCGATGAGCGGGCTCGTTATACCCTGCGGTAAACTTGGCCAGAACCTCCCTGGTCGAGGCATCGCCTGTGGTCTGCATCCTCGCAAGATATATCGCATATTGTTTATTGGCCTCATCGACGACAGTCCAGAATCGCGCACCCAGAAGGCGATGCACTTTAGAAAAGATCCCAAGTGAGTGGACCAATCCAGCAGACTGGGGCGGGTCAGCCTTAGGACTCGGCCACAGGACTTTAGCTGGTGGGGGGAGAGCGGGCGACCCCCAGGAGACGTCTGTACAACCCGCGAAGTCACTCCATGCATTTCTATCGCCATGAACGTACGAGCGACGTAGAGGACCCTGCCTGAAGCATAGAATCCACCACGGAGGGTAATTGAGAGTAGCTCATCGACATAGATGGCGTCGGCGAAAATGGCAGCTGATACAACGAGATGGTTCCTCGCCAGGGCGAGCGGAACAACCGGTAGGTTTGACCACCCAACGAACGGGAGATACTGTTGGAGGCACCTCAGCGGAGCCGAAGGGACGTGAGGGAGATATTACCTTCTCCTGAGCAACAACCTTGCCGTATACAATCAAACCCTGTATAAATGGATTTCTCCCAAGTCCTTGCTCGTTCTTCGTTTCGACGACCAGATAGGCAAAGAAGTCCTCAAGCCAAACCCCACCTGGCCTGACTGTCCCTTGCCACTTGACCTTGCCCACGAGAAGTCCTTCCAGGATGGACCACAGACTCGCCTCCCTTTCATCCTTTTCATCAAAGAAGGCTGTTGTGGATGAGGTTGGAAACATGGACTGTAGCCACGGAATCTGGTGTAAGTGCCTCGATATGGTCAAGGTCGTACTTCAAAAGGGCCAGTTCCCGGCTGAAAAGAACAGTGGGAGGTCCAAAGCACTCGGAAGGTCTGCCATAGGCTATCGTGGTCCAGCGGGTTTATCCACAACGCCATCGATGACAGCGAGGCTCTTGATGGTTTCGGATCGCGAATCTGTCATTCTGATCGCTCTAGACAATGCGCGTCGCTCTGAACGGAATGAATATATACAGGAAAGCGGAGCGGAAGGGACACCGACCTTTTACGCGCTTGAGTCCGCGTATTCGATGACTGCACAATAATCTGACAAAGAGAGCAATTCCGGGCTGTATACTGGGACTCGGACGCACCCTTGGGTGTTACGACTACGATGCTGACCTGCCTTTCTGATGGCTCGTGCGGACCTCCGGAAAGTGTAGTCCCATGATTTCAGAAGGCAGAATCGCGACGCCCGGGCTGTTGGTGTGGGTTAAATTGTAAACTTGCTGCATGGAATCATAACGATAAGTGTATAACTGAGGTCAGTGGCCTGTAACGCCGGGCGAGTGTGGGCGTCAGGTCATGGACGAACGATTTATCTTCCGGAGGCTGGCCTTCTTCAGGTCATCGGAATGACCTGAGTAGACATCCCAGAGTTTGCCAAGGATTGTTTTCCCATCGGACTCCACGTCTACTTTGAACCGGTGGACGCGCTCGTGCGGGGTGATTGAGGGATGGGGGTAGGCCACAAGGTAATACGCGCGCGTGGTGGTCATAATTGAAGCGATGACCTTGTCGTTCCCCGTCATTGTTTACACTTGTTTGAATCCAACCTCAGTGTCTCGAAGTTTCGAACGCGTTCGTGCGGAACCTCCACACTCTACTGCACCCCCACCAACCAGCGGACGGATCTTGCATGCGAGTGGTAGGGCGACCCCGCCAATCCCTTCTATTCGAATGCGTTCGGATTATCCCCGACGCCGCGATAGAGAAATCGATAAAACCACCCAAGCAATTGGCCGGTGAAGGAAAGTTCAGATGCATCGCGATGTGCGAGCGCAGCAGCGATACCCTTTGATGAGCTCGTGTGGTGAGTTAAAGGCTGAGGAAGTCCCGTTGATCGGCGCTGAGGTCCATCCTATCGCGGCCGTGGAAATCGAGCTCAATACACGGGCTCATGAGGACGAAACCGAGACACCGCCGACAACAGATATATTGTCTGTGGTGTATGCCGATCTCTGCCGCGAAGGAACCTGGGATATTCACCCCCTGGAGTGGATGCTTGACCAGTCAGATCAAGTCGAGGGATGACGTTCCAGAGGGGAACATCCCTCTGTACCCCGATAGGCTCCTTGAAGAGGTGAGCGAACCGCGTTTAAATTCATTCCGCTTGTGTCAAACTATGCATGGCATGCACAGTGGTTCAAACGCAACAAGACCGTTGAAGGACCCTCAAAGGTTGCAGCGCGGGAGCATATTTCCGCCGCACAGGTGTGTCTCTCTTGGGTTGCAAGCTCGGGTGAAAACGTTACACCAACTTCCGGTTCCTCGTATGTCCTCCGTTATTCGAAGGCCCAGGATTGAGTGCGAATGTTGGCTAACTACCTCCTCTTCCCTTCCTCCCTCGTTTGTCCGTTTGTAGCAAAAGAGCCGCGTGTTGGAGAACTGAACTGAGGTCTCGGTCGAACTCGGAAAGGAGTTCAAAGAAATCCACGCGTTTATTGAGGACTTCACGGTGGGAAGTATACTAGGTCGTCGAGGCACAGCTTCGGGGTTACGGACTGGTCGTTCTGGTCCCCTATTCACCTTCTCGTGGCTACAACTTTCGTTGCTATCATCCTCATTTGATATCCTCACTGGTCCCCCGCAGACACCGACGTCGAGATGAGAGTTTATAAATACTCGATTCGGTTGCAATCCTGGACGTATTTGAGTACGTACACCCCATCCAACCCATATTTTTCCCCTTCCTGTAATATATATACCCATGCATATGATTTCGATTCCATCCCACGGGGCCCGCTCGCCCCGACCCAATGCTCTGATCATGCGACGAAATGATTCACCAAGCCAGACCCCGCCTCCTCCCCGCGAAAGAAGCAAAAAGCAAAGCGACAAAATCAACCGAACGGAGACGAAACACCACCGACAAGGGAATCACCTAGGCGAGCACAAGCCCCGGGCGTCGGGTTACTAGAAAAAATCCCCGCTTTGATGACGCGGAGATGATTGGCTCTTTTTCGCGGTGATCCGTGATGCTAAGCGTAGCGGGAGACCTCGAGAGTCCACATCCGATTCGAGCTTTGAAGGATTTCGGCGGGAGGGGCGATTCTGAAGCTATGTAGAGACATGGGTCAGCAATAAGCGAAGCTCCATATAGGGCCCTAAACTCGGAACGGGAGGGCTCACCGGGCAGTCAGGGATTTTGTTCGCAAGAATGCGGGATTTAGACTGTGGAGCCAGGGTACCATGCTACCCGTTCCCTTCAATGCAGAATCTCTCAATCCCCATGCGA
>Ga0307517_10009934_pt1 | contig 13404 bp, 2 predicted proteins | sample 23_EM_MG_FD_194515 | JGI IMG/M metagenome (GOLD analysis project Ga0307517, IMG submission 194515) | Populus trichocarpa ectomycorrhiza microbial communities from riparian zone in the Pacific Northwest, United States - 23_EM | ecosystem: Host-associated > Plants > Roots > Unclassified | place...
GATAGCATGTCCTGAAATATGTCACAAAAAACAAAACAAAAAGTTAGGTTGTCAAAATTATTATTATTATTATTTTATTCGAGGAAACCCCACCCTCTGGAAAGCGCACTTTATGGATCCAGGTGAGCGAGTAAAATCCCGACTGTTCCAGGCTCTTACAAGAAGTGCACGCCCTGACTCGAACTCAAGACCTGCTGTACAGATCTCAAACCCTTTACCATCACGCTATGCTTTTTAAGACATTATCAAAATTATTGTTCACAGTATACATGGAACTGAACTAGTACGTTCAAGAATTGATTCAACATAAATATACAAATTATAATTACTTAACAAAATACCCAAAAAATGTTGGAATCAAAACTTAGCTTACACACCATGTCAAATTATATATATATATATATATATAAAATTTGTAGCTGAATCTAGATTAAACATCTTGGTAAAACTCTACACTGGTTTATGGGTACTGCATCGATTGATTAACATGTTGACATGCATAAAAAGGAATAACCACGAAAAAAATTCTTCTAATTTGAGGTTTCACCAAGAATTTTGAAAAACATCTTCATGCCTAAATTATCCAATTCTTCATTTTGCATGGTTTGCTTTTGAGGAAGAGAGAAGATGCCTTCTTTGTTGGGATTAATTATTTGATTACGGGAAAAAGGTATTGGTATCAATCAGTCAAGATCACTTGCTAACAGCTAGCTACTAGCTAGGAGGAACATTGGCTTGCGCTTCCTTTTCTAAGCTTCAATTCAATGTCCAGTCCTCGATTGAGTGTTTCCCTGATTATGCTATTAAAACATATGCAAATAAATTATTGACAGCAGAGATTTCTTTTCTTTTCTTTTTGTAAAGCAGTATTTACTACTATATTTCGCAAGGACAAGTTGATTACAGTACACAAGAGAACACGACCACAGAAAGCCTTTCAAATTTATGCTAGCACAGAAAACACAGCAATTATTGTACCAACTATTTATTGGCAAGATAAGCATTGATATACTTTGAATTTTCATCCCAAAATGTAAGCTATAGAACGTCAGGCCCTCAGCTTCTTATTTGCAAAGAATCCCTTCTATTATTATTTATTACTATATATCCTTACCTGCAAATGCATTTGTAAATATGTTAATTAATATTCCACATGCATCTTTTAACACTTTCAATTTTTATTTTTTTTAATTTGGAGAAGAAGGAAGAAAATAATATGATTTCATGTATTTCTATCATACCTAGCTTCTTCACAAACCAAAAATGCCTTGGAGGGTTTGAGAAGATGATGAGGAATTAGAGAAGCAAGCTTGAAGCATAAATCTTTTAACACTTTCAATTTTTTTTTTTTTAATTTGGAGAAGAAGGAAGAAAATAATATGATTTCATGTATTTAGATCATACCTAGCTTCTTCAGAAACCAAAAATACCTTGGAGGGTTTGAAAAGATGAGGAGGGAGTAGAGAAGCAAGCTTCAAGCATAAATCTTTCATGTGAATCCTCCGATTTCTCTCCACTGTTTTTCTGTCAAGCCTGGATGACTCACTAGTTCTCTTCTTCATCTTAACTCTCAAAACAAAACAAGAAGAAGAAGAAGAAATCCTTTCCTTAATTTGTTTTACACTAACAAAACCCTGACTGGTCAATTCTTGGAAACAAAGATAGGAAAATGGAAGGAAATAGATGGGATGAAAAAGACTAGCTTGGGATTCAAAGGGTAAGGAGTGATACACAGGTGCATGCACCAAATATATAGAGAGTGAGAAGGAGGAGACTCCTTCGTTCACATTGCAAGTGAATATTGAATGAAAAGCTTTAATTCTTAAATGATAGATATCGGGAAAACGTCATCAGTTGTTAAATGTCAAAGGAACAGAGAGCAGGCCCAAAGAAAGATATAAATGGAATATAAGGACAATTATGGAGATTAGAATCTAATTAGTACTGTTATTGTCTTTGATCAACATGGCGTGCATTTAGCTGATGACACGTAGCCTCTCCGACCAATAGCCTTCACCGACCACTAATTGTACCTTAGACGCCCTAATTAGTGGTTAATAGTTAATTGACCACAATTTGCTGTAAGTCGGATATTGTTTGGAAAAATATAAATCAATATATAAGTTTTTTAAGTGTTTTTTTTAATAAATTATAAATGAAAAAACCTATGCATGCATTTAATTAAATACATCAAAAATCATCTACGTCAATAAATATAAAAAAATAAAATGTTAATGTGTCTATTCAACTCACCTTGCTGCAGGGTGAATAACTTTTTCTAACGCAAAAAAATTAATGTTTAGATGTTATTAACATGTTTTTGGTATCGAGTAAAAAAATATAACTGTAAATCAAAATATCAATATTTACATATAATAAAATATAGCAAATATTATATGCGTTAGCAAGAACATATAAAATCTCAAGTTATTTTTTAATGTAGCATAAAAATGGAACAATATTGCTACTATTATAGCAAAACATCATTTTCTTAGTCTTTGTTTAATAATTTCTCAAAAAAAAAAATATAAAGAAAACAAATTACAAAAGAATAAGGATAAGAACAAAAAAAATGTTATAAATAGGCCAAGTGTAGAGTGATAAATATTTAAAGTGTAAAAAATAAAAAAATAATATTTTTTTCCAAAAAAAAGTGTAAGGAAAAAAAAGGAAATACAAAAAAAAATATAACAAAAAAATGATGATAAGAGAAAAATTGGTGATATATAGGCCAAGTGTAAAATGATAAAAATATCGAGTATAAAGAGGAAAACAATATAAGAAAAAATAAGTATTATAAAAGCAATTTAATCTTGGAATTATATAAGATGATCCTTAATAATCAATAGAAAAATAAAAAACACCTAAATAAAGCTAAAAGGCATGTAAATATTCAAAGATTAAAAAAGGATGAGCATGTTGTACAATGATGATGATGCTACTCAAACCAAATGGAAAACACAAAGACAAGTAATTCAAGCCTAATATTGGGCGACATGACAAAATCATTTTACAAGATAAATTCTAAGATCTAAGAGGCCATCATGAAGAAAAAAGGGAATCCCTGGGAACGAGTGCTAGTGATTCTTAATCCTAAAAGCCTTTAAACACCTCTTAAGCCTGTAAATATCATTCTTTTCATAACCAAGAGCCACAACCTCCACTACATGTGTGATAAAGTCTTTTTTAATCAAAGCATGCAATCTGAGTTCATAAGCAATGCTATCTCGTGCAAAATGAGATTTTCAAAAGATTATGATTATGCTTTACTATTTATATAAATAAAATAAATGCTTCAAAGATTTTTTTTTCTTCTGAAACTCTTGAGTTGAAACTCGAGCCCCTTTGACTACAAAAATCATGAAAACAGAAGGTCACCTCACATTTTTATCAAGGGAAAAATCTGCATCAAAATCTAAGATTTAACCTTCATGAAACCCTATCTATATGAGTCGCTTGAATTTTTCAAATCAAATTTGCTTTAAACTTGCATCGAAAAGTTTTTGCATTTGGAAATAACTTTGAAACTCCTAAGAATTTTTTGTGATATCGATCTTTTGTGAGAACCAAACATTTTCTGTGAAACATCATCCTTGAAAAAACCCAAGCAAACACAAAAATATAAAATACTTGGGTGTATGATCAGGTTGGGAGCAATTCAAGAAACCCAACATGACTTACTACTATAAGAAGACAAAAATAGAAAACAAACTATTTAAATCCTTCGATGTCTTTTCAGAACTCAAGATATAACTAGAAAAAGCTATCATATTTAAATCCTCCGATGTCTTTTCAGAACTCAAGATCCAATTTGGTCCTTCCATCTCTTATTTGTGCATATAAATTTTTTTTTTGTATAAAAGAAAAGGATAATTATAAGGGGACCTGAAATTAAGTTGTGATAGAAAATCTATATAAAAACTAAGTCTGATGAGCTTAATTTTATTACGGACTTAATTGGTGAAAAATTAAGGCTAGAAGTTTAATTTGAGCATAATTAAGAAGATTGAAATTTTGAAGGACTAAACTTAATTTTGACAATCTTAATTGGATGAAATCAGGGGTAAAATTGCAAAAAAAATAAATTTTATAGGTCAATTAAGGGCCAAATTGAAGAAATTCAAAACCAAACCAAGGACCTATCTTCAAATCAAAGTTTAAGGTTTAATTGGGGACCAAATTGAACAAATTAAAAACCAAGGGCTACTTTGAAAAAGGGATCATGCTTGATGGGTTTCAATTGATTTTTAGCAGGGGCATAATTGCATAAAATTAATCAGTTTTGTCTTAATTAAAGATATTTGAGCTTAAATTGAAACAATAGGGACTAATTTGAAATTTACCAAATTTCCAATTAGAAAACCCTAATTTTTAGGGTTTAAGCAAATGACATGTCACATTTTTTTAATGAAAAAACCGTGTGACACATCATTTATCTTTATTTTATTATCTCATTCTGCCAAGAAGGCTAATTGAAGTGCCACCTTCAAATGCATGAACGTGGCATCTTCAACTATCTTAAGGGCTCCAACCATCACCATTCAAAAGAAAAGATTCCCCTCTATAAGATGGCGCCACCTTTTGTTTATGTTTGTACCCCTACCTACAATTAAGAAGCCCTCAACTTCTTGTTTGATTCAGTAAATTTAGAAGTGTGGCACCTAACTTTGAATCGATGGTTGGAAAGCTCCAGGCCACCAAATCAAGCATGGTTTGATCACGCATGGTTCGTTGCCATGATTATTTCATGGAAAGTGCACCCCCAATTAGCCATTTTGGTCAAGTTTCATATATGAGGTGCCCAACTTTTTCTAGAAGTTCTAAAAGTGTGTTAGACATCTAGAAAGAGGGAAAAAAATAATAATAAGGGAGAATAATAGTCTCCTAATAGATCATTGGCAAAAAATGGAAACAATTCCTCATGACCTAGTTTTGAAAAAACACCTTTAAAATCCATGTATTTTTAATATCAGGTTTGTATCTTACAGTGTAATTCTACAGTCCCATAATAAATGAAGTTCTTAAAAAAAATATTTTTATGTTTTATGAAATAAATGAAGTTTCTTTTTGAATTTTTGAAATTCCAAAGAAAAATAAGGTATTTTTAATATCAGATCTGTATCTTACAGTATAAGTCTACAGTCTGATATTAAATGAAGTTCTTAAAAAAACATACTTTTATGTTTTTATGAAATACAGGAAATTTCTTTTTAAAATTTTGAAATTCCAAAGAAAAATCAGGTATTTTTAATACTAGGTCTATATTTTACAATGTAAGTCTACAATTTGATATTAGGTAAAAACTATTGGAAAAATATGCAAGGGGCTTACATGTAATTTTAAAATTATCCCTGGAATTTTTTAAAATTTCTTAAAATTTGCAAGGGCCTGTTTGGCTAGATCCCAAAATAAAAACAAATTAAAACTAAATGAAAAGACATATGACATGTTTGTCAAACGCACCTTTAGGCTAAAATGAGAGGCCTTAAAAATGCTTTAAGAGCATGATTGTCAAATACACCCTAAGTAGCCAAACAAAGCCTTATGTCTTAAGGAAAAATATGGTGTGCCAAACACACTCTTATATTTGGTTGGCTTTGGCTCGGTCACATGGGTGGGCCTATTAGGGCTAAGGCCTAAGGTCATGCATATGGGTTAGGCTTAAGCCTACCCAACCTGATTTTTTAGGACGGCAAACGGCCTCACATGTTTTTCTCTTCTTGTTTTTATGATATAGGATGGACCAAGCATTTTTTTAGGACGACAAAAGACCTCACATGCTTTTCTCTTCTTATTTTATGATATGGGATGGACCAAATCCAGCCATACGAGCTACACTGAAACAATGGTCCAGCCCTTTCTTCTATCATTGACCCAACCCAGTGAGTTGTAATCTCACTTTAAACCATGCAAAACATCATATAATGAACCAGAGGGGAAAAAAACGCTTACTTGAGTGAGAGGTTCTTGTTGACTGTTTGGTGGTGGCACCTTTAAGGTTATTGGTGGCTCACAGTGGTCGTTGGAGGAGGAGAAAGGTGGCTGAGTGGGCAGATGAAAAAAAAACAATGGATTTTGCCTCTTTTCTCTCACAATTTTCTCTTTTATAGCGATTTTAAGGCTTCTAAAGGACGATTTGTTTTGCTTAGGTTTGAGTGTAATGGCTAGTCACAAGAGTGATATTTTTTTCTTGTATGGTGAAAGTATGAGAGAGAAGGAAGGCTTAAAAGGTGACATCATAGCTATCATTTTTTGTTGACCTCGAGTGGAGATTGAAGATAATAAGAAGTGGTCAGACGACAAATTATTTGGTTTTTTTTTTTACTTGGCGTTAACCAAAACAATGATTTTTTAAACCAAAAGACATCGTTTTGGTCAAAACATAGCCAAAACACACGCTTTCATTTAAATAAAACGACGTATTTTTAGTGTTTTGGCTTTAATTAGGTAATTAATTTCCTTTTTAATTTCAACCTCTAATCTTCTAATTTATATAATTAGGTCTGTAATTGAATTGTGATTTCAATAATTAATTCAATTTCATCATTGAAAAACTTCAAAAACACCCCCTAATTTAAGCATGTTTTTCAACTTGGTCATTGATCTTGGGTATTTTCAATTTCATCCATAATTGACATTCAAACTTCTAATTTCTTCAATTTCACCCTTTTCAATGGAATTAGGTCCCTGAATTCACACGCTTTTTGCAAAAAGCTTCTTGGTTCCAAATTTCTTCTATTTGACCTTTAATTGACCCTTAAAATTTGACTTTTTTTTAATTTTATCATTGATTTTACCCAATTTAATTTACAAAAATGAATCTTGTCTTCTAAAATTTCAACCTTCTCATTTAAGCCTAATTAAGCTTCCAAACTTAATTTTTCACCAATTAAGTTCCTTATAAAATTAATTTGGCCCATTAGAAGTATAATTAAGTCTTTGTACCTAATTAAATCTTTTAATTTGACCCAATTTAATTCTTAAACTTAATTAAACCTTTAATTATACCCATGATTATTATGGTTGAACATATAACCTTTAGAAATCAATAAAACAAAGTTCTTCGCCTCTACATTATTATAAAACCAATTATTGAATTCATTGCTATATTTATTTATTTAATCAACAATTAGCATGAAATACTTTAGTATTTATAAATTCTTTTATAAAATGCTCTTCTAATATCCAACCTATATTACTTTCCAAGAATGGACATCATAAAAAAAAACTCATTTTTCACAAAGAATTTGCTATAATACAATACGAAACCACATCATCAAGCAATGGACCTATATTGAAAGTATCCCAACAAATTTTTCTTATATGGCCCTTAACTTTTCTATTTTATTATATTATATTATATTAAAGACAATAATGTTTTTTAATTTAGTTTGATTTTAGATTTTTAGAGTAATTAGAGAGTGTTTTAGGGTTGAAAATGACTTTATAGAAGTTTATAGGGTGTTTTAAGTTAAAACAAGTTAGAATTTTAGTTTTTGAAGTCTAAGACTTAAGCCCTAGTTTTTTAGTTATCGAAGGTGGTCAAAATTTGAATTGTTGTCTTCCAAGATAGATGATGTCATCTGTTTTATTAAATAAAAACATTTTTTTAAAAAAAGGAAATTAATGCACGAATATGCCTAGTCTTCTAAGTCATGCATGCCTCACCCTTTCTTTTAGACTAGGGGCGCAAAATTTGTCCTTGCCCAAGATCGACCTTTTTTATTAAATGGCCCTTAACTTTTTTATTTTATTTTATTGTATATAATAAAATTCTCTTTCAATAGATTTATTGAAAAGATATTTAAAGAATTATCCAATATTTAACATTGGGTTAGTTGACAATTAGGCTTCTTGAATTTTTTTTTTTATTTGCTTTCTATAGGCTTATTCTAGTTTCATAACCTGGATCCTATGTATGACAGGTTGATCAGATTGCCTCATATTTTGTTTTTCATCCTTTGTTTTTATTAAATTTTTTTTTAATTATATCCTTCAATATTGGTTTGGTGGGGGATTGAGCTTGGTAATTTTTCCTAATTTTCTTTCCATATGGTTATGTAATTGTCATGATCTCAGTCGTGAGTTTGGTAGATTAACTCGAGTTGACTTTGATAGTTTTTTTGACTTTTTTAAAAAATTAAATGTTTTTTTAGTTTCTCCCTTCAATATTTTATTAATTGAGACTTCAACTTCATGATTTGTTTTGATTTTCTCTCTAAAAAGTTAACACAATCTTATTACCCGGGTAATTGATTTGGTAGGTTATCCAATGTTAGCATTGGTTGATCTAATATGTCAACGTCTTAGTATTTTTTAAAAAATATTGTCCAATATATCATCTTCTTAATATTTAAAAAAGTTTCATCCAATGTGTATCTAATTTTAAATTCATGATAAAAGAAAACCTTGCAAAGAAAATGTGTTAACAACACCTAAGCATTGTTTTTGCTAAAAAAATAATTTGATGACCCACAACATAACACGGGTCAATGATCTAGTTTGAATTAAAAATATGTTATTTATATCTATATTCTTATTAATTGTATTTTTTTTATGAATCCATATTTTTAATTGTTAGTGCATAATCAATGTAGTGCATGCGCGCATATATATATCTGTGTGTGTGTGTGTGCGCGCGCGTGCGTGCGCTACATTAATTATGTTAAGCCGCAAAGTCCGAGTCAATTTAATATGTTATCATCTTAATATAAAAAAATAAGGTCATATTAAATGTTTTTTAAAGTCATCCGAGTGGTTTTGGGATCTACCAAGTCGACTAGGTTATATCGAGACAACTTCTACACAGTTTAATTTTAAACTCGAGTTAGTTAAGAAGTCAAGTTATAAGGTTTTAAAGTTTACCCGTTATACTTGGTTATAAATTTTCCTGTTGCAAATAGCCATCGAGGTTAAAACCTTAGGTGAGATTATAAGATGTAAATTCTAAATACTACTAGGAGAAGTAATTTTTAGTCTAGGTTTAGAAACATGGTCTAGGTCAAAAACGAAAACAAAAGTATTTATTATAGACAACTAGTTTATAGGGCCGAACTATATTGTAGGTCGAATAAAAAATATTTACTGTAACATAAAATATCGAGGTAGTAGAGAACTATTTAGTATTATTATTAAACTCGGCCCAACAATAAACCTTGAAACCTCCTTATTCGACTTCTTGGTTGGTCTGATTTTAAAATTAAATAATGCAAAAGTTGGTCTGACATGATCTAATTAACTTGGTTAGTTCAAAGATAACCTTGTTTTTTGTAATAAAAAAAATTAAAGAATGAAATTAAAAATAAACCTTGTAGGAATATAAATAAAAAGATAAAATAAAAGGAAAATTAATGGAGGGAAATAGGAAAAAAAATTGACTGAATTGAAAAAAGAAAGAAAGAAAAGTTTTTCAAGTTATTTAAACGTATCAGGAACACATAGGTGTTCCCGTTGCAATGTAGTTGTCAATTAATGACAATTAAAGCTACTTGGTTACAGTTATTGATGCAAGCAACATCCTTGTTGCTTCCCATTGGCCAAAGTTAGATTTCTGGATGCTTTATTCACACTTGTAATTCAGAGAAAGAAAAGAAGAAAAAAAAAGTAGGTTAGGCCCCCACCTATGTTTCGGCTTTTAGAGCTGTTGAATCATAGAAATTGTCCCGTGGTCAATGACGGAGCCAAAGTTTCTTAGATGAGGGGGCAAATTACTAATAAATATTATATAAATTTTTAATATGATTTTTCTTTGAACTTAATTGAGTTACATGACTTGAAGTTTTGAATGATTCTTCATCCTCAAGGGATTTACGCTTGAAATACTTGTCTTGTGACATATTAATTTAATTGATGAACCTACTGATTTTTTTTTATTATCATTAATGTCTATATAATAATTAACACAACTACACAATAATTCGCTGTTAAACAAAAGTCAGTTGAGTTACACAATAATTCTGAATCTTTCATATGAAATTTATAGCAAAATACACATCAATTCATCAAAACTCATTTCAATTCATATCTATATACATATAATAAGTATGTTGATTATACTTAATCATTTCTATACGTTTAAATTATTTCTAGACACACACAAAAAAATTGTATAAACTCACTAAGTCAAATATGTGAAACAAGTTTTAATACTATACTCTAGTTTCAAATAAAAGAAAATACCGAGATAGAAAAAGTGTAGCTTATGGGATTTAAACTCATGCCCTCTCCTAACTCCAAACATCTTATTAACAATTAATTACAAACAAATTTGTGATATAAAATGACAATCAATATATGTACATTGTAAATTAAGAGACCTCAATTAAATAATTAATCCATGATTATAGTGAATTAAGAGACCTCAGTTAAATAATTTCAATAATCTACTCTGTCAGTACAAGATATGTCAAGAATAGTGGTTTTGTATGAACATTAATTTATTCATTTATAATAAGAAAAGAAACATTTAATTGATTAAATTAGTAAATTTAAACATTTATTTTGAACACATTCATATCAAAACCTCTAAATTATCATAAACCCTAATATTTTTAATAACTAATTATAAAAGAATAAAACTAAAATTAAACAATAAAATAAATAGAAAAGATGAAAGAAATTTACCTAAAACATAAAGCAAAAGAAATTACTTGCTTATCTGGGCATGAAGAGAAATTTATATAAGAAAAAAAGACAGGCAACCGAGGCTCGAGAGAAAATATGACTCTTTATTTATAAGAAACAATTTGGGTAAATGATATATATATATATATATATATATATATATATATAACTTTTCACTTTTCTTTCCCTATATTAAACCCTCACCAAAACTATTATATTAATATTGTAATATAAAAAATATTAAAAAAAGTGCATTTGCTCCTTTTTGTTCTCATGTGGCTCCGCCACTGCCCGTGGTCCACTAGTTGTGTGGTCCTGCTCGTTGAATTGGAACACTGTTGCATATTCGATCAACGGATTTAAACATAAGACACATTGACAATTAGTATGATAATTCAAATCTTGAGTATGACAATTAGTATTAACATTTCTTTCTTGTTTTTTTTTAAAAAGAACATTTCTTTCTTTAATTATGATAATTCAAATCTTGAGTATAGTTCATGTTTTTCATTTCTCTTTTATTAAAACTATTTTTTTCATTCAAACTACATATTTTAACATCTAAATTGAAAGAACTCGATTTTCCATTATGAAACAGACCCTTTTTTGGTATTGTGTTCTAACTGGAGGTTGGACAAAATTTAAAAAAATATTGTTTAAAATTAATTTTTTTATGTTTTTTTATCGTTTTAATACATTGATATCAAAAATAATTTTTTAAATAAAAAATATTAATTATTTTAATATATTTTCAAGTGAAAAGCACTTTGAAAAATAATAATTACTATCCTTCTAAAGACATCCAGAATATGACCAGTCTATTTGTAGTGTGGTTCCGACCTTATATCTATATCTATATCGACAAAAAAAGAAGCCTACTTTATATTTATATCTATATCCACACACACAAAACAACCTATTTGTAGTGTGGTTCCGATCTTATATTTATATCTATATCTATATCTATATATATTGACACACACAAAACAACCTATTTGTAGTGTGGTTCCGACCTTATATCTATATCTATATCTATATTGACACACATAAAAAAAAAAAAAAAACCTATTTGTAGTGTGGTTTTGACTTTATATTTATATCTATATCTACACACAAAACAATTTATTTGTAGTGTGGTTCCGACCTTATATTTATATCTATATCTACACACACAAAACAACCTATTTATAGTATGGTTCCAACCTTATATCTATATCTACATCCCCACACACATGCACACAAAACTGCCTAGTTATAGTGTAGTTCCTGCATCTTATTAGCTATAAAGTCGTGTGATGTTCGTCCAATTGCATGTCCTGGATCTCATTTTCAAGCGGGTGTGATCCGCATTTTGTATTCCAGTTGCAAGCTAGCCGATGAGATGGAATGAAGACATTTCTGTCTATTCTGTGGGGGTACTTTGCTTTTAAAGGGGGGAGAAGAGAGCCTAAATCATCACATTTTAACCCCACTAAGAGAAACCAGCTATTTTAGGCAATCGATAAGAGCTTTCGAGAATAAGATAAAAAAAATATTTTAAAAAATAACTAATATTACGCTTTTAAACACCCTTTAAAACCTAAAACTTAAAATAACCTAATTCCAAATTTTATGGTAAAAAATTAATTTAAATTAATCTGACTATATATTTTGGCACCCTGAATGCTCAACGAAATGTACACTCCCCTGTAGGGTACAAGACAGCCATCTCAAAAATATTGGGACACATGACCTTGCATGCCCAAGACTTCAGACGATTGACCACTGTAACCACATTTCAAGCATGCAAAGCGGTCAGAATATGTAAAACGAAAAAAATAAAAAGAAAAAACCACCAATCTTGTCACGTGTTCCATAAGGCACGTTACTGCAGTGACCAACGGAATTGCTCCATGTGGCTAGATGCTTCACTATTCCTCACTGGCTTTAATTGCTCTTGTTTGCCGCAAAATTGACCTTAAAATCTTTTTTTTTAATTAATCTAAAAGCATTATTTTTTCTTTTTATAATCACGGCGACAAAGGAAGAAAACAGTTATGAAAAATAAAAATAAAAATAAGAAAACGAAATAGCTAGGAGGGTCACATCAACCATATTATACTTGTACAAATAAGGGCGCGTTTGTTTTACATCTGTTTTTATATTTTCGTGCAAAAAAAATTAATAAAATATTTAATAACTGTAAAAATTATGTTTTATACTGTGAAATCTATTAAAAAATTGAGTTTAATAAAATAATTTTTACATGTTTTTTTAACTGAGTTTCCTAAAACACTATTTATTTTTGCGTTTCAAAAGCGCTTTTGAAAAAATTTAATAATTTTTTTATTTTTTTTACTTCAAATTAATTTTTATTTTTGGTGTTTAGATCATTTTGATGCGCTGATATCAAAAATAATTTTTTAAAAATAAAAATATATTATTTTAATGCATTTCCAAGTAAAAAGTACTTTGAAAAACAACTACAACCATACAACTATCAAATATTTTATACATGTTTTTGGCTGTATAGAAATCTCAATAATAATTTTTACCAAGCATGTATCTAGATCTAACTAACCACATCTAATTATATTTTTTTTAATTTATCCTTTTTAAATTATAACTATAAAAACTACCTAAAAAAACAAACACTCTCTAAACATGAAAAAGGACATTGTCAAGGCTGAAGCATGGTGGCTTGTGGTCGGTGAGACGACAAGAGTTGTTCCGGCGGGCGTGGTCAAAGTGTAAATGTGAACAAGCATTGCTTATTTCGCCTGCTCCAAGTATTCAACTTAC
>Ga0307517_10009935_pt1 | contig 13404 bp, 15 predicted proteins | sample 23_EM_MG_FD_194515 | JGI IMG/M metagenome (GOLD analysis project Ga0307517, IMG submission 194515) | Populus trichocarpa ectomycorrhiza microbial communities from riparian zone in the Pacific Northwest, United States - 23_EM | ecosystem: Host-associated > Plants > Roots > Unclassified | place...
TGTTGGACATGGCTATTTCTTTTAAATTTGTCAATCGTTGAAACCAGACCTGGATAAATTTACAGTACTTACATGGATGCAAATAATGTAGGAACACTGACGGCAGCGAGCACTGACGGCAGCGAGCGAAGATACGAGGCACGAAGATACGAGGGATGACGACAGATCAGAAGAAACGATAGTAGAAGCTCGATGGAGAAGACAGCGAACCAGAATTCCCGTATAGACACAGGGGATTCCAGCAGGCAGACTCGGAGCGAAGATGACGGAAGGATAGAGGATCGATGGGAAAAATCGAATACCCAGGGGATTCCAGCAGGTGTAGCAATCCCGGTATAGACACACGGGATTGATTGGGCTGGATGAAGGAGGAAAGAAGGCAACGTTGATGGGTTGTGGGCAATCGGCCCGGTTATGCGGGCCGGTTTTCCGGGACAACTTTACGGATCACAGCACTTACGACCGCGATACTTGAGTGCCTTTGTGTCTATACAGGGTACTCCAAGTGTAACGGCCTTTCTTCTTCTTCGATTTCTCAGGTGACGGATCTGCCAGAGTGTCCATACCCGGCATTTCGTCGTCTGTCAGTCCTTCCACTCGATCATGCCCTGAAAAAAAAAGTTTCGCCGTGGAGAGCATTCAGTTTAATGCGAAAGTGCCTTTGTGTCTCATCAATCGTCAAGTGTAATGGCCATTCTTCGACGTCTCAGGTGATGGATCTGCCGAGTGTCCATACCAGCATTTCATTCTTCCACTCGATTGACTCCGAGGCTGGATCGTGCCCTATCAAACACGTTTCTTGTGCGTGTACGTGCGTTTATTCGCCCCCTTTTCTTTTGCCAGTCTGACACAGTACCAGTACCTTCAGAATGCCAGAATTCCCAGAAATTCTGGCATTTGTACAGCTTATCCGAAAGGGAAAAGGTTTCCCGGGTTCCTCGAAACGTTATCAATCACTGAAGGTGCGTCCTGCTATGTTCTCATCCTCGTGTCATTCCTTACTTCGAATAGTTCTTTGTTCAGATTATTCCACTGTGTTTATCGCTGGGTTCCGCAAAGCGATCGTTTGAATGTCTCCATGCGAACAAAGGAAATTACACTCCCTCGAGTCAGAATGCCACATTTGACTGGTTGCCTGCTGAATGGCCCCCCCACTCTTGGCGACGGCGAGCAGAGGAACCATGGTCATACTTATTGGATCCACCACAAAAATCAGGAGAGCTCGTTTGTACATTGCGTGGCAAACTTTTGGTCATTGCTGCTGGAAATGTACGCCGTTTTATTCGTTTTATTTTATTTTCTGGGCTGATTTTTAACTTCTAGCATGCCGTTGCTATCAGTCTTGGGCTTGAAGCTCATGTATTTGGCATGCGTCCCTCAGACTTTTATGAGATTATCAAGAAGGATGTTGCAGGTCCGAACCCTGATGCAACCAAAGCAGAAAAGATCAGGACCTTCCTCATTCCCGAACGTCTCATTGTCCCCGGTTCGTCCAGCAATCGACCACGATGTGTAAAAATCTTTGCGGCGTTCATTTCTGCAGAGTGGGTATATGTTTTGAGTGACTTTACTGGGCTTGCCCGAATGTTTGTAAAATCAAAAAAAACTCCATGGACTTCGGATGACCTGTCTCCTGGAACAACGGTAAGAGAAGTTTTTGTTCCAAATATTTCGTAGCTTGACTTTATAATCAGCATTGGAATGATCTCTTCGAAGCTTTCACAGGGGGTCCCGATTGGATATTAGAGAAACCCCTTGCTATGAAGGTGGCTCTGCGGTGGCGAAATGCCGTTCTTAACGAGCGCGCCAAGTGGCAACGTAAAGTATATGTACAGCAAACGGCTTACACCGAAGCCTTGCAAGAATACAATGCTACGCAGCGACTGGAGTTCTTTTTTGGAGAACCTAGCAGGTATTTTCACTCAACATCACTCTTTTTTCTGCATTTTCCTGACACTTGCAATCTTTAGGGCCGTTTTGACTTTTGATCCCCCATCACCTCCAGTTTTCGCTGTTCAACCCTGTCGACCGATCATTAGAGAGATTTGTGCGAACTCCCTTGGCGCATTTAGTGGATTTGGCCGGCACACAGCCAACGACTTTCTATTCACCCAAGCGATCTTTCCCGGGATGCCGTCTTATCTCCTCTGTGAAGATGATGAAGTATTCAACGATTTCGTTTCTGCGATAGAGGCTTATATAAAGTCCTATGCGACCGATGAGTATTTCAAAAGGGTTGTCTGCGTTCCCAATTCGGTGAATCCCTTTGCCTTCAGCGAGTCATCAAATGCCTACTACATGAAACGTTACATCCTGGTTTTCCGTCGAGCAAAAACAAAGGTTGGGCGTAACCTGTACATCCGGTATTGTAGATTGGGATACTTGGACCCCAACCACACAATGGGTAATTTTTTTTTGCCAGTATGTCCACTGTCCACTGATTGATCTTTGAAACCAGGTCAGCCGTATCCATCAGAGAAGGCTGATGCAAAAATTCAGGACGCAAAGCGGTGGACGATACTGCCAGTCTACCTTTTCGATGGGATCAAGGCTTATAGCATCATCAAAGCACAATGTCCTTCCGATTGGACAGGCCGTTCAGCTCCTTGGACGAAGGTACTGGTCTCTCTCTATCGGTTATGAATTCAGCCTTACGTTATTTATTTAATAGAGACAAGTTAAAAAAGACATAGCGGCATTCGGCTACAACACAACGATAGGGTTAGCGCAATTTCATGAACATGTCCTTAACAGGGTTGTCCCTGTCATCAAGATCAAGGGTGGCAGGCCACAAGCACTGTATTCAGGCAAAAAAGGCCGTCCACCCAAAGTCAAGTCGACTAAGAAAGATCTTGACGCTGCCTGGGCTAAACGGCTGGGAAGGAAGTATATCGAGCGACCCAAAGGCCAAACCATTGATTGGGCTTCTACAGACGAGGATGACCCATTGGATGTGGACGTCAACATTTTGTGAGTAATTTCCCTCTTGAATCACTCATGCACACATCTTGATATCCCATTTTATTTCTTATTTCCTAGCATGTCAGATGATGATGTTGAAGGAACTATGAATATCGATGCACAAACGGAGAGAATTGACCGTCCTGTCCAAGATCTCGATGCTGACGACAATGCTGGAGATGCTGACGCTGCTGGTGATGGATCCGCTTATATTGGAGATAGATTCGTTGACTACGACAATTCAGAGGGCCCTGAAGATCTACCTGGACCAATGTCAGAGCCATCAGTTCTCTGTGCGCCGAAAGAAGACCTTGTATGTTTTTATCCTCAAGTTCTCCATCAGTTATTAATCTTTGAAAATCAGGATGGAATTTTACGAGATGCGCGCCGTGTTATTTATCTCACACACCCATACGACAACGACAACATGTCATTCAAAGTCGATTCCGGAATTATGACATATAAATGGGCACATACAATACTCCAAAAATGGGATATCCTAAAATCGAAGCACATCGCACCCTTCGTCTCCAGACGTCGCCACCTTGGAACGACAATTCCAAATGAGGTTGGAAGTAGGCAGTAATAACCCTCTGTGTCACAAATTGTTACGGTGGTCACATATTTTGAAAATGATTTACCCCCTTAGTTTATTCAACAGTACTCTCTCTGGAAAGGGCGCCATTGCGTAGATAACTCGCATAGATACCAGGCAAAACTTCAACTGTGAGAATCGACCGGGGGCAGTCACTATTCTCGACATTTCCCTCCACACCGGCGTCCAACTTGACACATATTTTGGGTGAGGAGTGTCCAGCCCTAACCCCGCACTCAGAAAAGAAGGCAAATTCCAGTGCGTACTGTACCATTGCTATTGAAATTTCATCTTACATTGCCTTGCAGATATGACCAGGAGTTTCTTCTTCAATTCATGTCAATCTGTAAGGAGAAACCGGCAACATTACCTTCTTGATGCGATTGGCATTGAACCCCTCGACCCCTCATCTCTTCACTTGATGCGTGGTGATTCGGGTCGTCACCGTACACCGTCTTGCCCCCCTCACGACAAGCGTCAATTGGCCTTGGCTTTGCACCTAGCACGATGGGCAAGGGAGTCCCCAATTCTTTTAATCCCATGGGGAATTTTGGAACTGGAGGTGCTAGCAAGCTCAGCAGTGAAGATCGGTTTAATGTGTCTCGTGCCTATCAGACCTAGCAAAGTATCTAAGTCTCCATATCTGACCTATCCCAATCCATACTGTTCTATACCTCCCTTAATCAAATATGTACCTGCCATACTGAAATCCATACTGTTGCATACCTACCTTAATCAAATATGTACCTACCATACTGAAATCTATACTGTTCCATACCTACCTTAATCAAATATGTACCTGCCATACTGAAATCCATACTGTTCTATATCAGGCTATAATTAGTATGTAGTATTTCATAGCGCTTTATAATTATCACAGCATTCTATGGACTTAGGGACCCCCACTATGGCAATATGCAGGTACAGACCAGTACATACCAGTCCATAGCCAAACCAGGAACTACTGATGAGGCAAGACTCTGGCCTGAAAGCCTGTTGATTCTTCCAGCCAATCGTATATGGCTGATATCTGATTTCAGCATTTAGTCAGATTTCCACTGGCAGTAAAATAGGATCTATGTAGTACCCGGGCACGCAGATTGAAGTCGTCCTCCAATATTTTCTCCACTATCTCCCTCTCCCACCCAGTGGCAAACTTTCGAGTTCGTAGCTTCACATCGAAGTCTATGAAGCACTCATGGAGCAGCCGATCCAGCTCCGGAGAGTATTTTAATATTTCAACGAATTTCGGAGTCAAAGCTAGAGTCGGCATGGAAGAAACAGCGTGAGTTGCGTGACAAGACTCGGATTAAGATTTGAGGACGTGACTGGTCCGAGTCACGTAGTAGTCCTAAACTTTCAAGCAAGTTACATAAAAGGCGCGAGACTTTACAAGACGATCATATCTAAGCCTTTAGCGTAATAAATCAACTGTCCTGGCCCATCTACAGTCCGGTCTCAGCACGAGAGATTGGGTCCGACGAAACTAGAACCGATTCAAATCTGACGCCGTGTCTCAGGCTTGGTGGTAAATCCACTCTCCGTATTTTCTTCACTTCCGACTCTAGAATCTGGAGCAGGCAGTTCTGAGTCCAAGGTCTGAAACCTGAGTGGGTGGTGGTTTTTAATTCAAACAATGTAATAAATTAAATCATACCACTGCTGATAGGTTTGTCTCTTCTTCTCAGCCTTTTCTTCGAATATTTTGCTACTACTCGAGAGACGTGTATATAGTTCAGCCTGTTTGTAGGCATATGCAGAATGTGCAAAGGCACGATTTTCATGTTCCCTGGTTCCAATTTCATTCCAAGCCTTTTTCGTGACAGCGAAAGATCGGGTAGTGCGTGCCATTTCGATTTCCAAAATTTCCTTTTCTTCTCGGGCGCGGTTACGTGCGGATCTGTCACGGAAATACTTGACGCGGTCCACTGCAGAGGAAAAGAACATAAGACTTATATAGAATATAAGCAAGCCTTACATTCGAGGCTCCACTCAGCCTGCTCCTTAGCTGGAAGGTTGCTTGGCCTCAGAGCTGTCCAAAACCATGGATCCTCTCTCTTCGAATCACCCAGTTTAGCCAGTCGGCTTGCATCCTTCCCGAACAGCTGATCGTCACCAAGCTCCTGAAGCGATAGGTCAGTTGCAGAAAGCCCAAGGCTTATAAGAGCTCGATACGCAATGCGGTATTTATCAGCCGCATTGACTTTGTCGGCCACCAATTGTTTCAGGAAGGCCTGTGCACGAGTGTTTGGACCTTGACCGAAGACATTGTTTTTCTTAAAATTCAAGTTGACGTTGAAAATCTTGATTTTTTCACAAAGGTCGTCGAGTGCGTCATATGCCTGCCCCTCGCGAAGTTGGTATTCAGCAACAGCCAAAGATGCCAGACCAAGCCGCTCGCGTAGTACTCGATTGAATGAGGAGGGTAGCAATAACTTCTCTTGTTCGGGTGAGGTTGGATCCACTGCATCAATGGATGGCTTCAGAAGGGGACAAAAGCAGAATTGGCTTTGCCGCCAGGCAACAAGTTCTTGCTGAAGCTTTCGACGAGCTTTCAGAATCATTTCCGATCGCATTGCCATCGGCTCCTTATTCGACAGCATTGCCAATATCTTGAGCCTGATTGACGATGGTTGTAAAGATGTGTCAGACTATGTTATGTAAAGACGACGCACTGGTCTCGCTCAAGCTGCAAGCCGTCATTGATGAAGTGAGCTGCGCCGACTGCACCGTTCCCTGAAAGTTTGGCCTCCATTTCTGCTGCTAAAAGCGCTTTGTAGGCCTTTCCTTGCGTTGGTGGTCCTGGAACAGGTGAAATTCATGTAGAATGATATGAGTGTCATCCAGAATTTCAGAAAAAGAAATACCCTTTTTGTATCGCGCTACGTGTACAGACATAACTTTTTTCCCATCCTTTCGTGGAGTATCGTCCATTTCTGACCATTTTGCGAGGAGCTCTGGATTTGTCGCCATTTCGAGGCATCGGAAGTCGGTTTCTCTTGTCTTCAGAGTATCAAGACAGTTACAGTATGTTGTATAGAGAGACGATGCTTTTGTTTTCACTATTAGCAATTTCCCAGGATTTAACCAATTTGTCATACTAAGTCTATGCGTTTTAGTCCAATTCCAGTAACCGTGGTACTCATCGAGAATGTCATGACGGTGGCCATCATTCATCTCTTTCGTACTGCCCGCCGCTTGATTTCCCTCAGACCATCCAGTCTCAATGAGTTCACCACATGTTTCGCCTGAATGCTCAAGATAATTGAAAGCCCAGAGTAATTGACACGCCTCGACATGGTTTTTTATGTGCATTTTCGGGATTGCCCCACTCATCTTGTCCAGCAGTGCGGCAGCTTGGGGAAAATGTTTCGCGAAGCGCTTTTTCAGGTTTTTGTGGTAAGAGCACCACATATCGTAACTAAGCCTGATCCATCGTAGTTCGTTCGCACCGCCAAGAGCGTGAGCAAGGGCATAATCTGTGTTTGCGAATCTGTGACAGATTGTGATTGTCAACTTCACTATGCGAGTAAAAACCACTCACGCCTCTCCTTTACTCAAGTCAACCATTCCTTGTGGGAGATAAAAACCATGCCGTGCACATACAACCGCTACAACGCCGCTAACCACTGCATTCTTGAATTTTACCATGTTCTGGAGTCGGTTTGCGCGAAGATGACCACAGGTGCCATTCTGAAGAGAATCAAGATTCACATTAATCAAATTCTCAAGCTGGTTGTGATAACAAACCGTTATAGGTTCCTCTCCGACTTGTGTCAGATATGTCTTGTAGCTCGTCGACTCCACGAAATAAGAATGTCCTTCATTCAACGCGACATCATCAGGGTCGTCTTTCTTGTGCTTTCGTTGCAGTCTAAAATTTCCGTCGACTGAGAGGAAGAGCGTGTATTTGTGCCTTGAATATCCGGACTGGCGTTAATAAAGAATTTACGAACTGTACAAACTACAGAACCTACATCTCATCCTCTTTTGCTTGCTCAATCATCTCAAGGTCAACGTTTACGTGAACCTCAGGACATGCCGGACATGGAATTGCGAGTAAGTGTTTTCGGCGGCCTTTCAGGATGTCGCCAATATTGAATGCTTGACCGCGACGCCGAAGGCCCGACAAGTATATCCATACACGAAAAACTCGTCCCATTTCTGCATATCGAAGCTAAAACATGTTAGTCAAGTCGAAAGTGCTGCAATAGGATCATACCGGAATGTCTTGTGGAAATGCAGGGTCAGTCAGTTTAACTAAACTGTCATGATAGTCATGTAACGGTTTCTTTGACGAAAGCGTCAACTGGTGGAAGTGGTCAAGCACGCCAAAGGAAAACGCGGTCTGAGGATGCTCCATGGTTGCCGGGAACAGTTGTGCATTAGAAAGTTGAATAGCGTCCGGAGGGGCAGAGTAACAGTAGCAGAACTGGACTGACATACTGTGCAGCCCATTTGTGTGCACGATAACCATTGGTCGTGAATTGGTTTTGTTGTGATTGACGTTTGGGCATCGTTCTCCGCTGTGACCAAGATGTAGAATATAGCCGAGCGATTTGAGAGACGTCGCTGTAAAATGGGTGCCAGTCCATTTCTCGATCCGATGAAATGGGAGTGACATATGGTCTTTCACCACACAAGACTGACAGCGGAGGGTCCCCTGGAAACAGTATTCGTGACCAGCGCAACGAAAGAGTGCTGCATTTTTGCCACAAGGACACAAACCCCCAACATTTGGATGGTAAGATTTGAGGAGAATACTGTCCTGGAGAGCTTCGAAATGTTTTGCAAACGTCGAGATCAGAGCCGATGCCCTCTACCAAAATATCATTCAGTCGACCAAAATGTAAACTACGAAAAGCGTACCTGATTTTTCCTCTTTTCCTCTGCAGGATTCTCCTTTACATGGGGGGTATTAACGGCTGTAGCATCTTCCAAGGGAATCACAGTGGTATTGTGGGGGGGGGTCTCGGCCTGGCCTGAGTGGTTCGTCTTCAATCGTTTGGTGGGACTCGGAAAAGCCTGGTGTGTGATGCTCACTTCCACTGATGTCAGAGTAGCAAAGGTGTCGATTTCAACGTCTTCTTCTGAGTCTGTGTCCACAGATGCAACGGCGTGACGGAACCTCTTTGTAGTCGGGGTGTTCATCGATAAACAAGGGATGACGGACCGATATCCGCTCGGAGACTTGCATCAAAAACTGTACAACACACACTGTGAGGAACCATTTCTGACCATTCGCGTTTCTATCACCTCCCTTCCGAGTACACCTTTGACTTTTCGGACGATAAACCCAGCCTTACCGGCTCCTCGACAATAAAAAGTACATTTATTTTCAAGAACCCCGCACCCATCTCGAGTTCGCTGTGGCTGTTGCTCCCTCCATTGGCTCAAGCACTGACCATCCCGTCCGACTCTCAGATTGGAGATCCAAAGGACGACAATTGCAACTAGGAATACCCCTCGCCCCGAATAGTACCCACTCAGCAATGAGCGCTGAGTGCTGAGCACCCAAGGGCCATCGTTCACCAAAGCTCAACCTCGTCCCCATCCAATGCTACAACTGTCACACAGGCATCACTAAAACTTGCACTGCTCATCTCGCCGTCTCTCCCACCATCCCTAGCAGCCCGGCTTCACTCATCGCACATTCCCCGTTCATGACCCTTCTCCGATCTTTGCACTAGACTCGATGATCAAGATAAATCAGGCCCCAGTCTTGCGCCACTCATGCAACGCCTTCTGGCGCCCTTCCCTCGTTTCAAAACCCAACTCCCGACAGGACCCAACTCCTGAAGTCGAAGGCGAACGCTTACCTGCCGGACGTTACGAACGTCCTCATGATGAAGCTGGGCAGGTAAGTGACGTTTTTGTGCATCGCTGTACACGCCTAAGACCTTTTTTTTTTCTAGGCACAGCCAACTCATTTCGAAGCTAGTTGCCAGTTAGAAAGGCAGAAGACATGGCCCAACAAAAATGATGCTCTCATTCAGTGAGGCAACAACCCCGCAATTCCAGGCGAACCGCCTGCTCTTAACGAACTTCGTCACGCACTGCTGAGATTTATGTAAATTACATGGTCGCGTTCCTACCCGCCCCCCTCCACAACTGGCAAATTTGTGCAGTCCGTTTATGGCTTCTCGATCATCGAAATCGTCAAAGACAACCCGAAAGAGAAGACAGTACACTTTAGCGGGATTATGGGACAGGCCGCCTGGCAACGTTACATGGATATGACCATGGACAGGGATGGGAATGTGAAACTAGTATACCTTCAGCCATCCACATGGCCTTCTATTCGCCACTCAATTCGCTCAAATTGCCCTCGTCGTAACGGAGAAGGTGGCTTTTGAAGACATGCGCATGAAAAGTTTTGTCCAGACAGATTGTGCCTTTGCTGGCTACTCTCCCAGTGGATATTCAGCCTTCGCATCGATCGCAGAGGTCCTCGTTGACGTCATTTTCTATCGCGGCATGACGATGCAGCGCGCTGTTGAACGTGGATTCGGAGAATAGATCGAACTACGCAATGTGTGCTGTGAATCCCAGTAGGATTTCCTCTTCGAGAAGTTGACGCTATTGCAACCTTGTGCAACTCTTTGCTCGAAATTGTGAATTGCAATGTGACTAGACAGCATTACTCGCGACCATGGTGATGCCTATCTTGATGGCATTCAGCCTCGTTTCGATCCTCTGAAAGCTCGTCGCCCTTGGCGTATCGTGACATTATCCATGGGACAATTGATCGAGAAATCTCCGCGTGCATCGCCATCCTCAATCGTGCCGACCCTGATCTCCTTCGTTAGCGATATCGATTGCTGCGACCCCTTCAAAGATAAACATACAAACTGGCGAAAATTTTTGGTCGGGAATTCATCAAGAACACCAAGGAAGTCATCGGCAACCGACCAATATACAAAGATGGTGAGTTTCAAGTTTAATTATTCGCAACATATGTTTATCTCTCACGACAGTGACAATCCCCACTGCTCCTAGGACTGTCGTTATGGATAAGGATGATCAAGAATTCAGAAGTGGTCCGTGACAATGTTAGCAAACTTGAGGCATATGTGCAAGAAATGTCTAGCAGGGACAGTGTGTCAGGCAATGTCAACATTCAGAAGTTGCAGGATGGCGTGTGGAAATAATGGACGGTAGTCAAATCTTTGCCGGGCCTTGTATGATGGTGTCACAAAATCACTTCACACTCCTTCCAAACCACAACCTCCTCACCCTGGTACCCGCAGCCGTTGTTCTTCATCCCAATTCCTTCGCCCTCAAATCACAGGTGTCACTCCCATTACCTCCATTACTCAGGATAAAATACATCTCAAAGTCGAAACAACATGGGAGTACAGCAGTAAGCGTACCTTGACATTCTCCATGAGATCGTGATTTTCGGCACACCCTTCAAGAACAAGAATGCGCTCCTTACTGGGGTCGGGAATGGCTCTCTCGGAGTCGAGATTGTCAAGGACCTCTTAGCTGGAGGAGCTCGCGTAGTCATCACGACCTCCAGTTATAGCCGCAAAACTGTTGAATACTACCAATCGATCTAACATAAAGTCGGCAGCCGAGGCTCATCTCTCACCGTTGCTCCCTTCAACCAAGGCTCAAAGCAAGATGTTGAAGCACTTATCGAATACATTTACACAACCCTCGGCATGGATTTAGACTACATCCTTCCCTTTGCCGGTATTCCCGAAAATGGTTGCGAAATCGATGGTTTGGACGACCGGTCTGAACTCGCATTCCTTATGACGTTGGTGAATCTCCTCCGCATTCTCGGGGCCATCAAGGACGGGGTTTTTAGGCACGAAGAGCGTACCTCAGAGCACCGCTTGGTCAGGCTCAGCAGGAGAGGACGACGAGGCGAGCTCACCGTTCAAAGCACCTGCCACTCCACCAGCCCGACCCCAGCGTCTGCGGCTTCGAATGATCCCTACATGCAGCTTCCCGCTCCGATATTCCTGATTTTTCTAACCACAAGCCATCTCTCCTGCTTTCTGCTAAATGCCATGGCCAGCACAAGCAACGGCGCCTCCAACGTTTCTTCCCCTTTTATTCACTGAAGGAACGACGGTAGGCAGTCACCGTGAATTGCCATCTGATTCACCTGCGACATCCACCGATGTATCACGACCAGAGAACGAAACTGAAGATGATGGCGATATCGACATGATTCGAAGGGAGGAGAACGGGCGAATTGATTCAGACGTTGCATCTACTTCTGCTTTTTCTTCACCTGACAGGCGAATGAGAAACCCAACATCATTGCGTTAGCACGGCTGCCACACCTCCACAAAAGACCTAATTGCCGCTTACAAATATCATGGAATCAAGACGGCATGGACGGCGCTTTTCTCGAGAAACAGACTACCGAGGCGTTTGACTTGAATGATCGCGAGTTCGAGCACAACTACCGTGTGGATGTGACGGATCCTGCCAAATTTTCCATATTGATCGTCGGAAGCCTATCTACCCCCCTGATATTGTTGATGCTGTGCACGAGCTCAAGAAGCGGTTGGTTGTGGTCCGTGGGAGCAGATTATGAAGCCTAGGAAAATGCAACCCCTGTTGCTCATCAACACATTCAGAAACTGGTTGTCCATCCTGGCGAGATGTGTGCGCTTGCTACGCAATCTATCGGAGAACCCGCTACCCAGATGACGCTCAACACATTCCACTATGCTGGTATGACCCTCGACTGTAATCGAAGAGGACGCCGTATTCGTCGAGTCTTTCTTCGCGATCCCGGATGAGGATGTCAAAACTTCATCTCCACTCGCCCTGGCTTCTTCGCCTCTAACTAGAGCGTGCAAAAATGGTTGACTGAAAGCTCTCGGTGCAATATGTTGCTGGTCGCATTGCAGAGAGCTTCAAGATTGGTCTCTTTGTCATTTGGAGTGAAGATCACTCAGAAAAGCTTGTCATTTGTCATGTGTTGGGTAGCTCTGACAAAGACGATGACGGCGTGAACCTTTGTTTGCTGCTACTTCTCGATTCAGCGGTCCTAAATGCAAAACTGACATCACAAAACGCAGGGAAATCCGGAATTTTTTTCCCCACACTATTTTCCCATAGTCCCGAGACACAACTCCGCTAACTACTTTGAATCCACCATCTCTTTCGTTGGCTGGCAAACCTACTTCAGCGGCTATCAGCCCAGGCCATTCTGTGAACTCGCTGACGAGAGCTCGCGCGTCTGCAGAAAATGTCGCCAGAACGACATCTACTATACAACTTGCTGTCGCCGTTCATTTTCTCTGCCAGCAGGCTTCCATCGTCTTACCCTTTACCGTTACCGAACACGATTTCGGCTTCGAAATTGTCCTTGGTTGTCGGTGGGATACGTACACAGAACCAGGGTGAGCGTTTGATTCACGTTCTCGCCGCCGTTTTTCTCAACACATGTTTCACTCATTGATATCCCTCTGCATGTTAAATTTTCGTCCACTGATACACAACCTGAATGCTCATATGCTCACCATGATATTAATACGCTTCCGTCGTCTTCATCTGAATTGCCTCTTCCTTCCAGCTCGACATCAGCTACCTGTATTCCTGATGTAGCGGAGAACACGCGTTCGTCTGCCGACATGTTTCTTTCACGACGTGTTACTGGGGTCCGAGCGTCTATCTTCTATATCGCAAGAACATCTTCACAAAGTGTACTGTGACAATGTCAGGGATTTAAAGATCCGCCTATTGAACCACATTGTTACCCACATTTGTACAGCATCGATAGCATCATAAACGATTTGTCAACTCTATTTTGGTACAGACTAGCGTTACTGATGTGCGTCCCTTCAGGTAGCCCAATCCTTCTGGTTTGGATCTGGGTT
>Ga0307517_10009936_pt1 | contig 13404 bp, 9 predicted proteins | sample 23_EM_MG_FD_194515 | JGI IMG/M metagenome (GOLD analysis project Ga0307517, IMG submission 194515) | Populus trichocarpa ectomycorrhiza microbial communities from riparian zone in the Pacific Northwest, United States - 23_EM | ecosystem: Host-associated > Plants > Roots > Unclassified | place...
TTCCCAGCGCAGCTTTCTTGATCAGCTGGGTGCCGTTGTCATCCGTCACTTTCATGACGACAAAAGATTTTTCTTTCAGCTGCACATTGACGAGGATGTCGTTGACCTCCGGGTCGGGCGTCACGCTGACGGCGGTGACATTCTTCGTGCCATAGGTGCGGACCACCATCACTTTCGAGTAGAATACCCTGTTAGCCTCGTCCACCTGGCGCAAGCGGTAGAACAGGTCGTTCTTTTTGGCGATGCTGCCGCCTTTCTTATCCGTAAAAGCGTATTCTTCCACGCTGTCGCCGGCTTTCACTTCCCCTACTTTTTCGAAGTTGTTGCCATCCAGGCTTCTTTCCACCTCGAAGCGATGGCTGTTATTGTCCGGAGCGATATTCCAGCTGATGTCCACGGCGTTCCTGCTGTAGAGGGCCTGGAAGCTTACCAGGGCGGACTTGGGAGAAGGGAAGTGGATGGTGGCGGTCATGGTCATGGAGCAAAGGGCGGGGGACCCGTTGTCACACACTTTATAAGAGAATTCCGTGGAATTTCCCCTGAAGCCTTCTTTGGGAGAGAAGGTGAAGCTGCCGTCGGGGTGCAGCTCGACCAGGCCGTCGGGAGAATCCGTCAGCAGGTAGGCGGTCATCGTCTCGTGTTCGGCATCGTGATCATTGGCCAATACATTCCCGGTAGCGGTGCGGAACGGGGTGCCGTTGAATTTATCACGGAGGGCTACGGGAGCCGTATTGCCGGTGGCGCCATAATGAGGAGCGGCGCTGATGGACAGCTGGTCGATGGCGATGCGTTCGTTGCCGCCGATGCCCTGGTAGTTGATGTAGAGCTTGTAGGCGCCGGTAGCCCGGGGGGTCAGTGATCGATGATAGGTAGCGATCGTGCCGGGTGCGCCCGTCAGTTCCAGGCTGTCCAATAAGAACAGGGGCTTGTTGGAGGCGTCGGCCGCATAGACCTTCAGCCATCTTCTGTCATGAACGGGAACATTGAAGGTATAATTGAAAGACAGGGTCACCGGTCCGTTGAGGTCCAGCAGGGGAGAGAAAATACCCGTCATTTCCCTGGCCGCCGAACCGTTGCCGGAGACCATCGCGCCATCCCCTTCCATTTTAGGGGCCCAGCCGTTGCGGTTGACGTCAAAATCAGCGAAGAACCAGCCATTGCTCTGGAGATAGCCTTTTACGCTTGTCAGGGGCGTGCCTTTGCGGGAGTTGAAATTATCGCCGGTCTCAGCATAAAGTGACTGCATGACCAGGGAGAGAATGAATATCAGCAGCAGAAGTAATACGTTCCTTTTCATCTTTGTTCGTTTCAGAGTTAAAGAATAATTGAGTAAACAAGACGGCGATTCAAAGGAAGGAACTGTATATAAAAGTTAAACTGTAAGCTATTTTACGGTTTTTCCAGGAGGAGGGTGGTAAATTGCATAGCTATTGGACGGGCAAAAGATAATAACGAATACTAAGACCGGATGGGTGTTGGGAGGTTTTTGGGGATCTGGGGGCTGTAAGAAGAGTAAAGGATCCTACAGGTACGGGATTATCAAAGGATTGTAGAATAGATGCATTGAAGACATAACAAAGATAGAAAACACATTTTGTTAATGCAAGAGGGCAGGCAAAATAAATATCCGCACCCGGGCCTGTCCCGGCAACTTTTCTAACGCTGAATTGTAAGTTTAAAAGGCATTTTGTCCGTAAATTACCTTGATTTTCAATACTATGGCCGCTATCATACAAGTGACCCGTCTCAGCAAGCATTTCAGGGACCTACAGGCTGTCGACGGCCTGTCTTTTTCCGTGGAGGAAGGGGATATCTATGGCTTCCTGGGGCAGAACGGGGCCGGTAAATCGACCACGATCCGGATGCTGCTGACGCTGATCGCGCCTACCGATGGCGAGATAGAGATCTTCGGCATGAACCTGCGCACCCATCGCAAGGAGATCCTGCGGCGGGTAGGCGCCGTCATCGAACGCCCCGACCTTTATTCTTATCTCTCCGCGTATGAGAACCTGGCTTTATTCGCCCGGATGAGCGGGATTAAGGCTTCGGACAAACGATTGATGGAACAGCTGGAGCAGGTAGGCCTTGCCGAAAGAGCGCACAGCAAGGTCAAGACCTATTCCCTGGGAATGAAACAGCGACTGGGCATTGCCGTGGCCCTCGTCCATGACCCGGACCTGATCATCCTGGATGAGCCGACCAACGGTCTGGACCCCCAGGGCATCGCCGATATACGTCACCTGATCCTGCACCTGAGCAATCGCCTGAAAAAGACCGTATTCGTCTCCTCCCACCTGCTGAGCGAAGTGGAGCTGATCGCGGGCCGCATGCTCATCATCGATAAAGGGAAAAAGGTCGTGGAAGGGATGGTGAAGGAGCTATTCGATCCCTCGCAGACGGTGGTGGAGCTGGACAGCGCAGACCCTGTCCTTACGGCCGGCGTTATCGCCGGCTCGAAATGGCAACCCTTCCTGCGGGAACGCCAGGGACAGAAATTCATTTTCAATATGGACAGGGCCCTGATCCCATCCTTTACGCGGGACCTCGTGCAGCAGGGCGTGCAGGTGATGGCCATCCAACCCCGCCATTCACTGGAAGACTATTTTTTATCACTGACAACCGCCAACCAGCATGTGGAAGCTTTTACAACTTGAGCTACTGAAGATCTTCCGAAGGCCCCGCACCCTTATTCCCTTTGCAGCGATCGCGGCCATGATCCTGGTCATTCAGCTGGGATTGAAGTTCGACGGCAGGTCCTACCTGGAGCTGATGATGAGCAGCGTGTCCGACACGTTGGAGATCCCTTACGGGATGGTCATGAACGGCTACCTGGTAGCCTTTATCATTCTCAACCTCCTGCTGATCCAGATCCCCCTGCTGGTGGCCCTCGTGGCCGCCGATATCGTATCGGGCGAAGCGGATATGGGCACCTTACGGCTGCTGCTGACCAAGCCCGTGAGCCGCACCCGGCTCATGCTGGTGAAGTTCACGGCCTCCGTCGTCTATACGGTGGCGCTGCTGGTGTGGATGGCCCTGATCGCCCTGTTCCTGAGCATGGCCCTCTTCGGCACCAACGATATGATCATCGCGCGTAACAATGGCATGGAGCAGATAGCACGTTCGGATGTGTTCTGGCGTTACCTGGCCGCCTTCGGGTATGCGGCCGTGGCGCTTAGTACGGTGGCGGCCCTGGGCTTCCTGCTCTCCGTTTTTGCGGCCAACTCCATCGGCCCGATCGTCGCCACCATCAGCATCGTCATCGTGCTGACCCTGTTATCGGAAATGAAGATACCCCTGTATGATAATACGGTCAAGCCCTGGCTCTTCACGTCCCATATGCTGGCCTGGAAGGGGTTCTTCTATTCGAAAGCCAACGGCGAAGGGGCCGCGATCCGGGGTTCGGTGGAGAACCTTCCCGCTATCCTGCGGAGCCTGGCGATCCTGCTGGGCTATATCGGCCTGTTCCTGACGACGGCCATCATCGCCTTTAAGAAAAAAGATATTTTGAGCTGACCTATAATTTCAGAAATATGAAGGGAATAAGAATCTTGTCCGTCCTGACCGCGGCACTGCTGCTGCTGATGATCCTGCCTTTGTCATCCGCCTATGGCCAGGACGCGGCGGCCCTCCTGCAAAAGGTCCGGGCCCGGCTCGACCAGGTGAACGACTACCAGGCCAGCGGATTGATGAAAACCAACGTGAGCTTCCTGAAGGTCCCCGAAGCACAGGTGACCGTGTATTTCAAGCGGCCGGACAAGCTGAAGATCAGGAACGATAAAGGGATCTCTCTCGTCCCGAAGGGGGCGGTGACCATCAGCCTCAACAACCTGCTGAAAGGCAGCTATACCGTCCTGGACGCGGGCAGCGACCAGGTGGACGGCAGCAAGGTGAAAGTAGTGAAATTATTACCGCAGGACGAGAACGCCGACCTTGTCCTGGCCACCCTCTATGTCGACGAGGCGCGCCTTCTGGTCCTCAGGGCCCGGACCACCACCCGGGAGAACGGCACCTATGAAGTGGAGATGACCTACGGGAAATATACAGCCTATGCCTTGCCGGATAAGGTGATCTTCACGTTCAATACCAAGGATTACAAGCTTCCCAAGGGCGTCACCTTCGACTATGACGACGGCTCGAAAAAAAAGGCGGAAGGGCCTGTCAATACAAAAGGCAAGGTGGAGATGGTCTACTCTTCCTATATTATTAATAAAGGAGTGCCGGACTCCGTATTCCAGTAAAATAATATTTAGTTAATCTGGCAGCCCTCCGGCAAACCCTGGCAAAAATTACCTTTACGGGCCAAATTACTTTTCGTTGCCAGGTTATAGGAATGATACTGATAGCAAGCTGAATGCCGGTCTGATCCGGGACGATGTCAGGGCCTTCGACGCCCTGTACCTTAAGTATTATAATGCCGTTCTGGCCAATATTTTCAAGCTCGTCAAACAACAGGAAGCAGCAGAGGATATCCTCCAGGATGTTTTTGCGGCGCTGTGGGTCAACCGGAAAAAAATAGATCGCACTAAGTCCGTTGGCGGCTGGCTGTTCGTCGTCAGCTATAATAAGTCCCTGAAATTTTTGAATAAGGCGGTGAAGGAAAAGACCCTGGCAGGGGAAGGAACCGCCGCATTCGATGACCTGGCGGACGATCCCGGAACGGAGCAGGAGCAGGCGGAATACCAGTTCGACCTGATCAACGAGGCCATCGCCAATCTGCCTCCGCAAAAAAAACTCGTCTTCACCCTCTGCAAGCTGGAAGGCCTCACCTATGAGGAGGCTGCCCGCATAGCCGGCATCTCTGCCCACACGGTAAAAGAATATGTCAGCGCCGCCTCCAAATTCGTCAAGGCCTATACACTCCGGCAATATGCGCTGAAAGCGCCGCTGTCCCTCTCTTTTCTGATCACCTTCGTCAATCACCTTTGATTTAATTCCTTTTCATCCCGGGATGCCGGCCGGCCGGCTGGTAATAATTCCTTAACATGAGGCTACCCCCCGCTTTCCACCCATCCCGGATATTTAATAGTAAACGAGCCTCTAATTGTAAACCTTATGCTGGAATTGGAAGTACTGATAGAAAAATTTTGGAAGGATCAAACGACACCGGCGGAGAACGAACGGCTTATCCAGCTCCTGGAACAGTATAAGGGAGTTTATAAGGGGATGATGCAGGAAGATTTTCAGAAGAAGCTACGACATCCTTCTGCGGGTCTTCGATCGGACAGGGCAATGGACCTGCTGGATAAGCTTCATAAAGACCTGAGGATGGAAGAGCCGGAGGAAAAGCGATCTGCCAAAAAAGGTTCCGCCCGCAAATGGGTGCGACCCCTGGCGGTGGCGGCTTCGGTAGGGTTCCTGGCGGTATCGGTCTTCCTGTTACCCGGCAGGCATCAGGAGAGCAAGCCCATCGTCAGGGCGACGGCTCCCCCGGCGCCCCCGTCTCCGCGGGTGATACGGATGGTCAACGGACCGGATTCGGTGATGCCGATTGCCTTGAAAGACGGTTCGACCGTTCAACTGGCGAAGAACAGCAGCCTGTCCTGGTATGAACCCTTCATCAACGACCGGCGGGACCTTACGTTGACCGGGTCCGCCCTGTTCAAAGTGGCGAAGGACCGATCGAAACCCTTTACCGTCTATGCCGGCGGAATAGCGACGAGAGCGCTGGGAACGAAGTTCTGGGTGAATGCCACCGATGTCCGGAAGGTGATGGTGCAGCTGCTGGAAGGTAAGGTCGTGGTCCATTCCGCCGCGGAGTCGGACCTGACTCTGAAGGACGTGTATCTGACGCCGGGACAGGAATTCTCGTACGATATGGGCAGCCGGCAGTATGCGGTGAACGCGATCCCCGGCGCGCTGCCCGGCAAGCCTGACAGAGCCCCCAAACGCGTTCTGCCGGATTATAAAGAGGAGTTGGTCTTCCGGAAGGAATCCCTTGGTAAGGTCTTTCAAAAGATCGGCCTTTTATACAAGATCCCCCTGGATTACCGGCAGGAAGAATTGCAGGGTCTTTATTTCACAGGCACTTTTTTAAAGTCAGACGATCTGGATATAGTACTATCGGCTATCTGTAATGTAAATAATCTGGTTTTCACGAAGGAGAAAGATAGCATCATCATCACAAGAGCTAAATAACGCTGTGCCGGGCCCATGCCGGATCGCACGCCCCCGTGTGCGACAGCCATTTTATTGTCTAAAAATTCATCAATATGATACTCACTAAACTTCCAAAACTCAGGGGAAGCTTACTACTCCTGCTGCTTATTTCGATCGCGGGTTTTTCCCAGGACAAGGTCCCCGGACTGACAGGGATCGTCGTTGCCGAGACCGGCGAATCGCTGAATGGCGTATCCGTATTCATCCGGGCTGCCGCAGGGAAAGAAGAGCATTCCGCCATGACGAACGAAAAAGGGGTCTTCCAGTTCGCCAACCTCAAGCTCAATACAAAATATAACCTGGCTTTCAGTTACGTAGGATACCGGGATACTTCGGTGATGCAATTCGAACTGAAGCCCAATGAGGAGAATTCCATTATGGTCCGGATGAAGAAATCCATGACCAGCCTGAACGAGATCGTCGTTACGGCCCTGGGGATCAGCTCGGAAAAAAAGAAGCTGGGTTATTCCACCCAGCAGATCAAATCGGAGGATTTCTCCAAGGCGCAGGAATCCAACCCTCTCGGCGCGCTCGTAGGCAAGGTCGCGGGTCTGAACATCTATAATTCGCACGAGCTGCTGCAGGCGCCGACCTACAATATCCGGGGCAATACGCCCCTGGTGGTGGTGAATGGTATTCCGCTGGTGACCGACTGGTACAATATCAACCCCGAAGATATCGAGACCATCGACGTGCTGAAAGGAACCTCTGCCTCTGCCCTCTATGGCAGCCGCGGGAAGGACGGGGCTATCATGATCACGACGAAAAAAGGTTCGGGGTCCAAATCGAAATTCGATGTGGAGTTCAAAACGACCAATATGCAACAGGTCGGCTTTCTCGTCATACCCAAGCAGCAGCAACACTACGGAACGGGAGATCACGGGATCTATACCTATACGAACAGCATCTTCGATACAAAGGACGATGATGCGGGCGGCGGAGCAGGGTCCTGGGGGCCGAAGCTGGATGCCGGTCTGAAACAAGTGCAATGGGACAGCCCCGTCGATCCGGTCACCGGCGTGGCGACGCCTACTCCCTGGATTTCCCGGGGAAAGAACAACCTGAACAATTATATCAACCAGGCCTTTGTTACTACCAACAACCTCAGCCTTTCCCGTAATTTCGAAAGTGGCAGCATCCGGCTGTCCCTCGGGCAGCAATACCAGAAGGGACAGGTGCCGGGCAGTAAGCTGAATATAACCGATTTTTCGGTTGCGGGCACGTTCAACCTCACGCCCCGGCTGAAAACGGATTTTTCGCTCAACTACAGCCACGCCTATACCAACAATTTTCCTTTCGGCGGACAGCAGTCCAATGATTTCCGTAAGAACCTGATCTATAGCATTGCCATCTGGGAAGGCGTGGATACGGATATCCGGCAGTTCAAAAATTACTGGAAACCCGGACAGGAAGGACTGCAACAACTGTGGTACAACCAGATCGAATACAACAACCCCTGGTTCATCGCCAAAGAATACGTGCGCAGCCTGAACAAGAACACCACCTTCGGCAACTATTCCCTTAGCTATGATATCGCGCCGGGTCTGAACGTCACCGGCCGTGCCGGGCTCAACTATGTCGGCCGGTTCCAGGACCTGAAGGTCCCGAAGAGCTTTCGCGAATACTCCAATAACCCCTTTTCCTATGGCGTCAACGGTGGTTACCAGACGGAGAACCAAAGCACCTTCGATTTCAATGCGGATGTCCTGCTGAACTACAACCACCGCTTTGGCGCGGACTTCGCCCTCAATGCACTGGCGGGCGCGAATATCCGCTATTTCTCCGACCGGGCGCAGGGGTTGAAGGCCGATGGGCTCAGCGTACCCGGCGTGTACAATTTTGCCAATGCCAGCAGTCCCCTGATCGTGCCTACGGCTAATATCAACCAGGAGCCGGCGAACGTGAATTTCAACCGCCATGAGCAGGTGAACAGCTGGTATGCGGCCTATACCCTGGGCTACAAGAGCTGGCTTTACTGGAATGTAACGGGTAGGGTCGATCGCAGCTCCACCCTGCCGATCGCCAACAATACCTATTTCTATCCTTCCACTTCGCTGAGCTTCGTGCTCTCGGACGTGGTGAAGCTGCCGCAGGTGATCTCTTTTGCGAAACTCCGGGCCTCGGTGGCGCAGGTGGCCACCGACCTCGGGATCTATATCATCGACCAGACCTATGTTCCCGGCCAGACCTGGAATGGCAGCACCACGGTGGTACAGCCCACTTCGCTTACGAACGCCAATATCAAACCACAGATCACCACCACGCAGGAATTCGGTACGGACCTGCGCTTCTTCAAGAACAGGCTCAACCTGGACCTTACCTATTTCAGGAGCCTGGATGAGAATACCATTATCAACCTCCCCGTCTCCGCCACGGCCGGGTATACCACCCGCCTGGAAAATGCCAACCACTACCTGCGCAGCGGCGGCGAGATCAGCGCCTCGGGCAATATTATCAAGAACAAGAACTTCAGCTGGTTCTCCCTGGTCAACTGGAGCACCTATAAGAAAAGGATCAAAGAACTGGACCCGAGCCTGCACGGCAACTACAATGGCCTGAAGCAGGGTGAAAGCGTCAATAAGATCCTGGGCACGGGCTATCTGCACACACCGGACGGCTCGCTGGCCATCGCATCCAACGGCCTGCCCCTTGCCGATCCCACCCTGCAGTCCTTCGGTGATTCCACCCTGGTATGGACCGCCGGCATCAGCAACCGCTTCACGTACAAACAATTCACCCTACAGATAGATGTCGATGGCCGCTATGGCGGTAACATCTTCAACCTGACCCGGTCCAAGACGATCAATGCGGGCACCAATCCTGTGACGGATAACAGCTATCACCGGGACATGTACAATGACGGGAAGGTCAGTATCGTCGTCCCCGGCGAACAGATCGTCACCGGCAGCGGCCAGCCCGTTTATGTCAAGAATGCGACGATGGTGAACTGGCAGCAGTACTGGAGCGTCATCGGCGGCAATCCCTATATGTGGAGGGATGCCTCCTTCGTGAAGCTGCGCGAGGTGTCGCTGACCTATACCTATACGCCTAAGACGCCGTCGGCTTTCTTCAAGGCCGCCAATATCTCGCTGGTGGGAAGGAACCTGCTGCTCTTTTCGCACCTGGACGGCGCCGATCCCGACCCGGGCGTGGACAACCTGCAAACACCCGCTACCCGCACGATCGGCCTCAATATCAATGTTAAATTCTAAGAGACAAATAAGTAATACCATGAAATGCGAAGCATTCACGAACTCCATAAAAAAAGACGTTATGCTAGTGAGTAAACAGATACGAATCTCAATTATTATATGCTGCCTGCTGGGACTATTATCCTGCAGCAAGGCCCATTTTGCGGAATTGAACGTCAACCCGGATCAGTCGGCGACCGCGCCTCCCTACCTGCTGCTGCCTAATATCTCCGTGAAATCTTTTACCCTTGTCACGCCCGACCACGGTAATGCCGCTCTCCGCAGTCACCAGGCCGGTGATTGCCAGCAACCGTATACCGAGCAATACTGGAACTGGCTGCAGGGCGACTACAGCACCTACAACATCCTGCTGCAGGTACACCAGATGAAGCTGGAAGCGGCCACCTATAAGCAGCCCGCCTATGCCGCCATCGCCCAATTCTTCGACGCGTATAATTTCTATAAGGCGACCATGCTGTTCGGCGATATTCCCTTCTCCCAGGCGGAGCAGGGCGGGAAAGGCATTTATAACCCGGCTTACGATAGTCAGAAAGCCGTTTTTCTGGGCATCCTCAATGAGCTCGACAGCGCTAACACCAGCCTGATCCCTCTCTCGGCGCAGAGTCCCCTGACCGGCGACATCATCTATGGCAATAGTGCGAACGATATCCTGCAATGGCGCAAGCTGATCAACTCTTTCGCCCTCCGCGTACTCATCACCTTATCCAATAAGACGGCCGACCCCGATCTCCAGGTCGTATCCCGGTTCCAGAAGATCTACAACGATCCCACCACCTATCCTCTCTTCCAGAGCAATGCCGACAACGGAGCATTGACCTATTACAATCAGAACGGCAATATCTATCCGCTCTACAAGAATACGGAGGTCACCCGGTTGTACCCCGACTCCGCCTTCTGCACCTTCCTCACCACCAATAAGGACCCAAGGTTATTCGCTTATTTCTCTCAGACGGCTAATTCGGTAACGGCGGGCAAACAAGCCACCGATTTTACCGCTTACAAAGGCATCGACGCCAGCATCATCACTACGACCGCTGCCAATATCTTCACCCAGACAGGCACCGTCTCCGGGCTGAATATCCGCTATACGGCCAACCCCGCACCGGAACCCTATGTGGCCGTGGGTTATCCCGAACTGCAATTCAACCTGGCGGAAGCTGCCTTCAGAGGCTGGATCACGGCCGATCCGGAGACCTTTTATAAGAATGGCATCCAGGCTTCGTTCTCTTTCTACGAACCCTATGAGAACCTGCCTGCCGGCACCTATCAGACGGCTGCCTATTTTCCGACCTATTACGCCAGCCCGGCGATCGCCTACAATCCGGCGAAGGCGCTGGAGCAGATCATCTACCAGAAATACGTCGCCTCCTTCTATAATTCTTTCGAAGAGCCGTATTTCAACATGCGCCGGACCGGATTGCCGGTCGTCACGGTGAATGGCGGCGGTATGCAGAACAACGGCCAGCTGCCCTTGCGGTTCCGTTACCCCATTGCGGAAACCCAGACGAACGCCACGGCGCTCAACGCGGCCATCCAGGGCCAGTTCCCCTCGGGAGACGATATCAATGGGGTCATGTGGTTGCTTAAATAAATAAAATAAAATTCATCGGAACATGAAATACGTACAATCGATATTGTTATTGGCGGCCCTGGTGATCGGCAGGACGGGCTCGTATGCGCAGACCGGAAGAACGGAGAACCTCCTCATCATCGGCTGGGATGGCGTCCGCTGGCAGGAAATATTTACGGGTGTGGACTCGGCCATTATGAATGACCGGATGTTTACAAAAAGAGGCTCCGTTATGCGCAGCGAGTTCTGGGACAATGACCCGGCGGTCCGCCGGAAAAAATTACTACCCTTTTTCTGGGGCGCCCTCAGCCAGCAGGGACAGCTGTATGGCAACCGGACCCTCGGCAACAAGGTAGACGTCTCCAATCGCTTTCATATCACCATTCCTGGTTTTACGGAGACCCTGATCGGGTTTGCGGATCCCGCCGTCAACAGTAATGCCTCGGTCCCGGATAAAAATACCAATGTCCTGGAGTTCATCAATAACCAATCCGCGTACAAAGGAAAGGTATCGGTATTCGCCACTTCCAGGGCCTATGATAATATCCTCAATGTAAAACGCAGCGGACTGATGATCAACTGCGATTCTGAAGAAGTAGCCCTGCCCGGAGAGGCCTTCAAATTGTTGAACGAACAGCAGCGGCTGTCGCCGCAGATCTTTGGGGAAAGGCTCGACCTGGTGACCTTTTTCCAGGCAAAGGAATATCTGAAGGAATACCATCCCCGGGTGCTGTACATTAATTTCAGCGAGCCGGACAATTATGCCCATGCGGGTAGCTATGACTGGTATATCAGCACACTGCATGGACAGGAGCGGCTGATCGCCGATCTCTGGAACTATGTCCAGAGCATCCCGCAATACAAGGGTAAAACGACCCTGCTGGTCTCCAACGACCATGGCCGCGGCGATAAGATCAAGAGCCAGTGGAGCCAGCACGGACCGAATATCGAGGATTCGAAGGAAATCTTTGTCCTTGCCATGGGACCGGACATGCCCGTCACGGGAGAGGTCAGTGGCGAGCAGCAGCTCTACCAGGGACAGATCGCGGCCACGCTCGCCAAATTCCTGGGCCTCGATTATAAAGCCGAACATCCCGTAATGCCTTTTATTCCCACCCTGTTCAAGCAATAAATCACGCTTTCGATGCAATACCTGAGAACGATCCTGTTATTGGCCGGCCTTGGAATCTGCCTTTGTTCGTCCTATGCCCAGACGAATGCCCAGACGAGTGCCCCAATGAGAAAGACAGAGAACATCCTGATGATCGGCTGGGACGGCGTTCGCTGGCAGGAAATATTCACCGGCGTGGATTCCTCCCTGATGAATGATCCGGCTTTTACGAAACGGGCTTCCGGGATGAAAAGCCTGTATTGGGATAATGATGCAACGATCCGGAGGAAGAAATTATTTCCATTTTTCTGGAGCATCCTCGCCGAGAAAGGGCAATTATACGGCAACCGTAACATCGGGAATAAGGTGGATGTCTCCAATCCTTATAATATCACGGGTCCGGGATTCACGGAGACCTTCGTCGGCTTCGGGGACTCCGCCGTCAACAGCAATAACAAAGTGCTGAATAAGAACACCAATGTCCTGGAATTCATCAACAACCAGAAGGCGTATAAAGGCCAGGTCGCCGTCTTTGCGATGTCCAATCTCTTTGACTATATCCTCAATAAGGGGCGGAGCGGATTAATGATCAGCTGCGATACCGGCCAGGTGGACCGGCCCGATAAAGAGTTTCAGTTGCTGAACGAGATGCAGCAACTGGCGCCAAAGCCTTTTGGCGAAAGGCCAGATCTGCTGACCTATTTCCAGGCGAAGGAATATCTAAAGCTCTACCGGCCGAGACTGCTCTACCTCGAAATGGGGGAAACGGATGATTATGCGCATATAGGAAGCTATGATTTCTATATCAGCACCCTGCATTCGCAGGAGGCGATGATCGCCTCGCTGTGGAATACTATCCAATCCATTCCTCAGTATAAGGATAAGACGACCTTGTTGATCGCCTGCGACCATGGGCGGGGGGCAAAGATCAAGAATACCTGGACGGGTCATGGACCGCAGATCCCCGATTCAAAGAATATATTTATCCTGGCGATGGGTCCGGATACGCCGGCGCTGGGGGAAGTGGGGACGGATACCCAGTTATGGCAGGGGCAGATAGCTGCCACGATCGCCCGATTCCTGGGCCTGAACTATACGGCCGAACATCCTGTGATGCCTCTGATACCGACCATGATGGGATTTTGAGATTTGGGGATTGCGCGATCTTTGGATTTTTGGAACGGCGGGACTATCCGCGATTGCCTTCGATCTTCTCGTCGATGTTCCCCGTGACGGAAGCGCCCATCTTCTTCATGGGATTGCTGCGGTTCTCCTCATATTCCCTGCGGTTCCGTATGATGTCGATGCAGCTATAGATGGCCGCGAGGAAGGAGGTGTTGTCCGCCTTGTTCTTG
>Ga0307517_10009937_pt1 | contig 13403 bp, 7 predicted proteins | sample 23_EM_MG_FD_194515 | JGI IMG/M metagenome (GOLD analysis project Ga0307517, IMG submission 194515) | Populus trichocarpa ectomycorrhiza microbial communities from riparian zone in the Pacific Northwest, United States - 23_EM | ecosystem: Host-associated > Plants > Roots > Unclassified | place...
ATTTGATTAGATAATTATATATATATATATATATATATATATATATATATATATATATATATATATATATATATATATATATAACTTGAAAATTAAATATATCAATTACATCAAGTTGTTACAAGAACATTGTTTGCTGTGATGGTTCTTGAAGTTAATTTCTTCATTTTTCAGCTCTGAAATAGTGATAAATTTGATATTGTGCTTGGAACTACTCGATCGTACGTAAATCTTGTGTGCAAAATAATCTTTATTGCATATAGGATCATAAACTAATCCAGTATCCAGTATATGAAATGAAAAGTATACGTTATATTCACTTGATTATAACATAGAAAAAAAAATAATGGTTATTTATTCTCTTTTCATCTAAGTCTATACAAGTGCTTGACATCATAGTTAACCTAATTAAACTTGGTGTTGATAGCACGTTCAGAAAATTGATTATAGTTTGAATTGGTCTTTCCAGAATGAAGTTACCACAAGAACAATGTACTTCATTTCAAAGTAAAGAATTTTGAGCAATGAGACATACGGTAGTTATTCAGAAGGAGATATGCTTATTGCTGCCATAACTCTGTGCTTCTGTTAAATTCATTCATGGAGAACAGTTTTTTTTCATAACATGCTGGCTGGTTTCGATCCAAATATTTGACATTTGATCAAATAATTTCTTCGGGTTTACAAGGCAATATTTGCTGTTTTTTGCTTGAACTTTAACCCCTTTCAGGATTTTTTTTATGGTTGCTGAACATATAAATCATGATTTTGTATCTAATCAAATTAATAAAGGGAAGGTTCGGTAAATTAAATAGATGTTGAGTCTTTGAGCAGATAAAATTAAAATCCAAATTAGGCTGATAATATTGAGTCCATTAATTATAAAAATGTACATTTTTTTCTTGTTTTAGTTAATTTGATAATTGAATGAAAACACATTCTAATGGAGTATGCTGAATGGATTTCAGGACTCAAGACGTACGCAGCAGGAGAATATGAATACTTTTACACATGTTCCTCCTGGTTTCCGGTTCCATCCTACCGACGAAGAACTTGTCGATTACTACCTTAGGAAAAAAGTGAATTCAAGAAGGATTGATGTAGATGTCATTAAAGATGTCGACCTTTACAAAATTGAGCCATGGGATCTTCAAGGTATTTATAGTACTGCATAATTCTTGTAAATAATCAATAGTGATCAAAATTTCCAAGTGTTTGAGCGTCAGGAAAGTTCACTGACCATCAAAATTTTTGCTTATCTTGATGATTTAAACAGAACTATGCCGAATAGGAACCGAGGAACAAAATGAATGGTACTTTTTTAGCCACAAAGATAAGAAGTATCCGACTGGAACTCGCACAAATAGAGCCACTGCTGCTGGGTTTTGGAAAGCAACAGGTAGAGACAAGGCAATTTATTCGAAGCAAGACTTGATCGGAATGAGGAAGACCTTAGTCTTTTATAAAGGTCGAGCTCCGAATGGGCAGAAATCGGACTGGATTATGCATGAATACCGACTCGAAACAGATGAAAATGGGACTCCACAGGCAAGTATAGGAAGACGTTTTTATGTCTTAATGCTGAAAATTTTCTTTTTTCGAAGCATGAAAGGTTTTGTATGTAATTCTGTTTCAGGAAGAAGGTTGGGTCGTGTGTAGGGTGTTCAAGAAAAGATTACCAACGATGCGAAAAGTGAGTGAGCATGAATCAGTCTGTTGGTATGATGATCAAGTTGCATTCATGCATGACTTGGATTCACCAAAGCAAAATTCTCAGCCTGATTTGGGTTATCAATTCCCATACCCCTGCAAGAAAGAGATAGATCTGCAGTACCAAATCCCTCATGATCACTTCCTCCAACTCCCACTTCTACAAAGCCCTAAACTGCTGCAATCAGCTCCAACTATAAGCTGCAATTCCATCAATGCTGCATATGGCCTGGACATAAACCAGGCAAGCACTATACAATCCTCAACACTCACACAAGAAGATCACATTCAACAAGCACATGAGCAAAGCTTTCCCTCTATCTATGGTAGCAACAACATTAATGAGCAAGCAGTTGATCAAGTGACAGACTGGAGAGTACTTGACAAATTTGTTGCTTCTCAATTGAGCCAAGAAGATGTGGTCAAGGAAAACAACCACCCAAATGCCAGCAACAACATCTTCAACACATCATCAATCCATGCACCAAACATATTTGCTCGACACTTGAGTAAGCAAGATACATCCGTGCCGGAAAATGCCTCGACGTCAACCTCCAGTTGTCAAATTGATCTATGGAAATGATGATATCCAGTTAAAAACTACGCTGCATGGTATATACTAATCATAGGATGTTTCAATTTGAATGCAAAGGGAAATTATGATTCTAAGTTCCTGTACATAATAAAACTTAAAACAGCATATATATAACCTTTAACTGTTGTTGTCCTAGCTAGCATATATGTAAGTTTACACTGCAAGACTAGACTCTTGGGAAAGAAAACAAATTATGTTCAATTTCTTGTAAGATGAAATATTATTTCTTAGGTGGTTGTGGGTGTGGGAAAATGGAGTTGAAGCAATTAATCGTTTGTATATGTGTGAAGGCATTTTAATGTAGCCTCTATGGTCTAGCAGCCATGCACATGTGCTGTTTATGGAATCGATGGGGTTATCGATTTCATATGTGTTTGTATTTTCAACTTTTATGAAACCATATTAGAGTAAAGCCTGCCTGTTTCTCTTGACTTGGTTACATTTCTGCCTTTGAATATTCTTTGCTTATGTTGTTTCAAAGAGTATCCTTGTGCAAAATTATTATTAAACGGATCGTGTAAACAGGCTGGATAGTTTGACAATGGTTATTTTAACGATATCATTTTGAAAAAAATAAAATAAAAATCAATCCGAATCTCGATTGCATTGCTCGGGTTTAACTATGTTAATTCCATCTGATTTTCATAAAAATCCGAAACTGGGTTTATTAATATTAAGTTCATCGACTTTTCAATCCGAGTCACTGGCTTATAATTGAGATAATATCCTCGTATCAATTTTTTTGCATGGATTAATATTGAGTTCAATGACTTTCCAAATCTGAAACACCTGCTTATAATCGAAGAATTAGCCCAGCAATATAAATTTGAAACACCTATTTTAGTTACTGATGGTCTATTTATGATCAATGTCGTTTTTAATGTTCTACATGCAACTCATATTTGAGACTTCGGCCCTCTTCTTATACATGTTGGCATGACACGAGAACCATTAAGCCGAATACCAATTTCTTGGCTAAATATTACATTATTGGACTGACCACATTAATTATCTTCGAGCTTCTTAATTTTATTACATGATCTATGGTAGAAAGGAGTTATAGCAAAGATGCAAGCATGCGATTTACAATATCTTTATATAATGATGACCTAATTTCATGATAAGTTAATGCTTTGCTGAGAAGTTTGGCAAATGCACATAGTGAATTATATATGTTCCCTTCTCGAGCGTAGAAGGCACTCAAAAAATCCAACCAGCTTGATTTTTGCATGAAATCGGCACCACTAGGAAGGTGTATGTAGGTTTTCTTGAAGCTGGGGTTTAAGACAAAATTAATAAGCAGATAGGCTTTGGATGAGTATGGAGCAAGATCTAACTTTACTTGGTCAAGAAGATAATCTCAACTACTCAATAAAGGTTGAGAGATGCGAAGGACGCATGGCAGACAAGTGCATTTCAAGATCAAGGGCATGACTCAATTGGTCATCAACCAAAGAAAAAAATCAAATTTTATGCTGGCCCATTTAAAGGATCTAGATCAAATCAACCTAGGTAACATATGATCATTGAATTCAGGATTCAGAATAACACAAACCTTCAAATCATATTATTTTAGGACACATGCTTGTCACTTTTGCATTGATCATGTGTCGAGGAATTCAGAATTATTTTGTATGCAACTTTTACCAAATAAATTTAATGTGAGTTTTTGTGACTTGTAAGTCACCTTTGAAAGCAAATAAAATTGTTATCATGATATATAAAGCTTTTTAAAAATGTTTTTCACTTTAAAATATATTAAAATAATTTTTTTCAGAATTTTTTTATTTTAATTAGTATCAACAAATCAAGGTTATTGAAAAGTATTAAAAAATATTAATTTAATATTTTTTTCAAGCCAAACACACTCAAATAAAGTTCCAATCACAATCCTCTATGTACCCTAAATAGGCAATTAGTCTAATTTTGGCTCAATGGTTCGTTCTCTTTGATATAGAAAACTCATTTAAAAAAAGTTATTTTGTAAATTTATTTTTTTATCTAGAAAATGGTTTAACATTCTACATGCTGGTTCCTATTTGTTAAATCAAAACCATATGTTCGAAATAAATAAGTTTGATTTAGCCTATATATGTCAAAAATGGTTAAACTTAATTAATACTAAATCTTTTTTATAACAAATGAGATTTTTTATAACATTCTAGATTTCCTATTAAGGAAATGGTTTAAAACTAGAGAGAGAGAGAGAGAGAGAGAGAGAGAGAGAGAGAGAGAATTATAATTATGATGTTATTTACAATTTTACATATTCTAAATTATTGAATTTAATGATGAGATTAGGAAAAATGACCAATAATATTCTCATCGAATATAAAAGATCCGAATCCAAATATTTACTTCGTTGAACGCATAAAATGTAAGAGATTACGATACAAATATGAAAAAATATTAGTACAACAAACTTTGATGCATAAAATGAAAAAAAAAATCTTATATAGAAGCTATAAACAACTTACTATCACCACAAAGGAAGGTAAAAAAATAAAATAAATTAATGTCTGTTAACGTCAAACAGTCAAAACCAAATTGGAGACCTCAAGAATCCACTAAAGTTTTGGTACCAAAAGCACAAACACACAAACAAAACAAGTACCTACCTTAATGGGAATGAATACGTACTCATATTTCAAAGGCCTCAAAGCTGCAGGAAGGAGCAGAGAGCACAAGAGAAGAGCAAATAACAGCACCGTGGATTAACCAAGAACGTGAAAAACAGAGTGCAAGTTACAAAGGAAGAGTCAATATATAGTGGGGTTGAAGTAAAATGTAAAGAGTTTATATACTACTTAATTTGCACTGATGAAAAGGTTCATGTACTGTGGAGTTCTGGTGAAGTCAAGAGCATGGACGTGCCTTCAAAATATAAATGGATATCTCTCAAGAACATACTCATTGTGCTGGGTCTTCTCTGCTGATCATATCTCACCAAGGAGAGAGTCACAAAGGGACAGAAAGAATCTTAGGAGTAGAAAAAGCAAGTGAAGTGACTACGTTTTGACATGGACATTTCTTTATTTCAACCTGTTAGATTTATTTATTTTTTCTTGGTTCTTGGTTGCACAATCACTGTGTATTCCTTTACTAGACAGAGTGCCTGCAAAGTCAAAGAAAGATTATCCATACGCATGAAATTTGATAGCGTCATTTGAGGGGTGTGACTGAATAATTAGGGTTTCATTAAGAATTGTTGTTTGTGAGGGAAGATAACATGATATAATATGCACTAATATTGAATCAAGTCCATGTGACTGCTAATTATGTTCTTCTTTCCACCCACAAATCCCCAAGTCCATGCCTCCTGCTGCCCCCACCAATCTCTAAAGTTTCTTGCATTACTTTCCAGTCAAGTTCCAGACCACATGAAACCTGCATAGTACAAAGATAGTAAAGGAGATAGTAAGTGAAGTACAAAGATAGTAAGGGAGATAGTAAGTGAATGTTTGCTGGGATTGCAGTGGCGGTGGTTGTTCAAAGTATTTTTTATTTAGAAATGTATTAAAATAAAAAAATTATTTTTAAAAATTTATTTTTAACATCAGCACATCAAAACGATATGAAAACATAAAAAAATATATTTAAAAAAACATTCAAAACTTTTGAGGACACGGTTTGCACTACGTTCTCAAACACATCCTAAGATTAATATATCTAGCTTTTGATTACTGTATCAAAACAGGAAAAAAAATATATAAAAAAAACATGTTTCAATATCTTTTTATTTTCAATCGAATAAGAAATTGTGCTAGTATACTTGTTTTTATATCTTTAAATAAATTTTCGTTTCTTCTATATATATCTCTTATATGTCCCGCGGAATTAGCGAAACACTACCTAAATATTTAGGAATTTATCTACACTTATCAGTCCTTTCGGTAGCAAACATGTTGTCTGGTTACAATCAAAGCAACAATTGGATGATTGATGTTTCCTTCATTGTTTCCCTTAATTCTCACATAATGATTTCACCAGAAAGTAATAGCCCAACTCTTTGGAGCTTTCATTCATCTGAAAATTATCTTTGACCAAGATCCACGGTACTCTCACGGTGTTCATCCCTTCCATTTTAACTTCCCTTTACCAGGGTCCATTAGAGAAAAGTTGCAGCTTGGTCCAATTTCCCTGAAGGAGTTAATTAGCTTAGTAAGTTCAAGCCCATCAAAACCCATTTCAAAGAAGTTGGAACCCAATCCCTGCCAAATCAGGCTTCCATGATCTGCCCCAGGTAAGATACATCTTGTTAGGTCATTCTATACTTTCTTTCTTTTTTATTTTTTGATAATTTGGAACCATCTATACCTGGTCAAGAACCAAACTACGTACCTGAACCTTAAGCCAGCAGTAGGGTTACAGAACTGGAGTGTATTTATTGCTGTGGTGCCTGGCACCTAATGATTTTAGCACAACTTAGAGTAGAATCAAGAAAAAGAAACGTTCATACAATTTGATCAAAAATCAAGCTCCACCATCATAGCCTGGAATCGTGTTTACTTCCACTTAAGCACCCATGTTACCATCTCTATGATACCCCGTAGACAAAATAATAACCAAAATAAGTTCCTAGTAGCAAAAGGTATGATTGCGGTATTGTTAAAGAGGCAGAAATTTAAGAAACAAGTGAAACACAAATGTTGTCTAAAAAGATATATCCAAATCGTGTGTTGAAAGAGAGGTGGTTTTTGAGAGAATGGGTTGATCATCATCAGTGTGTTTGCTTTTAAATGGATAGAGAACAATCGACTCCCAGTGAACTAAAATACAAAGAAAAGGGTAAAGATCCCCAAGGAATTAAAAAAAATTATCAATGACACCAAGAAATTTTCAATGAACAACATTGAAGTTCCGACTCTAATGTACACAGCTGGATGAAGTTTGTAAAGGGCACAACTCCTACAAGCCCACCACTGACAACAAAACTATAATCAACTTCCAAAGCAATTAGAAGAAACCTTTAGCTGAAAATGAAAACCGCGCAGAGTGCCATCAGCAGAGTGAAAAACAGATTAGGATTGCCATGGAGAATCGATGCTCCTGATTTGTGGCTTAAATCCCTGAAGATGTAAAACACAGCACAAGTTATTCCATGAGAAGAAGAAGGGAGGGGGGGGTGATTTTATGAAATAGTTTCTGATACATACTGCTGTTTGGAAGCAAGGGCACCACAATATAAAACATTATTAGGGGGGGGCATCTCTGTTTCGCCATTTTCTTCAGGATTGATTATTCTCATATATGTTTCTTGGCCGAGATACCATCTATCAAGATTTTCTACTCTCAGATTCCATACTCCAGCATTGTCAAGGGAGGCGAGAACTGCTGTCCATCCCCCAGGATAAACCTAAACAAAAGAAAAATAAAGGGACTCCTTAAAAAAACTCTATTACGAATTCAGTATCAAGGTACTGCCTAGAATTTCAGGAAACCGATAATCATCTTAGCATGATAATCTATTAAAGCTGTTTTTATATAAACAGATAGAAATAAATAAAAACATAAGTATGTCACATCCATGTCACCTGTATGATAACAGAAGATCAAGATAGAAAAACCAACCTCTACTGTGCTGCGAGAAATAGCATCCCACTTATTGTATGAACCTCTGCTGTTCTCTGACCAAATGCCCCAGTCCATCCTGGATTTTAAACAAAAAACTATTATGAGAATTCCTAATTCGGACAGCTAACACATTAGAAGAAAGGAGGCCTTTCTCACCCAACAACGAAAAAGGAGTAACCATTCATGTGAAAGCTCTGCATTCTAGTATCATTGTTCTGCAATATGATTTCTGTAAACCCCTTGTATGTAGCATTAATTACAGAAGTGTCCCTGTGGAAAGTTCTATTAAGTGGTGCACTAGGAAAATCAAGTTTGTAAGATCCCTTCACTTTGTTAAGGTCAGCAAGCCTGATTGGTGTACCCGGATTGACAAATGATATCCCATTCAGAGTTGCACGCAGCTTCCCGTCGATGGTAGTTGGTGGCAAGCTCCTTAAAATATATGTGTCAGTCACATTGATAGAACCATAGTGATAAGACCCCTGTGGATTTGGGCGAGCTCCACTTGCAGATGTATTTTGCCTAATGCAAATGAAAACAGCAACATTAGCTCTGAATAGCTAAGAAAATGGTTTCTCTAAACCTCAACGAAAAGAAGCAGAAGGAAATAAATCCAGCGGGCTCTTTATTCATATCAATCAGTACAAGAATGACACATGGTGTTACCTACAATGATTGTTGGCTGTCAGGTGGGCAACAAATCTTAATAATGCTTTCCTATTATCATTGAGAAAATATTTGCCAACTAGTGAAATAAATAAAAAAATTGCTCGTTGATAGCCATTTTCTCCTTGTTCCTATTTCTTCACTAAGTAGATTGTTTGTCCCTTACATAAAAACATGCTTGGGGAGATATCCACTCATCTTCTCCATTGTTATAATGATGAAATATATATGCAAGAAATTATGTAAGAAATTATGTTGGTCTCCATTATATATCCACTCATCTTCTTGTTAAAATGCAAGAAATTACGTTGCGAGTGTTACTCGAAGATGTTTTTGCTTTAACAATTTTAGAACAGAACAGGATAAATTTTTTGGGGGGAGTGAAACATCCACCAACAGACACAGAATCATGTTTAGAAGTGACATAACTGAGATGCGATCACATATGGAAAAATTATACTAGAAATTGACCTCTTGAGTGAAAGAAATAACCTGATGGCTTTTGGCTGGTTCATGGCTGACCACTGGTTATAAATATCACTTGGTGCTTCAGGCAGAGGACCAGTAGCAGGTCCTTTTGAATTGGAATAGTGTAAAATGCCAACACCAGAGACTTTTCGCCAAATTGATTCATTCACAAACCGAGCACTTGCTACGATGTAGTAATCACTAGTAGCATTCTGATCCATGGTGACCAAAAAGGAAGAAGACTGCCCCACATGAATATCAAAACTAGTATAATTTTGTTGCACAGTGTAATAACCCTCTGTTTCCACAAGAAGCAGATTGTGTCCCTGGATTCTGAAGTTCAAACTAGTTGAAGTCCCAACATTGTGGACACGAAATCGATAAGTCTTGCCTGCAAAACATGATGCAATTCCGACTAAAAACTTTGAGCAAAAACATATTCAACATGTATATTGGTTTTAATGTCTAAAACTGAGAATACATGATGAGAACCACCAGAAGCAATAAAATGAGAACTTGGAAATATTTTAAGAAAAGAAATTGAAGGATTAAATTACAAATCAGTCTATAACTGATTATCTGATATGAAACCATTCTGTTCCAAAACTAAGAAAACAGGTGAGGAGTGGATAAGAATGCAAACTGTTAAATGTGCACTTTTCATGCCTGAAGAACATACCTGGGTCAACTTTAATGGTTTCATATGGCAACCCGTCAGGTACAAGAGTTGTGTTGTATCTGTATGGTCCTTTCCCGTTAATTAAAACTCCATCGGGCATTCCAAGGTCTTTTCCAGAGTCAAGATCAGCTCTCAATGCCTGAAATTAAATGTAAAACGTCACCATTGGAGTTCAATCCTGAAACCCATCACAGCATAAAAGGAAGTGTAACCTCTTAAGAAAACTAACCGTATGGTTCCTTGTATACCAGTCCCCAATCAGAAGGGTAAAATCCCCATCCGGCTGAGCGAAAGGAATTTGGATAACTGCCCTGTTGTTAATAACAAAGGGACCAAAGCCACCCGAGGCTCTTTGAAGATTAAGAGACGGAAAGTAGAAAAAGCTCCCAATCTGATCTTTTACTTGAAAAGTGTAATTAAAGTCCCAAGTCGGAGGAATTGGACAATTTGTGCCCAGAACACCATCCTGCCATGAATTACGTCGCATTTGGATCCCAGGCCTGTTGTAAGTCATCAATCCACCCAAATTTTCAGAAAATCATTCTCAACATGAAATAAGAGCAGAGAATAGAAAAGGATACAAAAGCCAAAGAACTTACCATGTCATTAGAAGGTCTTCATCCAAATCATTGTATACTTTTATAACAACATTATTGTTAGTGGTAGCATTAACAAGAGGACCAGGAAACTGTCCATTGATAGCTATAACCTGCAATCATATCCTAACAAATAAGAGGAATATACAGTAAAATACAGAACATAAACCAATAACTGCTTTCAGAAAACACACAACTTTTCATCCAAATACACTTTTGTACTGTATCTTAACAGTTTGAATAAAATGAACAAAAAAATAACGTGAAAAAATGGGTAAGAAAATAAAACACTAAAAGTACTAACCCAAAAACAAAAACTTGAAATATAAATCATTTACAAAGCAGTATAAAACCATAAACTACAAGAACCAATATTTGATTCAACAACAACCAAATAACTATCAATAACACCACACAAACAGTCAAAAGACCATTTTTGCTTAAACACACTGAAATCATTAACACCAGGGACAGTGAAGATGCAGAGAATGTGTGGGGAAAAAATGAAGATGGCATTGAAAACATAAGCAACAGATTACTTCAACAAAACAGGAACTAACAAATAAAACCCCATCGAGAAATCATCTAGTACAAACCAAGAATCATTGTCTTAATCTACTTCAATAACAGTAAAACCTCAAACTACTTCAGTACCATGAAAGAAACAAAACCCATTAACATAAATGTCCTAAAACATCATCTTTAACATATCCCAGAAGCCAAAAACAAGCACAAAGAACCCCAGAAAAACCCCAAGAACGAAGCGTTAAAAAATGAAAAAAAAAAAAAAAGTCTACAGAGAGAATAAAAATGGAACCTTTTGAGGAACACCAAGAGGAGAGACAGTGATGTAAGATAGCTTAAAGTCATAATAGACAGTTGGGTCTGCAGCAAGAGAGAAACTTGAAAACAGAGCAATGTGAATCAAAAGAAAAAAGGATGTTGAAGAGAACTTAAAGAAGGCCATTGAAAAGTATGAATCTTTTCAAGTGTTTTGGATTTTAAGGGAAAAAATGAAATAAGGATTTTCAAATTTTTGTGAAGTGATTTTTACATGATCAAAAAACAGGAACTGATCAAGGAAAGAGAGAGACTGCTGCTGTGAAGTAGAGGAAAGTTAAGGTTGTTCTGAGGGAGAAGGAGGAGAGGGAGAGAGAGGCTTTTTATTTTTGGTTTTGTCGTAAGAGAATCCCTAAATAATGTGGATAAATTAGGAAATTCGCAGGTAAAATACAAAAAATAATGGCAAAAACAATCCAAAACAAAAAACAAATTAGCGAAATAGTATAGTTTTAGATATTGTAAATTCAGACATCTATCTAAATTTAGAACTAATGGTTCGACCAATTCATAAAAAAAATTAAAACATAAACTATCGAAAACAAGGTCTTATGGTGAGATTTTTTAAATTTAAAAATTCAAAAATTATATTATTTTACTAAATTTCTTTTCTTATAGTGTTATTATGCTAAAATTTAAAAAAATACTTTGCTAAATTTAAAAAATATCTAAATAATATTAAACAGGATAATGGCTAAGTTGGTTTTAGTTTTAGTTTGGCAACGTATTATGATTTTTTAAAATGTTTTTCTACTTTAAAATATTTTAAAACAAAAGTAATAATTTTTTATTTTTTATGTTATCATATCAAAATCATTAAAAATACTAAAAATAATATCATCTTAATGTTTTTTCAACTAAAATATACTTTTAAATAATAATTAAAAATAAAAACTACTACACTCTAAATATTGTCTCGTGCGTTATTTGAGATTGCGTTCCAAACGATGTTTTATGAAAATTTTAAAAAAAAATAATGAATTTTTTTATATTTTTAGATTTTTTTGATATGCTGATATCAGAAATAATTTAAAAAATAAAAAAATATTTTAATATATTTTAAAGCAAAATATATTTTAAAAAACAACTGTTATTGCACTTCTAAATACTCCTTTAATATATATTTGTGTTTTATTACTGTTTTTGCTAGCTGGAGTCCATCATTAAAAGTAAAAAACACAACAATAAAACATTAGAGTAGAAATATAATGTTGAATATGTGTGTAGAAAGTTTGAAATTAGAGTTTTTTATATTGTGTCGAAAATTAGAGTTTATAAATGAAATAATATTGTTTTTTTATAATATTTTATTGATTAATTAAGTGTACTTGAGATTTAAGCATCATTGTTTGTCTTTTTTATATCCTATTAAATCTGTTAACATTGGAAAACTCAATAACTAACATGTGTGATTTTCTACTTTAAATTTTGAAATTTAAAGACAATAAAAAAATTAGTAGTAGCATTACTTAATTTATTTTTTATTACAATTGTTAGTGAATGACGCGATCCTGTCATGAAACTTATAAAGCAAGGGTTTTTTTTTTTCAACCTGTTTTTCACATTTAAAAAAATATTTTTTTATATGCTTTTTATAGGTTTAATATATTAATATAAAAAATTAAAAAAATATTAAAATTACCCGTATAGAACTATCATTCCTTATCTCGAGAAAAAAATTGTCATTCTTAAGTTTCTTGGAATTAATTCAAGAAGTCCATAATATCTTTCTTCTTTCGTCAAGTAATATTACCGGATTTTCAGATGTTTTGTCTCCGCGGTCAATTATGTTTTTTATAAAATTTAATTTTTTTTGTTTTAAATTTAGGTTTTTTAGTGTTTTTTTTATCATTTTAATATACTAATATTAAAAATAAAATTTTAAAAAATAAAAAAATATTACTTTTATATATTTTTAAATAAAAATCACTTTAGAAAATAATCTCTATCACGATATCAAACACTATCATAGCAAATGACATGTTTGTTTGACGTTGTGATTGAACCATTGTTTTGTTATTTTTTAAAAAAATTACTTCAAATTAATTTTTTTTATTTTAAATTATTTTAATATATTAATATTAAAAATAAATTTTAAAAAAAATATTATTATTTTAATATATTTTTAAATAAAAAATATTTTAAAACACAATTTCTTCAAAATATATATATATATATAAAAAAACAAATTCCACAGGTGAAAGTGACAACCGATAGGTAAGCCAGCAAGAAAACGCTCAACTGCTCAAGTTTCGGCGCCTATTGCTATCTGTTT
>Ga0307517_10009938_pt1 | contig 13401 bp, 23 predicted proteins | sample 23_EM_MG_FD_194515 | JGI IMG/M metagenome (GOLD analysis project Ga0307517, IMG submission 194515) | Populus trichocarpa ectomycorrhiza microbial communities from riparian zone in the Pacific Northwest, United States - 23_EM | ecosystem: Host-associated > Plants > Roots > Unclassified | place...
AGGTAGGTAGTAGGCTGTAGTTAATACTGAGTAGACGGCGAGAAGATTACTAATTATACACCAAGCCCTTACATTCCATACGGAGTACGATACTAACTCGCGATTTATATACTAAGTTCACGGACTTGGAATTTTCAACGGAAAATAAGTTATAGAAAATAATGTCATACCATAGTGACAAGCCCAATGACATAGTGCTTTTTCGGAGGGCAACTTGCAAATAAGTAATGGAATGCGAGTGGAATGGCTTCTCATATAGATTGGCTTAAGACACATGAAAAGGGTAATGATACAATAATTACTTTGACTGAAAGGAAGGGCAACAGGACCCAGTATAAATCCGAACCCTCTTTTGAACGACCTAAAGGTTTTCATGCAAATTAAATGGAGCGTAACCTGTGAGTGGGGTTCTCCTTAATGATCGTCGATGACGAGGGGCACTGCTGGATTCTCCTTGAGCAAATCGACAAACTGGGGCTGGTTTAGCGCATAGCTGATAATACGAAGGGAAAAATATGAAAACCTTTCGGCCAAAAATAAAAGGAGTTATCTGCTGAGGCATCTGGGACGCTGGTTGGATGGTGACACTGCCATTCATTGTAGTCGAAGATCCCCACATTCTGGAAACAAGGAGTGAGTCAGGCAGCCAGTTGAATCATCTACGTTAGACGTACACAAGATCCATAGGGAACGATGCAGATTCATCCATGCCTTCCTTAACATTCCCATCAAGCGAGTCGTCTGCCAAGATACACATATAAGGAGCCTGAAAATCCCATGTGCACCATGAATCCTTGAAAACCTGGTTATGCTCCCGAGTCAAGGAGAAAATAGTGATGGAGCTGAAGCAGATGAGACGCAGCTGGTCATAGAATAAAAGGGGACTCGTGATGGGGGCATCAATAGGCAGTGTGTGCTTGAGCCTCTCCGCTTCACGGTCAAGCATAGCCCTAGTTTCTTCAATGATAAAGCGCCTATACTTCATCGTCTTGGGGTCTGGCCCGGGCCCGCGTTCGGTAGTTGTGCTAGAAGTAGATGGGCGCCGTTCAAATTTCACGGGTTCAGCTGAATTAAAATTAAATATTGTGCAGAAATATATCCCGAGAGAAAAAATACGTGGTAAAGCCGTTATCCAGCGGGAAGGAGTGAGGGGAGGAGGAGCAGGAATTGGCCGGTCGGCTTTGCATTTTGCAGCCTGTTGCTCAAGTTCGTTGTAAAACACTGACGAATCGACCACATTAAGGAGGCCGAGACTACTCAGGCATGCATGAATGGCTTCGACGTTAACAGTGAATGTCATGGTACAGGGGAAAGATGATTGAAGACAAGTCTCGGCATCAAACCGGGCCGGGATCCCGTCCACTCTTTCTTCTCCGTCATCTCCGTCATCTAAGGTTACAGGTGCCTTGCCCCATTTTATATTCCTCTCCTCTCATTCTGTAGTCTTGAGTATATAATAGGGACCCCGTAGTATTTACTTGTAAGTGGCACCCGTTTGTCCTCACCATCACGCCAAAAACCAGTGACAACTGTTGATTTGATTTCAACACACCAACTCCCACGCACAAAATGTCCAACTCGTCTCGACTTCCTCCTTTGGCGTCTGAACATGTATTCTCTGTTTCATCCAGCTCTCTAATTGATGCACCGCGGGAGAAGGTCTGGGCAATCCTGCTCGATTTTGAATCTTATAAAGAATGGCAAGTTTCAATACCTTTTTTCGCTGTCATTCACGCAAACCGTTTCCCAGGAACACATTCGCGTACAGTACCACTTGCAACTTTTCAAAACGTGTAACCAAACCCAAACTTATACAGACGTTCAATGACATTGATTACCCCCTCCGGACAACCTCTGGAAGACCAAACGCCCGCAGAAGGCAAGCAGATCGCCGTAGTCGTCAACATGCCGCCCAAGCTTGGGGAACCAGGGTGGTTCGGTAGCGGCTCAGCGACTACTCAAATCGAGATGCTGGACTCCCAAAACTTTCGCGCTGTGTGGACGACGGTGGGCCTTCCACACTGGCTCTCGCACTCAGAGCGCTGGCAAGTGTTGAGCGTGGACGAAACGACTGGGAAGACCAGGTATGACACTATCGAAGTGTTCGACGGTTTGGTAGCCTATGTTATCAAGTTCCTCATGGGAGGCAAGTTAAGTGTGGGATTCAGAGCTGCCGCGGAGAGTTTGAAGGCAAAAGCGGAACAGGTGTAGGTCATGTTTTTACTGTAAGTTATTTGCTATCCACCTTTTCTTTGACCTTATACTTGGTATAGTTCTTCCATAATATCATGTCACCAGCGCCCCATATGCAACCCTTCCATCAACCACTGTCGCCCTTACCCTTGTCTCCAAAATCTCATTCTGCGGTATTGTCATAATATCTTTATCAAATACCACGAAGTCCGCCTTTTTACCAGAGGTCAGCGAACCCAGATCGTCCTCAGCAAACGACGCATACGCCGCATCGTACGTCATCCCTTTCAATGCCTGGTCTCGTGTAAGACGTTCCTCGGGGAACCTTTGTTTCCATTAATATGTAAAATAATGACGCGAATGTTGGGGGGGGGACTCACCATCCTCCTGGACCATGCGGCGATGTGCCATCTACGGCAAGTTTGGCTACGGCAGCGTAGAAACCTAGAAGGGGGTTTACCCCTTCAATTGGAAAGTCCGAACCAAGTGGCAAGACCCCTTGTGGGGAAGCCCTTGTTGACGCTGGCTTCAGCCAGTGGGGCAGAGAACAAAGCATAAGGAAAATTCACCTCAACAGTGATTGGTAGGCATATGCCCCTTTTATCCTCTCAGGACCCTGTTCGGTCGTCAGCTGCGCTTCAGAGCTGTATCAACGAGATACTTGCGAGTCGTGTCTCCGCATACCACATGTCGGATGTTCTGCGTTGGCTATTCAGCAAGTGGCTCTCAGGAGCGGCGAATGAAGCTTACCCATGAGTCGGCTGCACGCTCGCAATCACTGACATAGAACCTCAGCGTTCGACTCGAGTAAAGAGCAGTTCACTGACCTCCTAATTTCCCAATGCGTTCCAAATCAGCTGGAGCGAAAATCTGAGCATGTTCGATACGCGGCCGCCATTCAGATACATTTGCGCCTTCTTTGATGATATTCTCGTAGATATCCAGCATAACATGATTGGCCTTATCTCCAATGCAGTGGACTCCCTTGGAAATCAATTTAATCTTAAATAAGATAATAATACTCTGATAAACGCGTACCGTCTGCCACCCACCCTTCCAGAACTGCCGCACGAGTTTCTCGAGCGCTTCTGGACTAGTAAGCAAGAGTCCCTTGGTTTTCGGGTCATCAGAATACGGTTCGAGGAGAGCAGCCCCCCAAGACCCGAGAGCGCCTGCCAAATATCAGCACTCAAGTGCGCAGGTTTTGAAGGGACACGGACCATCAGCATAGAGCTTCACGCTGCGGAGGGTCAGTCTGCCATCCTTGCCATAGTTGGTCAACTGAGGAAGCCGGTCGCCCCAATATTCACCAGATGCCGCGCTTCCCATCAGGTAGAGTCTATTCTATAAGGATTATGTTAGTCATAGTATGGGTGGAAAGCCAAAAGAGATTCATACAGGTAGATTTCCAGCTTCCGCCATTCTTTAAACACCATCAAAAAGCAGCGACAAAAAACACTATGAATATAACCTACTTTTTGAAGAACTCAATGTGGTCCAGCCTGGTATCTGCATCGTGTATGGACGTCAAACCAAAGGAAAGTGCTTCCTTGATTGTTGCCTCGAAGAAGCCAGCCACCTGGGATTCGCTCCAGGCCGGAATGGGGATCAAGCTCATCGCATTATCAACAAAAATACCTAGAATCCAGAGATCAGTGATGCACTCTGACCCATTGAAAAAAAAAATTGAGGCAAACCAGTAGGCTTTCCCTGTTTATCCCGCACAATAAGTCCCCCATCCACCTCCTCCGGCAAGTTGGGCATGAGCCTAAGAACAGCAGGTGATACCCAACGCGCATGTCCGTCGATTCTGGTTAACGAAATGAGGCGATCCTTCAGTTTCGGGTCGTTCTCGAGGTCAGCCTGTTAACATATATCAGTTGTTTTTCGAATGTAAACCCCGGAGTTATGCCACGTACCGCGATTGGATAACGCTCCTCCGGCCACTTGGTTTGGTCCCAACCCATACCTATGATCCAGCGCGTTGTGTCGTTGGCCACATCAGGATGTGATACGAGGTATGACTTGACGCGATCGACGACCTCTAAAAATAAATTAGAGTATGTTCAGGATAAAGGATTGGCGCGTACCCTGTATTGACTGCGAACCCATAAGTGGAAGCTCGTTCATGTACCCATTTTCCATTATATGGGCATGCGCATCTGAGAGGAAAATTCGACATTCATCCTTGGTTAAGATGGAGATAGGATGGACATAACGGACCTGCTAGTCCTGGTACCACTGCAGAGTCCGCATCCAGATGAACTGTCTTGACACTTGGACCAATTCGAACGTTCTGATTCACCCATGCGGGAAGAACTGCAGAGAAGGGCGAGAGATAGTTGTACGAAGACATCACGTCCACTTTGAAGAGAACATGAGTAAGACTACGCTTAAACAAAGCCGGCCAATGCTTGAACTCACGGTACGAGCCAACATGTCCAATCCGTGAACCCTTCACCGACATACATTCAACCCGGGGATTGATAGGGTCCACCGTGTAGATTTTCTGAGAACTCGAGCAGACGACATATTGTTCTGCGGATTTCGAATTGAATAGCACAAGTGCAGCGCTCATAGCCAGACCGAAGGCGATTCGTGCTGCCGACCTTCGTGGGCGTTTTGGTGTGACATCGTTGACCACTGGCTGGCTTGGCACTTTGAGGGTCTTCGAAGGAGCGTTACGGTGCTGCTGCTTTCGCTTCATCTTTGTCGTAAGAGAGTAAGCGAGAGCCAGTCTGCTAACCTTGGGTGGGAAAACCACGAAAGAGTGACAGTCTGCGGTCCCGGGCCGCGATCTTCTTGGCATGCCATGGCAGCAGATTTTTAGCTCAGGATTCATTTTTCGGTTCCCGTTTATTTAATTGCTCCAGTCATGGGACTCAAATTTGACTCAAATTTGGATCGCACGCTAATCTTCGGTGAGACGACAACACCAAAAACCGCAGGGACACCGGAAGCAAACGCACCCGTTGCTCTCCTGTGGGTACGCGGCACCACCCATGAGGCCTGAGGTGTGATGCTGCTCCCTTTCCCATAATTTGTTTGATTTATAGTAGCTGTTCTGTTACAGAATAAATTGTAAACTTTGAAGATATACTTCACTGCGATAATAGCTCTGCTTCAATAAGATGGTCAGAGACACACCGATGCACACTCTTGGCATCGGCGTGTCGTGTTTTTGTCTGTGTGTGGGCTCTGTCCTCTCTTGTCTTATTTGTAATGTGCGAACTCCTTCCATCTATCTATCTCATCCATCTACCCACTCTCTCTCAACTGTGAATGTCTCAATTTCCCGAGGAGGCGCTCAATCTATCTTCCAGCGAAGGATTTGGGTACTTTCCAGGATATCCTGGTCAAAAGTTGAACAAAGATCGGTACGAAATATCCAGGAAACTCGGATTCGGACCCAGGTCGTCGATATGGCTGGTCGTAGACTCTCAGTGCGTAATTTGACTATGTGTGCCTCCTAAAAGTGTAAACCCCAACGGATTATCACAGAAATGATGAGTATCTTTCTATCAAGATATTCACCGTGCACGAAACCCTCCAAAAGCCCTCATATGAACTCGACGCCTTAGCAATCGCCGCAAGCCATGCGTATATTAATCTTTACGAAAAGTTTACCGAAACCAGTCATCATGGTACCCACTTGTGTTTGGTGCTCAACGTAGCCGGACCTTCCTTCGAGGATCTCCGATTGACGTCACCAACTAAGTCGCTCCCTATACACATTGTGCAGAGGGCCGTCGCGCACGTAGTGGAGGAGCTAGAAAAGTTGCACAATTCTGGCCTTATTCATGGTGGTTAGTGCTCTACACCCTCCCTGGTCAGACACCATATGACTCTACGCGGAACAGCTGTTATTGCCGGAAATATCGTCTTCGAAATCGATCCCGACCGGGAAGACCTTGATTCCGATTTTGCCAAGCTGCCACCTTGTAAGATTGAAACAAATATATCCATTGATGGAGTGGAATATCCTGTTGTTCGTTCACATCCGGTTCCACGTGGAATTGAATGGAACGACTCCAGGGCAGTTATTAACAGGCGTTTAATTACCTTGATAAACCTTGGCCATGGTATGTCGCCATGTCGCTAGCAATTGGCTTTCTGGTGGTCTTACTAACAGTGCGTTCAATCATCACAGCCCAAAAAATAAAAAAAAGTACACCAACCTGGGAGAAATCTCGAATGGGGAAATCCCTTCGTCCACCTGAAATTATCCTTGGTTTGCCTTATTCTTCAAAGGTGGATGTTTGGGTGCTTGGTTGCACCGTAGGTTATGTGTTGTTTGCCTTGCACTGCCATCTAATTCCTCGCTTCTTTAAAGACATATCATTTGTTGACTGGTAAGCCACTCGTCCCCGAGGAGAAGGGGGAAGACGATGGGGCTATGCTTGGCTGGCTCATTTCCATGTCTGGGGGAGTTATTCCGCCAGATCTCGCCCTCAAGTCCAAATTAAATGCGGAATATTTTGATGCAAATGGTATGCGCATTATACTAGACTTCCTGTCTTTCATTGAGATTATTTATTTTTGCGTAGGGATCTTCAAACTTGAAACACCTAATGAAACATTGGAAAGCCAGATTGCCTCCAGTGGAGCGGACGATATTCCAGGAGTTGTGAAGTTCATTCAGGCTTGTTTGATATTGAACCCAGCCGACAGGCCGACTCCAGACGATCTGTTTCGAGACGAGTGGGTGCAGCCTGGGCTTGAGGGCTGATCCGGGAAAGGGGTTTGAAATAGAGCACGAACTAAAATAACAGAGAACACAGAGGGCATTGTTCATTCGGATACACGAGCAGTAGGAGCATTTTAACGGCTTAGCCTCGCAAACTTGTGCCCCAAACGAATCGCAAAAGAGGACTTGAGGTTCCAGTGGAAACTGCGATGAGACGACTTATATGCATCCAAATGCACAACGCTCTACTTCGCCCAATCCTGGCTACTGCCATGAACCTACCTGCCAAGTCAGAGGCACTTGGCCATACCTTCAATTAAGCTCTACTTCGGGACAGTGGCCCTGCGTGCGTCACAGAACAAACACTGGCGCCTGATGAGAATTATTATACAGCCGACAGGGAAAAAATGTTGAGAAAATGGAGCGCCGAGGAAAAGAAATAGTTAAATTAGCGGCAACGCAGGCGGTTCTATATCGTTCTGGAACGGGATACCGAAGCAGCTTGATCGTGTATCGTGTTTGCTTTTCCTGATCTAACACCCCTGATGCTCAGCACCTGGCTACCCTCCTTTATTCCATCCACCATCACTACCCTCGCAAGCTCAAAGGCATAAGCCACTTCCAACGGTTTGATGCCCCTTATTCCCGGTCGTCGCGTAAACCATATCGCAGCAACAATAGCTAAAACCCCCATTCCAATCGTCCAAATAATGGCAACCCATCCGAGGTTGTATTGGTTCCCGAACTTCCAGTGCGGGCTCACACTGCGATTGTTACTATTACAGACTGAGACCCCTGCTAAGTCTTCGTGTTGTCTGATACGAGAGCTGAAGTAGCCATTGAATGCAGCTTTGCCTCCGTCTGCAAGCAATACTTGCAGCACTGCTGACGTCGGAGTGACTCGGAGTGCGTATGTTTGGGGTCGAAAAAGGCGGCCATTACTGACATCGAGTTTGCCGCCTAGATGAACGGCTTGGGCCATACCCTGTAAGGTGAGCAGGACAGCACGTGCAGTGAGCTGTGGAACTCCTTTTGAATCTTGAGAGTCCAGAGACTGGGCTGTGTAATTCACTGTCTGCACAGAGACAAGCTTTGGCGTTACCTGCCATACACAACAAAGAATAAATGCAGTATCATTTATCATAAGCAATCCGCCACTTCCAGAAGGGTTGAGGAGAGCGTACATACATCCCCACTTCCTGTTCGGAGCTTTTGAAGTTTAAAGTGGATCACTGACGATGCTTCGCATCTGTGATGGGATAGGCAGATCTGAGAATGTTTTAGAACCATTGGAGAACTCGACAATCACTGGGGGTGTACGGCCAGGAAACGCAGAACTCCAGAGGGTATAGACATCTGGGGTGTTTAGTTCGCCGTTACAGTGCAAATTGAACAAGACCCCGGGGACTTCCTGGAGGCCGTTTGGTACGTAGCCTGTTGCGCCATATGCGTAGTTATCTTTCACATAGACACGACCTGCCACGGATGTTGTGGTATTTCCACTAACTTGAGCTGTGTAAAATAACGGATACTGATAAGTATTTGGGTGTTGGGACGACTGGGTATAACATGCCAGTGTGACTTACCGACGTAGTCTCCAAACTGGAGCCCGACTCCATAGGATAACTGATCTATCTGTGATTGAACATCCTGGGGGAGATTACCTGCCACACCTAGGGAAAGGCTGCTAGGATCTGTCCCACATGGGATTGGGTCATCATAAGAAAAGGTTTTGTAGAAGGTGTCTGCACATAATCCATATATAAGAATAGGGGGAAAGTAAAGGAAGTATAAGACATACTAGGCTCTAGAATCGAAACAACAGACGCGCTGTGCAATGCCATGCCAGTATAAAGCACCAGCCACGCTACCCTCTTTCTCTGGCTCTCAAATGCTGTAAATAAAGACCACTCCTTAATCCCTTGCATCCATGCCAGCTGTCTCAGCGTAAACCCATCCACCAGCACATAGTACGAATAATGGTCCAGGATCCCCTGGAACGTATATTTGACATGCGTAGTGGAGGCGGTGGCAATGAGAGTGACGAGCGCATTGATGATTTCGGGGTGGTTTTTCCCACATTGGGAAATAACCCAGTCCACAGGAACAATTCCTAGGGAGAAGATGAATAGGGCTATTCCCCACAATAGGGATACAATACCATTGGCGAGGAGATAAAGGGAAGTGGCACTCCAGCCAGTGGTGATGGTGTCGTCGATAAGAAAGTCGGCATCAACGACGGGCGCTTCTAGGTTGTGGGGAAGACTTGGGTTCGTCGGATTGGAAATAGAGTCGGGATAATCGCCAGTTGACGCTGTACGATATAGGTACATGGGGAGCAATGTCGAATTTGAGACTCTCTTCAGGGAAGGCTGACCAAAGAATCTGGGAATTTAAAACCTTTGGAAACATGCTGTGCTTCACAGGTGGTCTCAACCCTGCTTCGCTATTCTTGGCAGATGGACCAAATAAGACGGAGTATTGCGCGACAGTCGGGGAGGTAGAGGAGGTAATGGCCATAACGGACGAGGAGGTAAGCCAAAGCCAACAAGATATGAGATTCGCCATGATAGCATTTGGACCCATAAATGTAAAGTGACTGGCAATACCCAACGGATTTCCTTGATTGAAGGGAATTTTTTCCAATCGAGGGGTTGTCTGGGAGCAACCTGATCTGTTTGTGTAACCCTGTTAGCATCCTGGGCATCGCTACAATACGGACACACACTTATTAAGTATGGTTGCCGCTAGCACGTAATACCCTAAAGTGCAACGATGGAATGCCTCGAGGTCTGTGGTCTCCCGCTGTCAATGGCTTATGAAGTCGAGCTCTCCCCGAGGGGCGGTCCTGTCGAATAGGCGCCCGTTGTTAGCCGGTATCATGATCATTCCAAGTTTAGTCAGATTGATAGGGGATTTCCCCACTTGAACACCATCGCTAGGGTATACTGAATAATGAGCGCTGAGCGTTGAACAGGGGCGAGTAGCCCACATTTCCCAATTCTACAAGCATCATCGACACACACACAAGTGACAAATGGGGAACCACCTTGGCCTCATGGCTAATCAGTGACAAAATTCAGAAAGCACGAGGATCTGTTCATGTAAAATAGCCTAGGACAAACGATACTTAGTATTGGAACAACGAGGATGATAATGGCATCTCACTGGTAAATTACATGAACGAGCTCGTTTTTTTGTCCACAGAAGTTGATCTCCCCATCTGGAATAGGATTCGATAAATGCAAGGCAGTGGCATTCCCTTGGAAAATCGTTAAATCACAAGCCTTTCAGTATGCACAAGCCCTGAGTTTGAGGGTGAAAAACATACGGCCCATGCGACGTAGTCATACCGGCCCAAGAACACAACTGGACTACCGCAAACGGCATGAAGACTCCTTCGAGGGAACTGTCCTGCGACAATACTATCGGATGAAAGGACATTTGGGTCGTAGTCACGAAAATGAGGGTTGATTGCGGAGATTGCCCGTCAAATGCCCCTATCTTCAGTCCGACGATTCGAAGAAAACGACTAAAAGAGATTTAAGGTACCACGACCTCGTTTATTTCCGTCTTGTCTTTGTCGACATGTTGACAGATCTGCAGACCTCGCGTTCATGCTTTGGATAGGACTGAATCAAGAGAAAAATCAAACATCGGGGTCGTTTCTGCCGCCGAGCCAGCTGTGATCATACAGTTATAGCGGTAGTTCTCGCGCAGTAGTTTCCATTTCGGACAACCAGATCTACTGGGAATATGCATTGTGGAGGGTGTGGAGTTGACCAAGGCGTGGTAAATTGACGCCAAGACAAACGCGATTGGATGTGACGTGACTTTGGACATTTTTTCTCTGAGCCACAATGTCCGTTGACGCAGCGCGGACCAGAACACTTCACAGCAAAAGATCGTTTGGAAAGTACCCAAAGATGGTCGATTCACCAGCCTACGATGCGTCAGTCCTTTTCGTTGCATCCCATGCATCGATTCCATTTATCAGATGTGCAGATCAGAGGAGGATAACGACCCGCTCACAGACGACGGAAATTCCATCGGCTCAGCTCCGATTCCTATATCACGGCACTCAAATGGCGTCCAACGTTCAAAGCCATCTGGTGTATCCCGTACCAGACCCCATCTCCTCTCTGAAGACGACGGTGTAGACTCCCCCACCTATGACGGTGACATTGAGTCATCCACAACCGCAGGCGCAGACACCCCAGCCAGAATCCCTCACCATCACCAACATCACCACACCCACTCAGTCTCTTCGGTGTCCACCCTGTCCACCCCTATAACCATACCCCCGTCCCCAGGTGTAACGCCCAGTGCAGAACCTTCAAACCCCCTATCGCCTTCGATTCGCGCTACCAATCCAAATTCACACCTCCCTGTGTTCATCTCACCCCCCGTGAACACCACTGCTACACCTCTGATCGTCACAGAGGAGCCAGCAGTGCCCCTGGCCTCGAAAGAAGCTTTCAACCCGGCTGCTCTGACACCGGACGACATACAGAGCTTTGTGGCCAAGGCTATCGAGGGTGAACCTCATCGCAAATACAAGATCAATACCCCACCCGTCGGTCGCCCAGTTCGCATCTACGCAGATGGTACGTTTTTTTTTACCGCCCTCTACGTCACTAAACCTTCAACAATCACATGCTAGGCGTTTACGACCTCTTCCATTTTGGGTACTGCTCCTATATTCATTCCTCTTTTACATATACTGACGTCAAGCTATATAGGCATGCGCTCCAACTGCGACAGGCCAAGCTGTCATTTCCCTCCGTGTACCTCCTTACTGGAGTAAATTCGGACGAGCAAGTATGGTCGCACAAGGCGCGTACGGTTATGACCCACGCTGAACGTCTAGAAGCTGCGAGGCACTGTCGTTGGGTGGACGAGGTAGTCGCCGAAGCTCCATGGGTCATCGATGATGCGTTCTTGAAGAAATACGAAATTGATTACGTCGCGCACGACGAAGATGCCTATGCTAGTGCTGGTCATGATGACGTCTACAACTACGTCAAGAGCCTAGGTAACCCATTCTCCATGTCCGCATTTTTCAATGGCTGATCCGGACCGTTTCCACAGGTAAATTCATCCCTACACGCCGCACACCTGGCGTCTCGACCTCGGAGCTTCTGGAACGCATCGTGTCAGGCTACCGGAATCGAGACTTTGACGAGAAGTTGACGAAGATGGGCCATTCGGAATTACGTGCAGAAGGCAGCGACTACGATGGCCAGAGCCGAAGGGCGAGCCGGAGTACGAGTCCAACACAATTGAGCCCTTCGAATGTCCCCCAATAGAGTCTGGAAGCGGAATCGAGCAAACGATCATGAAGAAATGCAAGAACACAACAACACACTAATCGACGGTGCGGATGGGGGAGTGGGCAATGCCCGCTATACCAAGAACAGTGTTTTCTCTCTCTTTCACACCCCGTTTCCGATCTCGCTCATACTTTCAAGACTTTTTTATTCTGGTTTTTCTATATGATACTACGTTCTAAATTATATTGTTCACTTTCTTTCCATTGAATTTTTCTATTCCTTATGCATACAATCAATACATACTTTACATGGAATTCTCTTCCGCCTTGTCTTATTCCGACTTCTTGCTGTTCCCATCTTCTTGTTCTATTATCTTGCCTTTCTGATTATCCTTCTTGTTATCGACCTTCGAGCACCTCTTTTAGATGCCACAACGGAACCTTGTCCCCCTTCACTGCGCTCAAACTTGCCAATTTCCCCACACTACCAACGTCGGCTTCTCTCACCAACAGTTCTCCACGTACCTCTTTTCCCGTTGTTATTTTAGATCGGATTTCGAAAAGATGAAAGATGAAAGATAAATGTGTATCATCACCCTGTTTTTTTTTTTTCACTTGTTTATGTGTAGATAGTTAGAAAACAATATAGAGAAAACAATGTAGAGTTCGATTTCTTGACAGCTTTCCTTTATGGTTTACTACCAAACCGTTGTAGCGTTCGGCGCAAAATCCTGACTGGTCTTGTGGCTGACGGAATGTCAATGAATATGGGCGCTAAAAATCGTGATTAGCCGAAGCAGGATAATAAATTGAAACCTTGGCACCTCACGGCTGCCAACAAAGTTCGTAAATTAAACGGTTTCGTGCAAGGCAAACGCAATATATTTGTACCTATCTGCAGCAACTTGAATGTACTTGACTCGAGGAGACTTCCATGAGACTTGAGAAAGGAAGAGTGGCTTGCTTGAAGACTTCGACATCAAGAATTTAGTACTCTTGAAGGTCTTTTTTTGATATGAGAAGTAAAATCTCAAGCTAACCGCTGATGTGTTGTCACCTTAAAAGTTAACACAGCGGTGAAGTTGAGCACTCTTGCAGAGCGCATTTTGCAGCTGGACCGTCACGCTGATGTCCTTGAGGTCGCTAAATGAGCCATCAGAAGAAAATGCCGAGCATCTTCCCACTGGAACACCTTTCTGATTGTTTGAAGCTTCACTTGATTGTGGGTTTTCGAATCCCTGGTGTGTGT
>Ga0307517_10009939_pt1 | contig 13401 bp, 11 predicted proteins | sample 23_EM_MG_FD_194515 | JGI IMG/M metagenome (GOLD analysis project Ga0307517, IMG submission 194515) | Populus trichocarpa ectomycorrhiza microbial communities from riparian zone in the Pacific Northwest, United States - 23_EM | ecosystem: Host-associated > Plants > Roots > Unclassified | place...
TCACCCACCCGCACGGCCGTACATAAGAAGCGCGCCGACGGAGGCTGTGGTTGTAATGGTCGAAGGTTCAGAGCACGCCAGGAGGGCTTGCATGCCTGATTACCGAGCGCCGGGTGTTTACGTCGAGGAACTGACCGTCGCCGGTCCCATCTCCGGCGTGGGTACCAGCACTGCCGCCTTCATCGGACCGGCACTGCGCGGGCCCACCGGAAAACCGGTGAAGATCACGAACTGGACGCAGTTCGCGACGCAGTTCGGTGGGTACATCACTGCCCCGCGACGCTACCTGGCGCACGCGGTGCGCGGGTTCTTCGACAACGGCGGCACCGTCGCGTACGTGGTACGGGTCGGCACGGCCACCCGCGCGTCACTGGAACTGGACGACCGGGGGACGCGGGCAACCACCGCGTTGGTCGTCCGGGCGCGGGACGACGGCCCGGCGGGCAACGCGATCACGGTCGCTGTCCGGGGCACGCAGATCGTGCGTGACGCCGCGGTGCTGCAGGCGACGGTGGAGCACGCGTCCGCCACGGGAAATGTGGTCACGATGCCCACGGTGGAGGACGCCAGACGGTTCGTCGCCGGAGACCTCGTCGACATCGGCGGCACGGTCGCGGAGATCGACCGGGTGCGCGGCGAGGAGCTGGTCCTTACGGCCCCCCTGGCCGACAGCGTGCACGACGCGACGGTACGCACGGTGGACCTGAGGCCGGGGCAGCGGCGCTTCCGCGTCGACAAGCCGCGGGGCATCGAGCGGGGCACCCTGCTCACTCTGGAGCTCGCCGACACCAGTGAGTCGGTGGTCGTCGAGCGGGTGAGCGGCGACGTCATCGAGATTGCCGGGCCGCTGGCCAATGCCTACACCGCGCCGCCCGCGGTGTCCTCGGTGGAGTTCTCGCTGGATATCACGGGCCCGAACGGCGTCGAGTCTTTCGGCGACCTGTCGATGGACCCCCGCCACAGCCACTACTTCGCAGGGGCGGTGTCCTCTGCGCTGGTCGAGGTGACCCTGCCGGACGAGCCCGGTACCCACATGCCGCCGGCCAACCTGCCGGCGAGCCTGTCCGCGACCCCGCTGGCCGGCGGCGTGGCCGACCAGCTCGACGACATCGAGGCACCCGCGTACGAAACGGCGCTGGCGAGCCTGGAACGGCTCGGCGACGTCAACATCGTCTGCGTGCCGGACGCGGTGGGGCTGCCCACCGTGCAGCAGAAGGTGGTGGAGCACTGCGAGAAGACGGGTGACCGGTTCGCCGTGCTGGACGCCCCGGACGCGGTATCCGCGCTGGCGGACGGTGGGGTGCTGGCACGCAGGGAACAGCTGACGTCCGATCGAGGCTACGCGGCGCTGTACTACCCGTGGCTGGTGATCTCCGATCCGGCGGGCCGGGGCACCGTCGCAGTACCTCCCTCGGGCCACCTGGCCGGGATCTGCGCACGCAGTGACGCCGGGCAAGGGGTGCACAAGGCGCCCGCGAACGAGCCGGTCGCCGGCGCGCTCGGCGTGACGCGGGTCCTGGACGTGGCCGAGCAGGGCGAGCTGAACGATGCCGGGGTGAACGTGATCCAGGCGTTTGCCGGGAGCGCGCGACCGGTGGTGTGGGGGGCCCGGACCACCGCACCCCAGCTGGAGGCGGCCTGGCGGTACGTCAACGTACGCCGCCTGTTCATCTTCATCGAGGAGTCGCTGCGGGAGGGCCTGCGCTGGGCGGTCTTCCAACCCAACGACCTGTCGCTGCGCAAGCGGGTCGAGCGCACGGTGACCGAGTTCCTCACTCGGGTATGGACCGACGGCGCGCTGTTCGGCACGACCGCCGCCGAGGCCTTCTACGTGAAGATCGACGACGAGAACAACCCGGCCGTCGTCCGTGATCTCGGCAGGCTCGTGGTGGACATCGGGGTCGCGCCGGTCCGGCCCGCGGAGTACGTGGTGGTCCGGATCGGCATGTCGCAGGGTGGTTCCCAGGTACAGGAGGGCTAGGCCGCGATGGCGCAGACAGGGGTGCGGGTCGACCCGTACGTCAACTTCAACTTCCTGGTCGAGCTGGACAACATCGCCCAGGCCAGCTTCATGGAGTGCACCGGCATCGAGTCGGTCACCGAGGTGATCGAGACCAGACAGGGCGGCCAGAATGCGACCGTCCTCAAGGGTCCCGGCAAGACCACCTACTCCGACATCACCCTCAAATGGGGGCTGACCGACTCCACCGAACTGTGGGCATGGCGCCAGGCGATCATCGATGGCCGGGTGCAGCGCAAGAACGGCTCGATCGTCGTATACGACCTCGCCAACAAACGCGAGGTGGTGCGCTGGAACTTCGTCAACGCCTGGCCGACCAAGTGGGACGGGCCGGCCTTCCACGCCACCGGTCACGAGATCGCGGTGGAGACCCTCGTCCTCGTGCACGAGGGCATCACCCGGGCGGTGTGAGCGTGTCGGACAACGATTGCGTGTTCAGCACGGAATGCGAGTTCACGCTGCCGCTGGGCTACCTCGACGCCGAAGGCACGCTGCACCGCGACGGGGTGATGCGGCTGGCGACCGCGGCCGACGAGATCCTGCCCATGAAGGATCCGAGGGTGCGGGCGCTGCCCACGTACCTGATCGTGGTTCTGCTCGCCCGGGTGGTGGTCCGCCTCGGCACCCTGCCCGAGGTGAACCCGGCGGTCATCGAGGGCCTGTTCTCCCAGGACCTCACCCACCTGCAGGGGGTCTACAACCGTGTCAACGGCCTCTCGCCGCCGGTGGTGGCGGTGACCTGCCCGCACTGCGAGGCCGGGTTCGAGATGGAGACATCCCTGCCGGGGGAATCCGCGGCTACCCCCTGGAACGGGTCTACCAGGAGGTCGCCCAACTCGGACGCCATGTCCATTGGACCCACACCGAGCTGATGAACCTCGACCACGCCGAGCGCCGCCGGTGGCTGCGCACCGTGCTCACCCAGATGGAGAGGGAGTGACCGAATGACGCGCGATGCGGGTGACCGGGAAGCACCGGGAACGGGCTTGCCTCCGACACCCCATGGTCTGCCCTCCGCCCCCGCGTCGCCGACAGGCGGTAGGCGGGAGCCGGATGCCGTACCGGGCGGGCACCCTGGCGGCGCCGCCTTCGGCCCGACGCTGGGGGAACGACTGACCGCGCAGACGCGGGCACTTCGGGCGCGCCGGACGGTCAGGCCGGGCTGGCTGGACGGGCTCGCGCCGGTGCTGGAGCGGGAACGGGCACTGCCGGTGCCGGAGGCGAGCCCGCGCCGCCGGACCGAGACCGGCATTCCGCCGGTCGGGGACGAACCGGGGACACGGGAACAGCTCTGGCCAACCCCGGCGCCGGATCCGGCACCGATCAGTCCGGCGCCTTCCCCGGGACCGCCGGTGGACAGGGGCCGGCCCCTGCGGGGGGATCTGCGGGAACGGCTGGCCCCCGTGGTGGGGCCCGGGGTGGACCGGGTGCGGATCCACGACGACGAAAACGCCGACCGGATCGCGGCGGCGCACGGCGCGGACGCCGTCACCATCGGGGAAGAGTTCTTTCTGGCGAGCCGAGGGTCCACGCGGCCGGAGAATCTCGCGCTGCTCGCCCACGAGGTCTGGCACGCGACCGAACCGGGCCGCAGCGGGGGCGCCCCGCACCGGTCCACCACGGCGGGCGCAGCCGAGGAGGAACGGGCCGCACTCGCCGTCGAATACCTGTACCTCGACGGCGGTACGGGTGCACCGGCCGCACGGCCCCCTGCGCCGCACCACGCGACTGCGGCATGGCCGCCGACGCCCGCCGTACCGGCGACGCCGACGCCCTCCCCGTCCGCGCACCCGGGGACGGCACCGGCCGCCCCCGCCGCCCGGCCCATGACAGCGCGTCCCGACCGGCACGCCGAACCGCCCTCCCAGCCCCCGGATCCCGGGGCGCTGCGCGACGTGGTGCTCGAGGTCCTGCGTGGTGAACTGCGCGACCAGGCGGCACGCCAGCTCCGGGCCGACCTCGCGATCGAGCTGGAGCGGGGGGCCTAGCAGTGGCCGCGCAACTCGCCAAGGCGCTGATCGTCGACACCCGCACCGGTGAACGCATGCCGGTCATGTACAACCCCGAGGAATACCGGATCGAGCAGGGCAACGAGCTCGCCGAGATCGGGATCCCAGGGCTGGCCGCCTCTCCCGTCCAGTACGTGCGTGGCCGGACGCGCACCCTGACCATGGACCTGTTCTTCGACACCTACGAGGAGCAGACCGACGTCCGGGCGTACACGCAGCGGATGGCGCGGTTGCTGGACCCGGCGCCGCGCACGTTCACCCCGCCCGTGCTGCTGTTCGTCATGGGCAGGTTCGCGTTCCGGTGTGTTCTGGCCACCGCCGACCAGCGGTTCACCATGTTCCTGCCGGACGGCACCCCGGTACGGGCGCGTGTGTCGGCGACCTTCCGCGAATACACCGAGGTGCAGTTCGAGACGCAGCAGGGCTTCTTCGCCGGCCCGCCGACCGTGCACAACATCACCGACCGCGACACACTGCCCGCTCTCGCGGCGACGTACCTCGGCGACCCCGCCCGCTGGCGGGAGATCGCCGACGCCAACCGCCTGCCCGACCCGCTGCGCCTGCTGCCCGGCCGGTCCCTCGTCATCCCCGAGCGGTGAGGCGTGGACATCTTCGCCCCCAGGGCCGACATCAGGATCAGCGGCACGACGCTCGCCGCCGACGTCAGCAGTCACCTGCTCAGCGTCCGCTACGACAACTCGCTGGAGCTGGCCGACATGTTCACCGTCGTGCTGGACAACAGCGGCAACCGGTTCACCGACTCCCCGCTCTTCGACCTCGGCAAGAACGTAGAGATCCACCTCGGCTACGGCGACCGGCTCACCCCCATGATGCTGGGCGAGATCGCCTCGATCGAACCCGACTTCCCCGAGTCGGGCGCGCCGACGTTCACCATCCGGGGGTATGACAAGTCGCACCGGCTGCGGCACGAGATGCCGGACCGGCCGGCGTTCCGCTTCGCCAACGACAGCGCCATCGCGGCGCAGATCGCGCTGGAGGCCGGCCTGATCCCGGTCGTGGATCCCGCACCGTTCGGGCATACCGTGCTGCACCGCACGTCCACCGACATGGCGCTGCTCAAGGAGCGTGCGGCGGCCAACTTCTTCGACGTGTACGTGTGGTGGGACAAGCTGTACTTCCGCTTTCCCCGCCCGCAGACCGAGGCGCCGGTGCTGGAGTGGGGGGTCAACCTGTCGAGTATCAGCCCGCGGGTGAGCAACGCGGGCATGGCGGGGCTCCAGGTGGTGCGCGGCTACAGTCAGGAACTCGCCCAGAGCATTGTCGGCGTGATGAGCGCCACCGCCCTGGACCTGGACGCGATCCTGGAGCGGCTGGGCAGCGCGGCGCTGGGGGCGTTGACCGGGCTGGGCCGGCGGGTGGTGCGCGGCAGGCCGGTCACCACGCCGCTGGACGCGGTCGCACTGGCCAAGGCCCTGCTGCAGCAACTGCTGGAGGGCATGTACGAGGCGACGGGCACCTGCATGGGGATGCCCGAACTGCGCGCGGGCAGCTTCGCGTCGGTCCGCGGCGTGGGACGGCGGTTCAGCGGCATGTACCGGCTGAAGCGGGTGGTGCACACGCTGGACGCACGGGGCTATCGCACCGAGTTCGAGGTGACCCAGCGGGCCGGGGCGTACGTGACGCAGTTGCTGCGCAAGGCGCTGTCGGAAGATGCCCCGCCGGACCGGCCCGAGTCGCCGCAGGGCGTCGCGGTGGCCGAGGTGGTCGCCGCGGACCCAGCCCGCTACGAGGTGGCGATCCGCTTCCCCTGGTTCTCCGACATCCCCGACGTCGTGGCGGCGCCCGTCGCCACCCCCATGTCGGGGCCGGGCGCCGGAATGTTCTGTCTGCCCGACCCGGGTGACCAGGTGCTGGTGGCCTTCGAGCACGGCGACTTCAACCGGCCTTATGTCATCGGCTCGTTGTGGAGCACCACCACCGCCAAGCCGGTGATCGGCCCGCCGGGGGTCAACACGGTGCGCCGGATCAAGACCCCGGCCGGCCACAGCGTCACGCTCGACGACACCCCCGGTATCGAGAAGGTGGTCGTGGAGCACACCTCGGGCAGCTCGCTCACCTTCACCCCGACCGGCGACATCGAGATCGTCGCCAAGGACGTCCGGGTGAAGGTGAAGGGCACGATGGATGTGAGCGGGCCGGCATGAGCGGCGCGGTGTTGACGCAGGCGAGCACCTTCACCTGTCAGAGCAAGGGCATCGTGTCACCCACCGCGGCGCATCGGCTGACCGTCGCCGGGGCGAGCGCGCTGACCGCAGCGGATGTGGTCGGCCTCGACGTGACCGGATGCCAGAAGGCGGAGCAGGCGCCAATGGCGAGGTGCAAGCAGGTCGTGCCGCCGGTCGCCGGGTCGGCCGGCCGGCTGACCGTGGACGGCGTACCCGTCCTGACCACGACGGGCTTCGCGGCGGCGACCGGCGGGTTCGGCCTGCCCGTTCCGCAATCCGATCCTCCGGAACTGCCGGGGCCGGGGAAGTTGCGAGCGGTCGCCAACCAGAACTGTCTGAAAGGGGAGTGAATGTGGACACCAAAGGTGTGGCCTTCCCGGTGGGCTTCGACGCCACCGGTGGGATCGCCGAGTCCTCGGGGGCGGAGCGGATCCGGCAGTCGATCGTGATCGTCCTGGGTACGCGGCCCGGTGAGCGGATCATGCGTCCGGAATTCGGTTGCGAGCTGCACAGCCTCGCCTTCGCACCCAACACGCCGGCCACCGCCAACCTGGCCCGGCACTACGTGGTGTCCGCGCTGGCGCGGTGGGAGCCGAGGATCGAGGTCACCGAGGTCGGCGTCGCCAACGACCTGGGGGCCGCCGCACTGATGATCACCATCATGTACCGGATCCGGGGCGGCGGAGCCGAACAGCCGCTCACCCTGTCATTCTCTCTTGAGCAACCCTCGTGAGCGCGGACCGCGGCCGGCTGCTGCCGCCCGACCTGGACGACCGGCGCTGGGCGGACCTGGTCGCTGAGGCAGAGGAGCTGATCGGCCAGTACGCCCCGCAGTGGACCGATCGCAGTCCGGGCGATCCCGGCATCGCGTTGATCGAGCTGTTCGCCTGGCTCGTCGAAGGGCTCGTCTACCGGCTCAACCAGGTGCCGGAGAAGAACTACGCCGCGTTCTTGAACCTGCTCGGTATCACCCGTCGGTCCGCCGCCCCCGCCCGTACCCTGCTGACCTTCGCCGCGCAGGCCGGGCAGACCGCCCTCGTGCCTGCCGGGACCCGGGCCCAGACCATCGGCAGCGAGTCCCAGACGCCGGTCGTCTTCCAGACCGAGGACGAGCTGCTGGCGTTGCCCGCGGGGTTGTCGATGGCCGTCCGGTACGTCGCGCCGGCCGTGCCCGCGGCCGCCACCGCGGACCTGACCGGCATCACCGAAGCCGTGGAGGTGCGTGTCCCCGACGGCGGTGCCGGATACCTGCTGCTCGGCTTCGACCCCGTCTTCACCCAGCCGGTCGAGCGGCTGGAGGTGTACGGGGAGCCGGGCCGGCCGGCAGTGGGCGAACCGGCCACCGTGAGCTGGGTGTTCTCGGCGAACGGTGCCGATCCGGCCGACTGGCCCGCCCTGAGCGTCGAGCGGGACACCACCCACGGCCTGACCCAGGCGGGTCAGGCACGGCTGCGGCTGCCCGTCACCCCGGAGTGGACCACCGTGGACCCCGCAGGCTGGCCGTTCCAGCCGGGCCGGCCGACACCGGAGGCGGGAAAGCCCCGCCGCTGGATCGGACTGAAACTGGGCAACACCAACGAGTCGGGCGAACCCGCGCGGGACGCAGTGATCCGGGTGCGGTACCTGCTGCCCAGCACCGTCGCGGCGACGACCGCTCCGACCGCGGGCCGGGACGCGCCCGAACCGCTCGGCACGGCCGGGCGAGCCCCCCGCCAGGTCTTCGAGCTGCGCAACCGGCCCGTGTACCGGCAGCCCGGCAGTGACTCCCCGTACGGTCATGTCAGGATCATGGTCAATGGTGAGCCGTGGGTGCTTGCCGAGGAACGGGTGGACGGCCGGGACCAGGCAGTCCGGCTCGACCCGGTGACCGGGGAGGTCGTCTTCGGCGATGTGGGAGCCGTACCGCCGCAGGGCGCCGAGATCACCGCCGTCTACCGCTATGTCGGCACGGGTGCCGCGGGGAACGTGCAGCCCGAAAAGGTCACCACGCTCGCGGAGGGGGCGCCGGGGGTCGTCTCGGTGACCAACCAGGTGCCCGGCACCGGCGGAGTGGACGAGGAGCCCATCGAGGAGGCCAAGGCCCGGGCACCGCAGTTGCTGCGGACCCGGGACCGGGCGATCACCGCCGAGGACTACGAGTTCCTCGCCCGCCAGGTGCCCGGCGTCGCGATCGCCCGCTGCCTGGCGCCCCGGGCGCAGGACGCGGACGGCCCGTCCGGGAAGTGGCTGAAGGGCGACCCGTGGACCTTCGCCTCCATCTCCCGCGCGCCAGGCCATGTGAACCTGATCATCGTGCCCGACTTCGGCGTGGCCGAGCCACAGCCGGTGCCTCCGGTCGAACTCGTCCACGACGTGATCGCCGCCCTGGACCCGCTCCGCGAAGTGACCGCCCGGTTGGAGGTCCACCTCCCGCGCTACCTGCCGATCCAGGTCACGGCGGACCTACGGGTCTTCAATCGGGCCGTCGACATGCAACTCACCAGCGGATTCGCGGCGGAGCGGGAGAACGTCACAAGCAAGGTCACCGCGTTCTTGCACCCTGTGCACGGAGGTCCGGGAGGGCACGGCTGGCAGGTCGGCCAGAGCGTGTTCCTGCCCGACATGTACGAGGCGGTCCGACCGGACAGCGAGATCGGCTACCTCGCCGACCTGCGGATGCGGCCGGTCACCCCGCCGCCGTACCACCCGGCCGGCGAGACATGGAAGAACGACCTCCACCGGCCTGTCCCGCTCCCGGAGACCTTCGGCCCTCAGGTGCAGGTGACCGATTACGAACTGGTCTGCTTCGGCTCCTGCGATGTCAGCGGGGGAGCGGAATGAGCAGCTATCTTGACCACTTGCCGCCGGTGCTGCGTTCACCGGACCTGGGTGACCTGCTGGAGATCTTCGAGAAGCTGCTGAGCGGGATCGACGACGGCGTCACGACCCGCGCACGCGGCGTCCCCGTCGCGACGAGCATCGACACGCTGCCCGACCTGTACGACCCCGCGCGCACCCCCGAGCAGTTCCTCCCTTGGCTGGCCGGCTGGCTGGGTTTCGAGCTGCGGTCCGGCTGGACCACGGCGCAGCAACGGCGGGTCGTAGCCGAGATCATGCGCCTGCACCTGCTCCGGGGTACCTCCGGCGGGCTGGCCGGGCTGCTCGACCTGGCCGCTCCCTCGCCACAGCAACAGCGCATCACCCTCGACGCCGGAGCCAAGCTCCTGTTCGCCCGCCCGGTGCCCGGCGAAGAAACCCGTGTGCACGCCCTGCTCTCCCAGGGGCCGTACATCCGGCCGGCTCCGGACCGCAGGCTTGCCTACTCCGGCCTGGTGAGCCCGCAGTGTCTGGCCATCACGCCCGACGGGGACCTCGTCGTGGGCGACGCGGGCGGCGTCGGCGGGACGCCCAAGCCGGGCGTCTGGCGGATCACCCGGACCGGCGCATACGCCGATCGGAACGGCGGGCCGCCCGTGCCGCGGCCCCTCGGCCCGGACGGCTGGGGTCTCAAGGCGCCGGTGGCCGTCGCGGTCGACCCCACGCCGCCCGGTTGGCGGCTCTACGTGCTCGACGTGCAGCAGACCGGCCTTGCGCTGTTCCGGCTGGCCTCGGCCACCCCGTTCCAGCAGGAGACGGTGCAACTGCATGCCTCCGTGCGGACGGTCGTGGATATCGCCGCGGCGGCCGTCGACTCCGGGCACTTGTTGATCCTCAACAAGAAGGACAGGCGGATCGTCGACATCGACCTGGCCGCCCCCGCCGCCGCGCCGCGCACGATCCCGCTGCCGGGGCTGACCGTTCCCCGGTCACTGACGATCGACGCCGACGGTCACCTCCTGATCGGTGACGCACGCGCCGAGGGGCCGGCCGATCTGTTCCGCGTCGACCGGGCCGGGGGCGCCCCCGCGCCGCTGCTGGCCGACGTGCCCGCGGCGGACAACCCGCTGCTCGCGCCGTACGCCGTGGTCCACGAGGACACGCACGTCCTGCTCGTCCTCGACGTGGGTCTCCAGCCCGACCAGGCCCCCAACCTCCCCTACCTGCGCCGCACGCTGCGCCCCGCCGCCCTCTACCGGGTGGACCTGCGCACCAGTCCGCCACGGGTAACGCGGGCCACCGAGCCGGGTGGCCTCGTCTTCCCCCGCGGCATGGTCTGGCACGAGGGAATCGCCTACCTGTGCGACGGAGGCGAGCCGTTCAACAGCGACGAGACCGGCCCCGCGCCCCGGCGGAACTTCCGTGCGTCGGCCAATGAACTGGGAGTGATCGTGCACTTCGCCAGGACAGGGGCCTCTGTGGAGGACCATCGTGCCGCGCTGCGGAGCATCGCCGAAACCCTCGACCGGGAACGGCCCGCCTCCGCCCTGACCACCCGGCTCACCGCCATCGGCACCAACTAGGAGCACCACATGACCGAGAGGCTTGTCCGCACCAGCTACGTGGACCCGACGGTCACCCCGGCCGAGCCACGGCAGGGTGATACCGGACTGCGCGAGAGCCGCCAGGACCAGGCGGGGTACTTCGATCCGCTGCACCGCCTGCACGGTTCGGCCCTGCACGGCCAGGGAGTGGCCGCAGGTCTCTCCGTCGAGGCGACCATCGGCCAGGCGGGGGTGCGGGTGGGGCCGGGGGTGGCGCTGGACGTCTCGGGTCGGCTGATCCCGCTGGCCGTCGGTGGCCAGGCCAGGCTGGACGACGACAATCTGGTGGCGGTCGACGAGCGGGGCGTGGCGCTGTCGTCGCAGGGGATGACCGGAGCACGGTATGTCACGATCGCCTGGGCGGAGACGTTCGACTTCACCGGTGTCGCCTCGGGCGTGTTCAACATCGAGACCACACCCGTTCTGCGGCTGCGCGACCCTGGCCAGTTCGTCCAGGACGGCAGGGAGATCGCCCTGGCCGAGGTCACGCTCGACGCGGCCGGCAAGGTGACCGGTCTGTCCGCCGAGCAGCGCCGGGCCATCGGGAGCTCCCCGGACCGGATTCAGCTGACGCGGACGGACGTGGTCACGTCGGGATCCGCGGCGGTGGCCGGCGAGGCGCCGGCCGCGCAGCTGCGGGCGCTGCGCGAAGGCGGGCTGGACCTCGACCTGCCTGCAGCCGACGGGACCGCCCGGCGCGTCCTGTCGATCGACGGCGCCAGCGGCAATGTGGGCATTGGTGCGGTTGCCGGTGGCCAGGCGCGGCGGGTGTTGCATGTCGAGGGTGGGACGGAGGTGCACAGCGGCGGCCGGGGTGGTGGGTTTTCGTTTGCGGACCGGACGGCTTCGGCGGGTGCCTACGTGGACGCCCCCGGGGCGGGGGAACGGTGGGTTTGGTATGCGCAGGGGGGACAAGCCCGGCTCTGGTCGGGAGAGGACCAGATCGTTTTCGGCAAGGGCGGGAACGGCGAGGCGCTCGATGTGCCGCGGCGGATGCGTGTGCGCCAGGGGAGTGATCAGTCGGCGGGGATCTGGTTTCACCAGAACGTCGGGTCGGGCAGCGATCGGGCGTTTGCCGGGATGGCCAACGACGACCATGTGGGCTTCTGGGGTAATCAAGGTGCCGGCTGGGGTCTGGTGATGAACACCTCGAGCGGCAAGGTCCGTGTCGGCAGCTCAGCGCCGCCGGAGCAGACACTTGACGTCGCGGGCATCGCCGTGGTCAGTGACCAGGTCGGTATCGGGACCAGAACACCACAGGCCACGTTGGATGTGCAGGGCGAGACCGTACTGGAGGGCGGCTCACCCTCCTTCGTCGGCCGCAACAGTCCGGCGCTGATCGTGACCGCGAAGCCTTTGCAGATCGGCTTTCCCCCCCGTCCTGTTTTTCCGGACGCGGCACAGTTCAACGGGCACGTCGACGTCAAGGGGAAATTGACCAAGTCTCTACTGGAATTCAAGATCGACCATCCCCTGGACCCGGCGAGCCGGTACCTGAGCCACAGCACCGTCGAAAGCGACGAGATGAAGAACGTCTACGACGGCGAGGTGGTGCTGGACGAGAACGGCGAGGCCGAGATCGCGCTGCCGGACTGGTTCGAGGCACTCAACGAGCGGTTGCGCTACCAGCTCACTCCCCTGGGCAGGCCGGCCCCGGACCTGCATGTGTCCCGGAAGCTGTCGGGCAACCGCTTCTCCGTCTCCGGCGGCGGGCCGGGCACCGAGGTCTGCTGGCAGGTCACCGGGATCCGGCACGACCCGTACGCACTGGCCAACCCGCTGGTCGTGGAGAGCGACAAGAAGGGCGAAGAGTACGGCCGCTACCGGCACCCGGAGCCACACGGCGCAACCGCCGACCTGGCCATCGGCCACGGCGTGCGCGGTCGTCCGCAACCACCAAGCGACGCTGAGGGTTCGTCCGGCGGCCGGACGACAGCGCCGGAGGACTCCCCGCCGGCAGGGAGCCCGGGATGACGACATGGCATGAGGCGAGCATGACGACGGAACGCCTCGACACGTCACCGGAGGACCGCGCCACAGAGAGTTCCGCCGTACGGATTCTCGACTGTCTGGAACGGCTCGACGCCCGGCTGGCAGAGGCCGTCGCGGCAGCTGAGGCGTCGTACGGGTCCGGGGCCGGACAGGACTCTTTCCGCGGCCTGCACACCGGCGCCGACGACGTGAGCCGGATGCTGCGGCGCGCCCCTGCCGTGTCACCGATCGGGCCGGGCACCGCCGCCGGCATCCCCGGGCTGGCGTGGCTGGCCGAGCGGTACGGACTGTCGGCGTTCGAGCTGAACGTGCTGATCGTGGCGCTTGCGCCGGAGATCGACCTGCGTTACGAGCGGCTGTACGGGTACCTCCAGGACGACGTGACCCGGCGTCGGCCGACTGTAGAGCTGATGCTCAATCTTCTGTGCAGTGGTGTCGCCGAGAAGATGAGGCGACGGTCCGACTTCGCGGCCGACGCCCCACTGCTGCGACACCGGCTGGTGCGGCTGGCCGCCGACCCGCACCAGGTGGAGCCGCCGGTGCTCGCCTGGTATGTCGTCCCGGACGAGCAGCTCGTCGACGTGCTGCTCGACGTCTTCGGCCTGGACCGGCGTCTGACCGCCTGGTGCCGGCTCGTCCACGCCTGCGAGGACTCCGGCCCGGGCTGGGTCGCGGCCCGGGCGGCGGACCTACGAGACCTGCTCGTCGCCGGGCAGCGGCTCTACCTGCGCGGCCAGCCCGGCTCCGGGCGCGGCCAGGCCATCCAGGCGGCTGCCGCCGGGCTGGGCAGACCC
>Ga0307517_10009940_pt1 | contig 13399 bp, 18 predicted proteins | sample 23_EM_MG_FD_194515 | JGI IMG/M metagenome (GOLD analysis project Ga0307517, IMG submission 194515) | Populus trichocarpa ectomycorrhiza microbial communities from riparian zone in the Pacific Northwest, United States - 23_EM | ecosystem: Host-associated > Plants > Roots > Unclassified | place...
GCCCGGGAAGGTTGCACCAGCCCCGCGTTTTGTCGCGCCTCAGCTTCCCCCGCTGAAAATCCCTCCCGGGTCTCCTCTGAAGAACGCTCTGTCCCTTCCTCAACGGATTGAAGTCGCTCCTCGAAAATCGGTCTCTTCATCCTCTCCTTCCCTTAAATCCTCTTCCAAATCGCCCTTCCTTTCGAACCCGTCCGCTCATTATCCTCCCGCCCCGAGCAGGTTCCCTGGCCCATCATCTACGCCTGGATTGGGGCCATCAAAATCCGTTCCCGACCTCGCAGGTATGCGCTATTGGAGTGACAGTCATGTTCCGAAATGAGCGTGATTCTTTACAGACGTACGCGCTGGTGGAAAGCCAGGCGGTTTCCTCAGATCATTCAAGAGTAGTCAGAGTCTTAAGAACCAGGACAAGGGTTTTTTTGAGTCTGACCGACCCCCAGTTCCCACTCCGATATCCAAATTGAAGTCAAGCTCGAAGTTAGGGCAGGACCCTCGCCAGATCCAGTCGCCATCATCACCCAAGATCAAACAGACCCAGACCACCGTGGTGTGTGCTTCCTGTTCGCGACAGTTCAATCGCCCGCACACTGACCCCGTCTGTACATAGAGGGGAGCGAAAGAAACAGTAAAGAAACCTGGTTTCTTCAGTAGGCTGTTCGGAACCAGCAAACCCAGCGAGTCCAACAAACTCAAGTATCCCGAGCAACCCAAACTTCCTCAGCCCCCCAGATCACTGAATAAAACCGTGTCAACCCCGCACCTCTCGCCCATCCACATCACCAAGCCGAATACCGCCACTACCGCGAGTCCCGTCATCAAGCCAAACCATGTCGTCAAACCCAGTGCCGTCCCCGTTCCCAGTTCGACGTCCGGAAGACTAGAGGCTAGACCTGTAAAGCACCAACAGCCCATTCGACCCTCCGTAGAGGCCGTGGATTACCGTGACCACACCCACTTGACCCGCCCGTCCAAACCAACGTATGAGGTGAGGGAAACGAATATTGGCTTGCCCACCGTTCCCCCTGATTCACTCTCTGCCAGCCCACTGTTTATGACGGTCACCGGCGATATGACTACGATACCACGTATACCCAAGTTTCCTACGACTATGATACCCGTTACGGGACAAGCACACACTACGGCTCGGACCAGTCGACAAGTTCCGCACACGGCGGTTATCCGGATACGACGGCCACTCATGATTCCGGCTACCAATCCGTCGATAATAGCGCTCTGTATACACCCTGCACAGTGCGTACAATCTTTGCGACATCTCCCCCAATACATTCAACGCGACTTGACAGGTCTGTAACGTTAATCCTCAATACGTCGACCTGAATACTGGGCAAGTGTGGCCCTATTGTTCCGATATCTGTCAGGCAGCTACCAATCCCCAACCACAACGAGCGCTCTGTACAGTATGTGCAACCACCCTCCAGCGTACGGGAAATTCCTGAAGTGGTTACCGATCCACAGGTCTGCCGGACTAAACCTGGATATGTTGACCAGAGCACCGGAGCAGCGTACGACCACTGTTCCCAGGAATGCCAGGCTACTGAAGTTGCTAATCAGCAAGCACAATATTCCCAACAACAACAAGGTACCCTACGCTTGCCCTTTGCATTACCTTCCGCTCGGCTCATCCATATATTAGTAACGGCGACGTGCAGTTACCCCGGTTGTACACTCCCTGCTACTCTGTATCCAGATGGTTCCGGCTGGAATTATTGCGGTCAATCCCACGAATAGTATGCAGGCATTTTGCCGCTATTTAGAGAACCAGCTGACCCCCCTGATAACAGCTACGCTCTGAAGGGTTGCATTTATTGTCGCCAGGCCGAACAACCCGGGGCTAACCCTCTTTGCCAAGCTTGCGATTATACCCTTAGCCAGTACGCTCCGATGCTAGTTCAAGTACCCTCGGATAACAAGATATTCTGGGATAGTAAGTCCCGCACAAACACAAACAGTCTTGAGAGCATTTCTCATCGCTTGGTTGCAGTGTCAGACCAGTTCACTGTGCAGTGGTTACACCCCACGAAATGTCCAACGGTTCATGCAGTGTACAGGATTATCGGAACCCAGCAGACCTGGAACGCGTACAATTCTTATCGGTACGTTCCCCTCCCCAATAACTGTTGTGGCCCGCGAAACGGAACTGACAGTGGCCGGGAATGCAGCAACCAGTTGGAGTACTATGGTCAGTTCGCGGCTCGAGGAAAGCACGTTGGAAACGAGTCTCTGCTGTGGCACGGCACACGGAGGGCGTGTAATCTCGGTGATCCCGGAAATACCACACTCTGCACGAACCCGGGTTGCGGGTTGTGCTCGATCATCTACGGTTCGTTCGATATTTCCAAGCTCATGACGAACACGGAATGGGCGAGGTTCGGCGCTGGGATATACACTTCATCTGTATCCTCCAAGTAGGTCCAGAAAAACAACCGGAGACCAAGGTGTCAGGCTTGACGGTTCTTCCTTAGGGCCAACGATTACTCGGCAAACCTCTGTTCCTCAAACTACAAGGCGATGCTCCTCAATAATGTCGCGGTCGGCAAAGCCTACGAGACGTTTCATAACAAACCGACCCTGGTTCGCCCTCCAAACGGTTGCGATTCGGTACGTCATGCGCACTTCTCAGGCAGTGAATTAGGCTAAAAGCAAGCTTTACGTTTGGTCAGGTTTGCGGGAGGGATGGTGGAAACTTGAAATATGACGAAGTCGTGGTATATACGAACGAAGCGATCCGGCCATCTTGGTTGGTCTTGTATGGGTGACGGGTGGTTGTCTCCGTGGCGGTCGGTCTGGGATACCGGCCACGACGTGGTGATTCGTTCTTGTTGTTACATTTAATGTACTGCGGTGAACTAAAAGGATGCTAATATTGTAATTTTCGGCCATGGGATACAAACTAGGCGTCCGCAGCACAGCCCACTGGGTCACCCAGTTTAACGGAGGGCTCGGCAGGCATCACGAGGTCTGGGGATGGTTGGGTGGAAATGCCACGGAGTGTCGCTTCCACGTCGTCCCAAAGGTCCCACTGTGCCCAAACCCCAATCGCAATCGAGATGACCACCCAACACGATTGTTCAGAGATAGAAGTTACACCCGTCTCTGCAAAAAATAGCTTTTCGTACTCCTCAGGTCCACCAGAAGATACACGTTTTTGTATGAGGGTGCCGAGAAGAGATATGCAAGCGCGCACAAAGTTTCGCAAGAGGTTCATGTCATCTGAGGAGACGAAGTCGCTGATTCGGGTGAGGAGGGAAAACATCCATCTCGCGTGGGTCTCTGTTAGTTTTGGTTGTTCTAGATCCGTTTCGGCCCAGTGGATGAAGTATTTGAGAAGGTGGAAGGCAGTTTTCTGGGTGAAAAGGGTTAATTTCATCCCGTCATTAGGTGGGGAGGAAGGGGGAACACCCGCACCTCATCAATCAAGCGCAACATCGTTGGGGTTGGTTCTCTCTGGGTCCGTGATCCATCCTCCGGGTGGTCAAATGGCGAGGGCGTACCATGCGGTGTAGGAAGAGACGCCTCTGCTTCCGCACATCCAAACCCATCCTCATCAGCAAACCCTCGCATCCCCTTTCCGAACTTCTTCTTATCTTTGTCGACCTTGGGCTTCTTCGGAGGGTTCCATTCCAACTCGGGCCCTCCAGCGATGAACGCCCACCATCCACTACGGTTCCTCATTTCAGGAATCGTATTTGGCGGAAGGGGAGCTTGAACGTTGATCGTAGGTTGGTCCATATTCTAACGTGCTGTGAATCGGAAGAACTTTCTTAAGATTGATAGCTGAAAAACGCACCCTTTTGAGGTTTTTGAACCTTTCCTCTACAACACTCCGCCACTCTTCGGACGGCATCGCGGGTTTTCTTAAAGTGGGGTTTCCAGGTGAACCGGGTGTAGCGTCTATTGACGGTTCTGGCATTGCATATGGATTGTCAACCCTCGCGATACGAGGAAGCAAACTTGCATCGCGTCTACGAATCCAGTCAGCGCCTACAGCACACGTTGTCCCGACCACAGAATCTCCGCGTACCTTACGGTGAAGAGATATTGGGCACCATCCTCCGGTACGCCGTCAAAGTCGAACGGCAAGTCCGCGATGGGAAGAACCTGTTTGCCCAGCACATGCTCGTTTTCATCATCTGAGCTTTCGTACCTGTCGCGTTTTCGTTTGCCAATGGCGGACATGATCAGCGCAAAGCGGAAGAACCGGAGGATGCCGATCACCTCCTCCCAGATGGATTGGTGTATCATGGGTACGGGTACAGTTGTTCTGAGTACATTAAGCTTACGTCCCTACGTGATGTTGTCACGGTGGCCCTAAGGTTTGGCATGCTTTCACGATGGGCGGGGGGCTCCCTTCAGCAACCGTATGAAGGTACAGGGCGCAGAACCTGTGATGAGATGCCCACCCGCCCAGGAGTATCGTAGGTGGAACTTGCTGCCTCAATTGAACGAATATACGAATATCGGGGTACAGGTGGGGACACACTAGTGTACAGTTCTCTTATTCCCTCATACTTCTTCATGCTCTTCAAACCCAGCGACTACATTCAAGTTAATCTGGGTATTGCTGTGACGCATACACACTGAAGGCCATCCTAGAAGAGTTTGGACCAGTTTATTGGCGCCCCGCCAGGTCGCTGTTGCGTGGGTCTTTGCATCACCGGAACAGGTCTTGTAGACTCGGCACGGGGGTTGGGGGGAGGGGGCGTGTCTGTTGGCCCGTTTGGTCCGCGGGAGTTGGAACTGGGTGTTGGGGGCAACGACGGGTTGGTGATTGTTTCAACTTGTTCAGGTAATGGAGTCTGCACGCGCAAAGTGGGGGAACTGGAGGAGGATGGACTGAGCGCGGGCGAACTCCCTGGCAACACTGGTGGCGAGAATGGGCGATGGGGTGGGGGATCGTCAGCGATTCGACGCTCAATTCTCGATATCTTGATCTGTTGTTCAACAACGGTCTCCTTCAACTCTCCCCGTTGTGCCTACCCATACGCCATGTGTCAATAGCCGCGTCTAATCCACGATCGGACACGATTCCAAACGTACCTCGAGATCCAGGACCTGGGCCTCGAGAGCGGCCTTCTCTGCGTTTGAGCTTACCACAAGTCGATCGTACTTGTCCCTAGTTTCAACGAGTTCTGCTCGCAATGACTCGATGTCGTCCCGTTGAGTCGTGTTGACCTCCCTGAGAGATGAGACCTGGGAGCGGAACGCTTCCTGAGAGGCTTCTGCCGCTTCCAACTTTCCCGCCGCCTCACGAGTCTCTAACTTGAGTTTCTCGTTCTCTTCTCGCAATGTAACGATGGTGGCTTGGAGGGTTTTCCACTCCTCACTCTCGGGAGAGGGTGTGGCGGGGGCCGACTCGAGGGCGGCAGCCCGGTTAGCATACGAAATGAATAGGCTTGAGAGCAAAGGGCTCAAGGAAAGAAGCGACATTGCATGATCCTGCTCTCGTTGGAGGATTCCGAGGATATCGTTTTGTGTGGCGGGAGAAAGTGGGGTCGTGATTGGACCCATCCTGGAGAACGACTACAATCACCGGGTCAGGTAAGACAAGTACCAGTACGGAATACGAGGAGCGTACAGTGTCGATGCTGCCCAGGTCCGTATCGATGCTTGAAGGGATATGCATAGGCATCGCAGAGGGGTTCGATGTTGACGAAGGTTTGACGGAAGGAATTGTTGAATCCAGGGTTCGCCTTGGGGGAGGGAAACCGGCTCTTCCCTCACATGAAATTCCCACATCCCGGCCCCGTTCTTCGCATTCGCATGACCGTACCCCACCACGCCTCCTTCTGGGGGGTTGGTCCTGTTACACAAGCAATTCTGACCGAGCACTGGACGAAACTCATACTTTCATATGCGACTGGTGGGTTTGATTGGAACGAAGTGGTGAGGGATCCGAGGATAAATCGTACACACCCTCTTGCCGGTGCCCTTCTATACTTATATTATTTACATTAAGAAACTGCCACCGTCGCACCTGAAGTACACCATCTCCCGGGGGGTTGCAAATAATCTCGCGGCGTACAAACGAACCCGGCGTTCCGTCCTGCTTTATTGGCGACAGGTGCTACACAAATGAGCAGGCCCTGACGACCAATTTCTCTGGTCCGATAGCTAACTTGTTCTTAAGGTATTTTACTCAGACGTCCGGTCAGCTCAATACTATCATGACCTTCCACGAGATCGTAGAGCCTCACTACTGAAGAAAGCGATCGCGATTTTGGCAAAGACCTCAAGGACACAGACTGTTGCCATTGCAGATGGAGAGGGAGTCAGATTCCTGGCTGGAACTTCCGGGAGGTAGTATTTACATTCTTAGTTTGTGCCCTGCGTTTCAGGAATGTACCTAGGAAAGAATGGGATGTGTATTGATCTTCACGGTTGAAGCGAACCGGACAACTCCGTGATCCCTCTCCTTCCTTCCACCACACATGCCACACCGAATCGTCGAGATCGATGAGCTGGTGAGACTGGTCATCGACGAATTGGTCGAAATCAGCCCACGAACAGCCGTTTCATTCGCTCTCACTTGCCGGTCCCTCGAGGAACCTACGCTCAGTTCCCTCTGGAAACGACAATCTTCGCTAATCGTACTCGTGAAGGTGTTGCCGCAGCACACCTGTATCGAGGAAATGGGCTACCTCAGATCCCTCGTAAATGGGTGCAATTTTCGCTTGGGTCATGTCCTGTACCGATTCTCCCAGGCGGTCGAACACGACCCCCTACCGGAGCATTGGGAAAGGCTCCAACGATACGCTTCCTGGATGCGTGAATTGTTCATCGGTTGGGGGTGTCTTACCGACGGAACCCTCGCCCGTCTCTCATCCAATTCACCTGACGGGGTGTTGTGCCCAAATTTGGAAAGGCTGGACTGGGAGGTTGACGCCACATGTACTCCCTTGCCATTCTTCCGCCTCTTCCTCTCTCCCCGTTTAAAACACGTCGATCTTCACACCTATTTCCCGGATTTTGGTGTTCCGCGGGATAATCTGCCGTTTGTCAAGGAGGTTATCCCGTGTTTACCCGCTTCCCTTGAAGACCTCTTCCTAATGTGTGGCCCGTGGAAAGGAGAACCTCTGAAGGATGTAATATCTTCCCTCGTTTTGCGATGCGGGCCACCGCTTAGGAATTTTAGGTTCAGGACAGCGTTGTTGGAGGGGGCCTTTTACCACCTCATGCGGCTTCCGAATTTACGTTCCTGGGTTGGAGTCGATGAACCGCCTCAAAATATCTCACCAGCCACTTTTCCGTCCCTCGAACGACTCCATCTCGGACAGGCGGCCCTGCCGTGGCTCCATCTTCTCGCGGCGCGCGAGGAGGGGAAACCCCGGAATTGCCTCACACCACCAGCAGCAATAATGAACACGAACATCAAAGAAACGTTAGAAATCCTCCATTGTCCTGGGAATGTCCCTGTTGATCCGGGGTTGCTGTCTCCCGTGTCATCGTTCCGGAGTTTGGTCACGCTGTGCGTGGGGGGCGGTTATTGCGAGACGGAGGGCATTTGTGCCTTTAGCCTGACGGACGATGATGTGGAGAATCTTGCCGTTGCGTTGCCCTCCCTGGTGAATATTCAACTCGGTGAAATGTGTTGCTTCAATTCCTGTCACACCACCATCTCCTCCCTCTTGTCGATATCCATCCATTGTCTCGGACTCTCGCTCTTGGAGATCCATTTCAATTCCAAAACCATCGCCGGTGACATACAACATCTACTCAATAGGGGTTCCGGACGTGACAAGCCGAGATGCGCGCTCCGGTTCTTGTCGGTTGGGGGTTTGCCACTCCGAGTGCGCGAGGAGGACATTGGAACCGTCGCGACGGGGTTTGCGGACATTTTCCCACGTTTGGAGAGCTTATCGAGTTACGGACATGACCAGAAAAGGTGGAAAAAGGTGACACATAAATTATGGGATTGATTGTTCTCCGGTTTACCCAACGCCTCTCCTTTGTGTATGTTTCTTCCGCTCCATACAACTGCATATCAGTTTTTGCTTTATGTACTTTACGTGCAGAGATGCTTTCACAGGACTTTGCTTTGTTAACCATTCCCGCACTAGATTTAGAACCTCTAGGGATTAGGTATCTCGTCGAGGGTGTATTGGCTTGGGTAGAGGCAGGCGGTAGTGCCGGGATGCATTGGATGGGATTTGCCACCTTCTGTCAGCCCGGCAGTTGCCGGGTCAACTTGACTGAACGCGTCCACAACCATTCTGTCCTCAACGCCAATCTCCGTGTTTCCTCTCCTCTCTCCTGCTCATGCCACACCCAATCCTTGAAATTGACGAGCTTTTGAGACTGGTCGTTGACGCATTGGTCGAAACCAGCCCACGATCAGCTGTTTCGTTCGCTATCACCTGCCGGTCCCTCGAGGAACTAACGCTTTGTTCCCTTTGGAAAAAACAATGGTCGTTAACTCACCTAATGAAGGTGTTGCCGGGTCACACCTGGGTCGAAGATTGGCGTGGCATAAGCCTTGTAAGTGGTTACAACTTTTCCGCGGATTGTATCCGATATAAATACCCTCAGGCGATCGAGCACGATCCTTCGACGGAGGACTGGGCCAGGTTACAACGATACGCTTCCTGGATGCGTGGATTACACCTCGGTTCCTACGGAAAACTTTCCGACAACACCCTTCACCAGCTTTCATCCAATTCACCCGGTGGGGTATTATTCCCCAGGTTGAAATGGTTGTGCTGGGACGTGCATGAAACATCCATCACCCCAACGTTCTTCCGCCTTTTCCTCTCCCCCCATTTGAAACGCGTCATCCTCTGCAGTTATGAGTTTTCTGACATTCCATCGGGTCAGCTGGCCGGCCTCGTCCAGATTATCTCGTTTTTGCCGACATCTATTGAAGATCTGACTATTTCGTGTGGCCGAGGGGACGAAGAGCCCCTGAAGGATGTGATATCTTCCTTTCTTTGTCGATCCGGGTCATCGCTGAGAAGATTTCACTCCAACCTGCCTTTATCGGAGGCAGCTATTCACCACCTCATGCAACTTCCACATTTATGCTCCTGGGTTATCGTCCAGGGAGTCCCTCGGACCATTTCACCATCCATCCTCCCACCCCTCGAGAAAATCCACCTCCGTGAACAAGTGGCCCTACCGTGGCTTCGCCTTATCGCATCACAGGAAGAGGGCGTCCTTCAAAATGGTTCCACACCAACAACATCGCACACAAACATCAGAGAAACTCTAAGATCCCTCATCTGCCCTGGGAACACCATCATCGATTCAACCTTCCTATCTTCCATCTTGAAGTTCCGGAATCTGGTTACGCTGTACGTGAATGCCCATTGTTACGGGGTGGAAGGTTGTATCTTTCACCTGACGGATGATGGTGTGGAGAACCTTGCCGCTACGCTGTGTCGCTTGAAGTCCCTGCGGCTCGGACAAATTTGTGGTTCCAATTCCTGCAACACCACCATCGCCTCCCTCTTGTCGATATCCGTCCATTGCCTTGACCTCACATTCCTGGAGACACACTTCAACACCCTGACGATCGTCGGCGATATACAACGCCTGCTCGATGGAGGCTCTGGGGATGGCAATACCAAGTGTGGGCTCCCGGAGTTGGTGGTTGGATGCTTACCACTTGAAGTGCGCGGAGAGGACATTGAAACCATTGTGGCAGGGTTCAAGGCTATTTTCCCATGCCTGACAAATTTTGTAGATGACGAGGGTCATTGGTATGAGCTGAGATCTAAACTACGGGATTGACGGAGATACATTTATGTTTTCGCTGCTACACTTGTCCTTCGATTCTTCCCCTTTGTCCAACCGCGCGTCATTATCCCGCTTGGTGTGTATAATGTATAGAATGTTCCGAGATACGCTTCATTTCTGTGAAAATTCTCCCCCGACAAAATCTCCCCTCAGCTGGGAAACACAGTACTTCACTGGGGCGTTTGCACCAGTTGCCACCTCACGGGTGCTAAGTTTTCGGTGTGCATCTACACTGGCCACCATGATCCATGACAACACGCCCAATTGCATTTGCGAACTGACGAGGCTCATCGCCAGTCAGCTCGTTCTTATCAGCCGAAAAAGCACCGTGAATATCGCTTGCGCATGTCGGTGCCTTGAAGAACCGGTCCTCAGTACGTTATGGGAGACGCAGTCGGCGTTGTGTGCCCTCCCAGAGGTACCGCCTGAAGAAACTTGGGATTTCGAAAACCCGTAGTTTAATAGACATGTGGTGTGTGGCCTTGGTCTCCTGTCAGAAGAATTGAGCACTTAAGTTTCGGGGTGCGTTAGTTTAGAACCGTAGGCGGTCCATCGCCAGAGGATTGGAAAAGAGTCCTGCGATACGCGTCTTGGATGCACTAAGTTCTGTGGGTGAGTGGCCGGCCCTCGGGAGGACGCCCTCAACAAATTCCACCTCAATTGACCTCCTGGCGGGTAATTTCCAGCATCGCAAGCACTATCTTGGTGCATGACTGAATCCAATACTCCTCATGCCAAGCTATTCTTCTCTCCGCATTTGAAGAGGATTTCCGCCACCACGTCGTGGTTGTGGAACAAGACCAGGGTTCCCTCCCGGTATCCTGTCGGCTTTGGCCGCGACCATCTCCGCATTGCTGGCATCAGGTCCTGAAGGGATATTGGTAGGCGTTGATCATCGCATGATACCCTGGGCGTATTTCAAACACTTACTTTCCTCTGCTGTGGACCATCATTCACAGAGCAGAACTCCCCAGATGGTTCGTCCAAAGAAGGTCCTCGGTGGCAGGGAGGGCATTTCCCAGGTATGCTAGATTCGAATATAAGATGCTGGGTCCGTTGGTAGTTTAGATCGCTGACCTGATTTGAACCTAGGTGGCGGTGGGTAGGTATTCAGTGATGGATAGAGGCGCTGAGTACGAGTGTCGCTCACCGACTGATATTGGCCGTCAGTCCCTTTCTGACCTTTTAGCATGTTACAACGAGTGGCGGAAACCACATTATAGGTACTCACAACATCGTGATGAACTTTTGAAACGAAGTCGTAAGTTTTCACAGCGTCATAACGTGTACCGGAAACGGTCTCGTTCGTATTTCTCGGTAGCGGAGGTTGTGATTCTCCGGGTGCACCGGATACAAATGTTAGATCCCGGACCCACTTGTGGCCGAGATTGCTGACCTAGCATGAGTCTGGGCGGTGACAAGTGACAGGCAAGTACAAATCCCACCTACCGCCAAATTCTGACTCTTTATTTGCGTGGATAAGTCGAGAGACCACGTTCCGTTTACCTTGCTTGATGATCTTCCTCTGGATCTCCAAGACTGTCCCACGGTCGGGCCCAGAATATCAACGAGGTATTCAAAGAGTGCATTGCCGTTGTGGCTCACGTTGGCTGGGTAGTTGCCTCGCACACGATGTTGCTGTTTTCAACGACCTCCCGTTCAACCCCCGGTCGAGGGCGGTGCAGACGTCGGCATACGCCAGCCCAAGTTCGACGTAGTCCACCTCATCTGTCATCGAGTCCTAGTTGCATTTCAGCCTGCAATTGATCAACACGAACCTGGACTCGGAGCCCACTCTGAGCATTGTGGGGGTAACGCTGACGGAGCCAAAAACATCCTTTGCTGGCGTAATAGTCGAGAGTCCCTCCGCGAGATTCATGGTTTCGATGGCCGCGTTCAACGCTGAGATGACGCCCACACGCGAATTCAGAGCTGCTCGCCTCTGAACTTGAGGTTGGATTCCAGCCTACACACACGATCAACCGATCACCCAGATTCTTCGTTCTGCCACCAACGCTCCCTGTCCTCCCACCCTACCTCTCGTTAACGTCACCCAGAAGAAACCCACAACCCATTGGTAGCTGTTCCCGGGTTCTCCAACAACGACTTGTTCTCGAACCCACCCCACCCGCTGCGCCACCCGAGGTGTATCATCAAAACACCCCCGTCATGTACTCTCCACCCGTTTCTCATCTTCGGTACCAGTCATGTCATTTGGGATATCGGAGTACCCTTTCGTAGTTCAAACAACAATCATTCGGACACGAATGCAGAGGGGCTCTGGAAGGGAGTGACGAGGTCATCGCAGCGGTTAAAGCGGTTGTGTCGGACGCTCTGAAGACCTCCGTCGACCCTCCGTCGACTGGACCTGTAGTTTTGGCGATGGACAGGTCACACTTCGCCAAGGCATGGTTTGAGGTCGCAGGAGTCAATTCGCCTTCGGCCGTGGATGCGATAACCCCAGTGCTACCAGAACTACTGGGCATCCCTCCAGGACCCAACCTGAGCGTCTGCAACGACACGCACCTCCTAGCGGCTCCTTTGCGCATCTACAAGACGTAAATTACGCCATTTTTGCCATCGCCGTTGGTTTCAAGGAAGACGAACACGGAAACCTCAAGGAATTTGGGAGAGTCTGCAGTTGGGACTGGCTTCTCGGGGACAAAGGTGGAGGGTTCAATCGCGTCGGGCGCACCACGATTCGGACGATTGTCGCACAAGAGGACAGGGATTCTCAACCCCCAATCCCCCGGCCCCGTCGATCTTGGTCTCTGTGGTCCTGGAAATTTTTGGTGCCATGCTCCCACACGATCTCCTGGCTTTGGCTCATATCCCCCAGAAGATGTTCATCCACTATTCTTGTATCCCAGAGAAACGGCTCTCTCCCCTTTCGCCAATCGTATTCCGCTGCGCGCTCGCAGACTACGACTCGTTGGCGCTGAAGATCCACACCGAATACGCCAATTCGTTGGTGGAGCAGATCACTATGTTCCTAATCCCCACCCGGTTCCGCGTGGAATGAAAACGCCATACTCGCCAAAGAGGCTGTTCTCTCCCTCAGTGTGCCGCTGGTTGGAATCGAAAATTACCGGGGGTTGGTTTTGGATATTTTGGGGGTGGGGCAAATTTTCAAGTACGTCGAATTTGTTGATAGCGCTGCAGCGGTTGGGGCATTGGCATTGGCAATACACATGTAGCCACGATCCCAATCCATCCAGCGGAGCAGACAAATTATACCATGTTTTGGACTTTTGGATTCCTCTGTCGACCTGAACACGCAGCCAATGCTTAAGTTTAGACCGGAGCCTCTCCGGATCAATGAATTCATGCGGGGACGGGCACCCGTCCCACGACGATCATCCCATGTCCCGCCGCAGGCGATGAGGTGGTGCGCAACCCTGTTATAAGGACCACGTCGACGCTCAACAACTCTAACAAGAACCACCAGGATGTCCCCTCACACCGGAAGACGGCTTCTTGCCTTGCGGTTCATTCAAAGGATCATTTTAGCCCCAACAGCTATTGGTTTGGCCGTCTACTATCTGGCTTCGCGGTTTAGCCTTCCGCATAAACCTCTCCTGGTTGCATGTGGCGTTGTCGTCGGTTGGCCAATCAAGCTCTCACTCGCAGCCAGATATGAAGGCTG
>Ga0307517_10009941_pt1 | contig 13396 bp, 9 predicted proteins | sample 23_EM_MG_FD_194515 | JGI IMG/M metagenome (GOLD analysis project Ga0307517, IMG submission 194515) | Populus trichocarpa ectomycorrhiza microbial communities from riparian zone in the Pacific Northwest, United States - 23_EM | ecosystem: Host-associated > Plants > Roots > Unclassified | place...
TCACTTCATTTGGAAAACTTTGAGAAATGTGTCTTTGGTTAATTTGCTTATTTAATCCATAAGCAGTTAACGGTTATGTGCATGGATGCAAGTGCTTCAAGTACAGTGCATTTAAACACTACTCCCATCACATAATATTTAATATGTTTCTCTTGCAATCAAAGATCCTTGAAACAAGCCCCATTGGACTTCACCATCTTTTTGGTCAATTATTAAGGCCAAGGGCTGATTGGTTACCACTTGACTCGCCAAGGTGTTTCTTGTAATGTATACGTTTGGTGGTATTTATCTTGGTGAAACCTTTGACAGGGTGCGGTTCACTGTCCATACTATATGAAGACTGGCACTTGCAAGTATGGTGCAACATGCAAATTTGACCACCCGCCTCCTGGAGAGGTCATGGTGTTTCCAAATCTCAAGGAACTCTTGATGCAGAAGCAATAGGAGCTGAGGCGGGAACTGCCCAAGCACAGTAGAAGTGAAGTCCTGGTCATGGATGGCAGGGAAGAAGATCCTTTTGCTGGTTTTTTTGGCCTTTGATCTACTGATTTTGTTCTTTGTATCAAACTAAGCAGAATACGTTGAGGAAAATGAATGTAATTTAAGTGTTCACTAATGAAGTAAAGGCAAGCTTTTCTTGTTGTATTTCAATTGTTTTTTGCAAGTCTTTGTATTTTAGAGTGGTTAGATGATCATAATTTTGAAGTTCATGGGGAATTATTTGGAGTTTGTTTTTTCTGGAAAATCAGCGACGTTGTTCGAGGTTCTTTTTGTGGTTGGATGAAAGAAAAGCCAGAAACTGGGTAGAAACTACTTGACCTCCGTGTTTGTAAATACGTCTTGGCGGATGCCCCCACTATCTGGATATTGGTGGGTGTTTTTCTGGATAATCGCTGTGAAAAACTTTTGTTCATGCCAGTGATGACTGTGAAAATTGAGATGAATATAACGAAAAATTGTCTGATTTTTTTTTGCTTCCTTATCTACCCTCAATTAGTTCTGATACAGGCGGGGTTTTTCTATGGTTATCACTCGTACGGATATATAAATTTTCATCAACCTAGGAGCAAAAGAGTTCGTTCTCATTTGGGATCAAATTCTAAGGTGCAAAGAAAGTCTATTCTGAATGCATCAGCGTTGTGTCAATTTGATGGAGAAATAATTTAATGCAAGTCTCTAATAAGCTGACTCCGAACCAGTTTTTAACGGAGGGGTTTAACTTCGGGACTAAAAAGCTTATTTGAGAATATCGATTGAATTGACAGTTAATCAAGGAGGAATTCATGTTGATTTGAGAATTTTAACAGAAAGAAGAAGAAGAAGAATATGTTAATGTAGAAAGGGTAAAGAATACGGGAGCTGACTGCTCAGATTTGAGGAAAAGGAAGGGGTGGGGGTGACGATTTATTGAACAAAAAAATCGTTTTGTTGAGATATTAATGGTCGAAAGAGAAAAATAAAAGCAACCCAGATCAATCTTCCTTTGCAGATAATCAAAGGAAGATTAATGCGGGTTGCTTTTACATGGAGCAGGGTCGAAGTTTTTACAAAATTCAACCAGGATCAGCGGATTGTTGATCATCTAAGCTCGTTCACGGCGACAGCCCTTTCCTTTTCATCGAAACTTTTCAGTGCTGCTGACTGTAATATCATGTATGATAATATCTATCCATCGCTGTTTGTTGTTCTCCTTGTGTGGCGTAACAGCTGTTAGTGTTTTTCTTGGAAGGGTAATTTTCTTGGCCTTCTTACCATCATAATTTGTGTGACACAGGAAAAAGAGATGGCCAATTGAACCGAAAGTGTTTCACTTTTGTTTCAGGAATTGGTGGCCCTAAATTTCTTGCAAGAGAAAACAGAATCAGATTTTCGCGCATGGAAAATGCTAACTCCATTGCCTTCCATGGTGGTGAAGAAAATGAAACTCAACTTCTGCTGCAGCGGTTCAAAAGTGCTTTAGAAAGATTTAACTGTGAGGATATATTTTGATTGTCGATTTTTTACTTGTTTCCTCGGACCAAATAATGATCGCCCTTGAAGCACTTGACTAAATCCAACCTGTTGTGCTCTTGAAGCACTTGACTACACACAATCCATAGTGCAGTGCTGTCCGTTGGAATTTGATGATACCCAAGTAACTGAAGAAGTAGAGTGTTAACCATACTTGCTTATATAGCGTGAAGAAACAACTCAAATGAGGATTCTGTAATATAATGACATAAACGGTGTGCTGATGAACTTTAATTCTTAAGCCTTGAAATGAAAAGAACAAAATATATATCACACACAGTTTTGCCACGAGCTCAGTTTTAAGCTTTATGGGTCTTATAGCCAGTTGAATTGGCGCTGCCTAAAGAGGTCACAGTTTAGTTTTAGGTTGAAAGTGATCAACCATTTCCGGACTGGGAGAGTGGTTGCTTGAAGGTTCTTAATTACTTCTGAGAATCTCTGATTGGTTTTGGGGAAGGGAAGTTGGGCACAGATTTTGGAGCATCTCCGGGAAGCTCCAACTCCAATTGTCTCGTAAAATTCTCCAACCTGATGATGCAAGTTTGTTGCTTTTATGAAATACTAAGACTTTTGTTCCCTAACAAAATATGATGGAGATAAGTATTTCATATTATCAACCCTAACTACTTTGAGATTTTTAGTGGTTGGTTCTTGCCACTTAGCAGCATTCTTTACCTGTATATCTAACAGGCTCAGTGCCATTCTTGATGCGAAATTCAAGCTCTGGAAACAGTGGTGGAAAGCCTAGTAAGCCCACAACAGATGATTTAATACGGGTTTTAGAGGATGTCTTGGTATTCTGGATCCAACATATGATATGAGTGGTCCGGTGTTCTTTCCCTCGGTGAGCAGCAGCGCCTTACTCTTGCACGTCTGTTGCTTTCAAAACCAAAACTGGTTCTAATGGATGAATCTACCAGTGCTTTGGATGTAACCAATGAGGAATTTTTGGATATAGATTCATCTTATTCTCTCTATTAGTCATGCTGTTGCAACCAATGTGCTAAATCTGCAAATGTCTTGCACTCTATTTGAGTAACAAATCACACCTTGTGGCACGAAAAGCCACTGGGCACCTCCAAATTAGAGCTTCCTACCATTGTAATTGCACTGAGCAAAGACTCCACTGGCTAGACACATATTCAGATTTTATACACGATACATGTAACGCTGGACAGAAATGGACCATGTGGTGAGTGGAAAGGATCGGAAGAAGCAAATACACAAGTTGCCAATGGCATTCAATTGTCCAACCATGAGATCCAGCACACACTTGGTTCTCATAATTAGTGGTTGTTATTTTGCGTTTGCTAAGACCAGTGATCATCAGAGATGCTTCCTAATTATTCAGGCATATTGTTTGATTAACAATGGAATTCCTTGTGTTTCGGTTCTGAATAACTCAACGGTCGTGGTGTATTTTTGCAGGCACATCTGTGCAGCGCATTGAAGCAGAAGGCTTAACATGTATTAGCATTGGCCATGTTCGAACTCTCTATGACCACCATAACAGGAACTTACATATAACTACAGTGATCCCAGCAGCAAGGAGCGCAATTGTCATATTCAGTCCTTCAATCGTGATTCCGAGTAAAATGTTTTGAATCGTTAGTCAGTGTTAATACGTTGTAGCTTTGATAGAATCAAATAACATGGTTTAGCTGCACGTTTTCATAAAGTTACCTTTTTTCTCCAAATAGGAGAGGATAGTGATAGAGACATTGTACACATCTTGTTCAGAAATGCATGAAAGGGAAATACTAATCCACACATCAGAATCATCCAATTTCTGCAGAGAGTTGCTCTGTGTTTCCAGTTATCCTACTTTTTCTTAAGATTTTAGTTTCTTTTCCAACCTCTGTTTCGCTGTGATTTCTTAAAAGATAATTCCACTAAATCCCCGCCTCCGTTTGCTTCTCTAACGCATGGAACCATCAGCCCAAAATTTTAAGTGTTTCTCGAGAAGAACTGATGCCATTGCTTTATTAAACCAGAATTTGAAGCTTAGAAGTCACTGGTTCATCAGCAGCAGTACTCTTCAAGTTCACTGCACTAGGTGGTGGCAAGGTGATGGTGACTTTTCATCTCCTTGTACTGGTGTTTAGATATCTTGGTTGTGTTAAAGGTGGCCTAACTCGAGAAGTGGCTGCTTATGTCGACATACATGAACTTGGAAATTTAATCTTGCAGACCTAGAACATGTTTTAATGCTTGTTATATAAACTTCTAGTGTTAATTGATGAAGATTGGCAATGTTTTGCTTGATGTTGGCATTCCATGTATAGGTTTTAGAGATCCAAACGTAGACGAAGCTTGCCTTTTCAATGTCAGTGGCTTCCTTGTGATAAGATTTAGTAGTTTGGTTTGTTTTTATGGATTAAATTTTAGCAGTTGTCTCGTTAAGTTTCTGGGTCAAGACAACACCTAATGCTTGTTCAGTTATTTCCTAATATTTTTTCTTGCTGGCGTGTTAATTGCAAAAAGATTTTGGTATTTTTTTTATTTTAAAATACATTAAAATAATATTTTTTTATTTTTTAAAATTATGTATTAAAATAATAAAAAAATATAAAAAAATTAAAATATTTTTTTTTAAATTACAGTCATAGCAATATCGCAATACTAAACAGTAACTGATTCCTTTGGGTATCTGGCTAATTAATTCTGAATTTTTAATGATGATGTGACAGCAGCAAGACTCGAAAATAAAAATAAAAGACCCCATGAGAGAAAATAATAACCGTGAATATCATGTAAAAACGATTTATACAACTAATCTGGACTAGTATGAAACAAGTTACAGTTTGAAGAAGACAGAGGAAAAAACATGACTACAAGACAAGGCTCCTTTTTTTTTCCTTCAGATTTTGTCCAGTCCACACACCTTTCTTCCCACCCCACCACTCCTAAACCGTTAAAATCTGAATCCAGAATAAATAGCGTGGGAAGGAGGAAAAAACCTGGAAGGGTCTAAAAAGCCGAAGGAAAGTATGATAACAAGTTAAAAGGAGGAGGCAAAGTTGAGCCAATTACATGAAAAACACATAAAAAACAACAAAAAGAAAAGGGAATGAGGGATAAGTCCTAAAGATGTAACCCAAGTGAAGGGATAATGTAAAGTAATGGAAGAATATCAGAATCATTCAAAGCCCAAACAGTACAGACAGAAGCAAAGATGGAGGGGCAAAAGTCCTCGTTGAACTCGGTCTAAGGTTTTTAACATATCACCATGACCTGTTCCTGTCATATTCATGCACGCATACATTCATAAGACTGCCCGAACGGAAAAAAATGAAAAGAATACTAGTTTTGAGTGCCATGCGTTGCTTTCTTTGTATAAAAAACTCCATCAAGAAAATTCTCTGCACGTCGTCATCTTGTATATGGTGTGATTCGTGTGAATGCGTGACCATAGTTATTTATCTCTCTCTATCTTTTTTTTTTATCCCTCATTCAAAGCAGAAACCCTTTTATAGAAGGTAGCCATTAAAGCAAAAAGAATCTCCCTATCACCTCGTTGAAAGAGTCCAAGAAAATCTAAGAAGAAAGAAAACCCTAAACCAATGGTAAAAAGTAAAAACTTTTTTAAAACAAAACTGTCATTTTTTTCCTATTTGTCTGACACTTGAAAATTAGAAGGAAAAAAATATATCAGTACATCATATAAGGAGTAGAAGGCATCCTCTAACCCGCCGCCTCTGAAACAAAAACACAAAGGAGGAGAAGAGGCCTTTGGTTGGTTTAAGGAGGGAGGATTTTTTCTTTTTTAACATCTTTCTCTTGATTCTGATTATTTCTATAACCCCATTTACGGGGCTGGTTTGATTTGAAAGAAAGACTTCTCTTTTCCAATATCTTTCTTATCCTGGACTAAGAAAGAGAGACAACACCAACATATATCACTAAAAAGCAGAGAAAGCGGTAGAAAGAGAGAAGCTTTAGGTGAAAGTGAGGGTTGCCTTTGTAAAGACCGTCATTGAAAACAAGGTGGTTTTCTCATTATTCACACCAAAACCCACTTTGGGTACAATATCTATGTTGATGACATCTCTTATCTGTTTTCCTTTGACCTCTCAACTTTTTATTAGTTTTTACTCTTGTTTATCCATTGGTTTTATCAGTACTAAGACACCCTCCACTCTCTTTAAAGTCTCAGTCTTTCACCAGTTATCCTTATCTGCTTCTGTTATTTGCTTGTTTTCTGGTGCATTTTTGTGTGTGTTTTGGTATTGAATTATAAAGCTCTGTTCTTTTTATCAGAAAGAGCATTGACAATGAAGTACGTATTGGTTACTGGTGGTGTGGTTAGTGGACTTGGCAAAGGTGTTACTGCCAGTAGTATTGGTGTTCTCCTCAAAGCTTGTGGCCTTCGAGTTACTTCTATTAAGATTGGTATGTGTGTGTGTGTGTGTGTGTGTGTACATATATTTTTAATAATGTCTTGCAGTGTATTTTTTTTATGGAGATTGTATCGGTTGCTTTTCATTTTAATTAGATTAAGTTGTGGATTGATAGTTTGCTCTTGTTGGGTTGTTTTTTAATTGATTAGTTTGTTGGGTTGTTTGTTAAATATCTTGAGCCTTTTTTTTTTGGATACTGGGTAGGGACTTTGATTGTGGAAGTTGGTCTGTAGTTGAAATTTTGTATCTGTTTTGTTGACGTTGTCTCTGAACTTTGTTGGCTACCATTTTAAACAATTTATCTCATGCGTATTCGTCTCTGATCCTCTAGTTTCTGACTCACAATATAAATCGAAAGAAAAAAATTGAAGGGTGGTCGCATTGTTTGTTGAAGCTACTGCATGCTTCCATCTTGGAATTCCTTATCATGGAATGCCTTCAATGTCTTTGGATGTTTTTGTTAATTGTTTCGATCGCCTAACCTAATGTTTGGCTATGTTTTCAGACCCTTACCTAAATACTGATGCGGGCACCATGTCTCCTTTTGAGCATGGAGAGGTCTTTGTCTTGGATGATGGCGGTGAGGTAAATTCACTGAATAAATTATTTTCCTCGTATTTCTTGAGCACCCCTTCAGTGTCAATTCCATGGTTACTTCCATGATTAACATGCTTTCTGCAAAGATGATTAATTACTTCTTTTTTATGTAAAAGGTGGATCTGGACCTTGGTAATTACGAGCGGTTTCTAGACGTTAAGTTAACCCGTGACAACAATATCACAACTGGAAAAATATACCAGGTAATGAATGTCTCCAGGATGACGTTAAGTTTATGAATTAGATGCGGCTTCACCTTAATTCTTGCTATCTTGAAATTTGTGTCTTGATAAAATAGTCTGTTCTGGAGAAGGAGAGGAGAGGAGATTATCTTGGAAATACTGTGCAGGTCCGTTCCACATTCTGCTGTTCTTGACCGAAGCCTGTCATCATTACCATGGAGTTAAATTTCTATTTTGATTGTTGTCACTGCAGGTAGTTCCACACATCACAGATGCCATCCAAGAGTGGATAGAGCGTGTAGCCATGATACCAGTGGATGGAAAAGAAGGTCCAGCTGATGTTTGTGTCATTGAACTTGGTGGAACTATAGGTACTTAATTGCTGTTGATGTTTGTCAGATAAGTTGTTTTCCTTTTTTATTTTGTTTACTTAGAATTAACCTAATTTTATGCAGGGGACATTGAATCTATGCCATTTATTGAGGCACTTGGCCAGTTCTCTTATCATGTGGGTAAGTTGATCTGCTCTGGACCTCTGTTTTACAGGCTCATAAAAAGAGATTTTTCTTTTATTTGGGTTCTGTGGAACCAAACTCTTACTTAGCTGCTGCGTGTTTTTAGGCCCTGGAAATTTCTGTTTGATCCATGTCAGCCTGGTGCCTGTTCTTAATGTTGTTGGTGAACAGGTACTTATAAAGTTTTCTCTTCCTTAACATGGCGTTGCACATTGATTCTTAGTTTCTCACATGAATCTGGCTGGAGCACTTTCTTATGCATTGTATTGACTTAATTACTTCTAAGTTGTTCTGCTCTAACTATTGTTGTATATGCATAGAAAACGAAGCCTACCCAGCATAGTGTTAGGGGGCTTAGAGGACTTGGGTTGACCCCAAACATTCTTGCTTGTCGCAGCACTAAGGTTCTCCTCGCTTTTCTCCTTGCTGGTTGCTATTTCATATTTCCTTCATGGCTTGTGGTTGCAGTCTCCTGATTCTAAACTTTCTTCAATAGGCACTCAATGAGAATGTTAAGGCCAAACTATCCCAGTTTTGTCATGTGCCGGTACTGCAAGATAAACACTTTTATTGTTTTGTTTGGCTTTTTTAATCACAGCTACTGAATCTGACAATATGGCTTTGTGTGCAGGCTGAAAATGTTGTCACCCTATATGATGTCCCAAATATTTGGTACATTCCTCTACTACTAAGAGTGAGTGGTTTACTATGGGTTTTCTGATTTTTTATTCTGTTTTACTAGTCTTCAAACAAGAACTTCCTCTGCTTTTACCTTTTTAATTGTTTTCTCTTGACATGATTAGGATCAGAAGGCACATGAAGCAATCTTGAAAGCACTGAAACTTCTAGGGTTTGTGTTATGAACTCACTTTATGTTTCCTTTATGATTTGTTTTGCTTTTCATTTGCTGCATGCTCTCTCTCCCCCTCCCCCTCTCCCTCTCCATGTTCATAGTGATAATGTTGTTCCATCAACCTTAGTTTTTTAACAAGAGTATTAACATTTCCATAATCCTCAGTGTTGCCAGGGAGCCTGATTTACAGGACTGGATTACTAGGACAAGAGTCTATGACGTACTTCTTGAACCTGTGAGTCAGAAAGATATCCTCGATTTAAATTGATATTTGCATTTTTGTTCCATCTAACCATGAACATAATGGGTATTACAGGTTAAAATTGCCATGGTTGGAAAATATACTGGCCTTTCTGATTCTTACCTCTCTGTTTTGAAGGTGAGTTCCTGTTTGCAGTCATATTATCAGTTACAAGCCTTTTCTGCATTGAACTTGAAAGCATGTTTGTATTATTTCTGGAGCTATATATGTTCCCTGACCAACAAAATAACTATCATCTTAGAAGGGCTTCAAAATCTCCTAAAGACTTTATGTGCATTATGCTCTTTGATTACCAGGTTTAATCTCCACGCAACTAATCATACTGAACATAAAATCAATGAGAAACATCATATGCCATTCCTCAATCTTGAAGAGGAAGCACCAACCGTGTATTCTTTTTTTGGATTTGTTTTATTGCATTGAAGAACTTATGAGATATTATATCCTAAGTTTTTTGGGTTACTGTGGCAGGCTCTTTTGCATGCTTCTGTTGATTGCCGGCGAAAGCTTGTTGTAGAATGGGTGGCTGCAGGTGATCTTGAAGATGTTACTGCTAAAGAGGTCAACAATGATCCAACTTCTGCATTGCAATTTTAAGATTTCACTCTACTCTCACCATCAAGCCCCCCCCCCCTAAAAAAAAAGGACAATTTCTTTTTAATGAAGAGAATAAAAGATAGTATCCTAGACTGCTTTTTTCAGTTCAATATTTGTAGAATTTGATCTTTGGCTACTGTTTCTCCTTGCAGGCACCTGATGTTTATAAAAATGCATGGAATCTTTTGAAGGTGAACTTAGATATGTCTTTTAAATTGAAGCTCCTCTGGTTACATTTCTTTTCTTGGTTTGTATTTATTTTCTTCAGTCTTATGAGATTGTATTAAATGCAGGGCTCTGATGGTGTTGTAGTTCCAGGAGGGTTTGGTGATAGAGGGGTTCAAGGAAAAATTATTGCTGCAAAGTATGCTCGTGAGAACAAAGTTCCATTCCTGGGCATTTGCCTGGGGATGCAAATTGCTGTAATTGAATTTGCTCAATCTGTTCTTGGTTTGGATGACGCAAACAGCACAGAATTTGATCCTCAAACTTCACATCCTTGTGTCATATTTATGCCAGAGGCATGTAGTGCTGCAGTCCTGACTGTTGATGTGGAATTTGGTCAATTGTTGTTTCATATGTTGAAGCTATTTGCTATAACTCTGTTTTATTTGATAGGGTTCCAAAACTCACATGGGGGGAACTATGCGTCTGGGTTCAAGAAGAACTTATTTCAAAGTTCCTAATTGCAAATCTGCGAAGTTGTAAGATTTATGACTCCTTCATATCTATACACATCCATCACACTATATCACTTCATTTAGAGTATGCCACATATATGCTTTCTTTTTATTATAATATTCCTATGCACAAATACATATTTATATTACTGTGAAGACATCATTAGACGATGATGACAACCATGAGACAGGTAAAGATGGCTGAAAGATCCAAATCCAACATTTGTTTTTTGCTCTAGTTGACCTGACTAATCTTCTGTACTTGTGTTTAGGTACGGCAATGCCAGTTTTGTTGATGAGCGTCATCGGCATAGATATGAGGTAACTGTTTCCCATGGGCAAACATGTGGAAGTACTCTGCATGAAGAAAAAAAAGTTCAATATGTCCTGCTCTTGTATATGTCAGATCCCTAAGAAATTGTTTATTTTGAGCAGGTCAATCCAGACATGGTACCACAATTTGAAAATGCTGGTCTATCATTTGTTGGCAGAGATGAAACTGGCCAGCGCATGGAGGTATGTTTCTTTCAAATCATGGCAAGTGATGTATTCTACAAAGCCTAGTATTCTGATGGGTATCAGGTGGTTATGAGCATTTTACTGTTATTTTGAGCAGGTCATTGAACTGCCTAGTCATCCATACTTTGTTGGTGCTCAGTTCCATCCTGAATTCAAGTCAAGGCCAGGAAAACCTTCAGCTCTTTTCTTAGGTATTATTCCCACTAATCACAACTGTTCAAAGTGCTCTTTTCTTAGCATTTTATAAAGTGTCGTTTGACATTTGATGGTATGTCAAAATAAATTATTTGACTTTATATGATTGCTTGTATTCCTTATAAGTGCCTGTACTTTAGTTGGTGTTGCTTACTGTCTGAAGGTGAATTTTGAAGGGTGCTGTCCGGAGGTCATAACTGTAGCCGCGTTCAAACTTGATAACAAGTTCATTAGGAATTATATAATTGAGGGGAAAATATTCCTTTGTATCTTCTCCTGTTGCGTACTCTTTTGACAAGTTCCATTTTACCTTTGATACACCTAATATTGTTACTATCTACATATGTTATCGAGTAGGCGGCACCATCAATGCCTCAGTCCCCATTATTATCATGCATTTGGCTTGGGCAGTCTGAGGACAAGCAGTCCATTTTATGTTATGCCTGGTCAAATGCACATTTGAGCATCTTCTTCCTCCTTAGGTATCTTCTTAATTCCTTCGCTATGCTACAGGACTTATAGCAGCAGCAAGTGGGCAGTTGGATGCCGTCCTGCAAAATTATGGCCATGCAAGCAAGCTATTGCCAAATGGAATGAGCAATGGAAAACCAACAGTGAAACCCTATCAAAATGGGAACGCCATTAAGTCTTCGAATGGATCATTAAATGGTGTATATAGCAATGGCAATGGTGTGCACTATTAAGGAAGTGATGAACTTGGAAGTGCGCTTCTGGTTATGGTTTCAGTTTTCTAAGGGTTTTCAATTCGGTTTCTCGTTGTACAGCTGTTGAGCATGGGGTAGATAATTTTAGCTTTTAAGTGACTTGTTTTTGGAGAAATTCGGAGTCTGAACTCTTGGAATGATGAAAGCCTGTATTCTCCAGTTTGTCAGTGAAATATGGGCTCGAGTTGCAGCATCACCCTCTTGTTGGACAAAGTGTCCTTTTTCAGTGGGAATTTTGGCTGTATGTTTTTATTTTTTGAAGAGGGAATATGTTTTAAGTCTACCCTTCTATCAACAATATAGGAATTGATACTGGTTGCGGTGATACACCATGACTGAATCTGGCACCTCTGGCAGCGACTTTTGGCAATATATCGATTTGTTCTCGCACGCATCAATCCATCCCCTGCTCTTTCGGTCGCTTGTTTAACTTAGAAAGGCAATGGATGTGTAAACTTCTGTTGTTGCGAAGCATTTGTTGACATTCTGTTTTCTTAAATATTTACCTTGTATGGCTGGACAAGTTTAATGTTTTTCAATGGTATTTCCCTCAAATATCTGCGAAGAGAGAAAGACTTGTGTTTAATGCTAGCTTGTGCGAGGATGAATTGTGAATATGCTGCTTGTGTTTTTATGTCTGAAGCTTTTAAGCTCGCAGTTGAGATTGCAAGATATGGTATTCTGCTACTTTCTATCTTAAGTGAAAATCCACTGTACTGAAATTTGCATAAGCCTATCACTATTAATCTGATATCATGATGATAAAAAACATCTCAACCAATAATTTCAAGTTTTAATGGTGATGAGTCATCTGTTTTATTGTTGATTGCATTCATCCCTTTCAGGACATGTGCATTCAAAGGAAATAACTCAGCGAGTTGATTTTTTCAGTAAGTTGCGGGCCACAATCTTCCTGCAAGATATTCGTATATGATGAGTTCCCTTTATTAATTAATACGACAACATATCTATTATTTTCAGGATTTCACATGGTTTTGGAAGCTGTCCTTTTGCTTATTCTGTACCCAAAAAAATATCACATCATTTTAGTTTAATTTGAAGTCGTGGCAGACAGGCTTCTTGTATCAGGTGCAACCTTTGTCTTGTTGCCAATTAAACTACAATTTGAGACGTTTCAGACCATGTTGAGATTTTGGGAAATGTTGCCCTACAATTTAGACATCTTACGTCCTCTTGAATATTTCGCTTGCTGATCATATATTACATGCAAGATTATCCATCCACTTGTGATGTAAACTACACCTGATGAGTTACCGTCTGTTATTGATAGGAGGGATCAGGAAACTGAAAATAAATTCTATTCTTCCTTCATCTTTAATTTCCTTAATTAATTATGTTGTAATTTTAAAATTGAAAAGAATAATGTTGCGATGTCGTAAAAGGATGTCTGCCAGTTAAGACCAGGTGTATCTATTAGGAAGTCTCATGTTTAAGTCCTTATAACGTCTGAGAATTTAGGAGTTTGTAGAAGGTGTCGTCGAAGGATTACCTCCATCGCACACCTATAGGGCTTTTTGCTGGGAAAAAAGGGGGATAATACTGCAGCTGCACAAATCAATCTTGATTTAATTTATATGGATTAAAAAACATGTGATTGGAGATACTGTTAGTTTGAGACCTTAGATCCATTATTTCTCAAAATATGGTATAGATATGTTCGAGCATGTGGAATTAATGGAACTGTGTAGTGTGAATAGCGCAACGTTTCCTGCCACTTGTATATAGTGAGTATATTTGTAAACTCATTTTCTATGACCAAATAAGACAAGCAATATTGCAACTGGCCAAAGTAATTACATGGGAAACAGAAAAATGGGATGAAAGAAAGAAAAAAAGAGAG
>Ga0307517_10009942_pt1 | contig 13395 bp, 10 predicted proteins | sample 23_EM_MG_FD_194515 | JGI IMG/M metagenome (GOLD analysis project Ga0307517, IMG submission 194515) | Populus trichocarpa ectomycorrhiza microbial communities from riparian zone in the Pacific Northwest, United States - 23_EM | ecosystem: Host-associated > Plants > Roots > Unclassified | place...
CCGGCTCGAGTCTAGTCCAGACCTGGGCTCGAGCCGGCTCGGCTCGTGGCACCCCCGGGCTCGAAGGGCTCGAGCCAGGCTCGGCTCGAGTCTGGCTCGAGTCCGCTTGGCTCGTGCACAACACTAGTCAGGGCTCTATCCTGTAAACTATTGCTACCTATTGTGGGGGTCAACAAGTCTGAGGGGGGAGAGCTTAAAATATCGCTCGGTCCTGAGCCATCCTCATCGATTTCCATATCATAGCGGTAACCACTATTGTCCGTAAAATATGGAGGAATGACTTGTGAGATCGAATCATCTGGCCGCAGGGAACGTTGACTACCAGTGGATGAGTGCGAGGGGGCTTCCGACATGGTTATCGACTTGCTAACTCTAAATTAATATTTAACTATTCCACTAACTGTAAGTATTGGATACAGGTGGAACACGTACATTCTACAAGAATACGGATCTTGATTAGCTCGAGCGAGAAGGGCTGATAGAGGCAAAACTTGTATCCAATACCAAAACCAGAAACCTGAGTTGTAGAGACGGGAACTGGATAGGCGACGGGAATAATAGGCTTAGGTTCTGTCACAAGCGTAGCTTGATTTTATTAGATCAGTTAGATTCAGAGAGGCTGATGGACTTGAGAATCTTGTTTGCGGGATTGAGGCTCGTAGTTCAGCGAAACCCGAAATAGTAGCCTTGCTGGCCATTATATAAACGTGTGTTCTGTCTATAGTATATAGTTAGCTGCAGTGAGACTTGCTTATCCACTACTCACGCGTGGGGGGCGAAAGGATCATGGTCCAGCCGTATAGTGCATAGCATCGCATGACAGATGCGAGTTGCCTCTCACAAAATGACTGGTATCCTATGGAGGCAAACCGTATCCTATCGATAACAGTAGGGCCTTGCAGGGCCCTGCAGACGACAGGCGAGTCCTACAAATGACGGCCGGGCCCTGCAGTTGACGGCCGGGTAGTGCAGGTGACGGCCGGGCCCTTCAGGTGACGGCCGGGCCCTGCAGATGACGGCCGGGCCCTGCAGGTGACGGCCGGGCCCTGCAGATGACGGCCGGGCCCTGCAGGTGACGGCCGGGCCCTGCAGATGACGGCCGGGCCCTTCAGGTGACGGCCGGGCCCTGCAGATGACGGCCGGGCCCTTCAGGTGACGGCCGGGCCCTGCAGATGACGGCCGGGCCCTATAGGTTGTGGCCGGAACAACCCATTTTACCTAAACCTATAGGGCCCTGCCGTCCAGACCCACAACGGCCGTCTTACTAGAATTAGGACGCTTTGCCCTGGCGTCCTTATCCACCCTGCCCGGGACGCCCGGGACTATAGGTCTGCCGGGCCCTATAGGGCGCCCGGGACGGTTGGGAACACTGGGTTGGCTAAGCCGGCTGCTTTTATAATATCTTCCCAAAAGATCTTTGTTGTCAGCGGCGGTGCAAGGATCTTATCGTGTGCGCTTGTGGGCCCCTGCATGTGGACGAAGCTTTCCATCATATACTTTTCCGCAAGGTTTCCCTTGCCCTTCCCCGGGCAGCCACAGTCGCACAGGAGGACATCCGGTATCTAGGCGCCTGCAGTTCCCTTGCACACGCCGCCCGAAGCTTAGCCTCTCACAGGATGATGTCCCGTGCATAAATCAGAACCATGTAGAGATGGCAACTCTCGCTCCCGGATTGTACGAGCAAGGTCGTTTCCAGCTAGTTTTCGGCAAGGGCTAGGAATAGGACTAGCAGGATAGGAGAGGGGCTGGTGTTTGGTGTGCTAAGGGCCAAGAGCATTGAACTGGCCGGAGCGCAGAATCCCGGGTCCACCGTCCAGGAAGTGAGCGGGAGTGTTGCGATGGTGGGCCCTGGTAGCGGGGCCTTCCCCTGTGCGGGGGGGATGGATCACATCCACTTAGGAATGGCGAGTGCCTAATAGGGGGAATAATAGGTTAGCAGCAAGGTAGCCGGGCAGGGAAATAAATACTAAAGAGTCTCGGTGTGCATCGGATGAGAGATACAGAGGTGAATCCTGTGCTGTTGCAACTATTATAGGTGTTGCAGGTTGAGGTTCGGGGGTAGCCTCAATCACGGCGCCATGTGAACTCCCCGTAGGACAAGGGGTATTGATAGAGTGCGATTGTAGCTGCCGGAGTTGTAGTCGGAAATATGATTACTGTTGCCGGGGTTTTTAATGCTGTGGGGACTCCAGCCATTCTCCCGGACCCGCTTACCTTCTCGTTTAATGTAAACGCTGGGGGGTCATGTCGTTCGCTCCCTCCGGAACCAAGAGATCGGGGTTCTTGAAAAGAGTTTGAAAGAGTTTTTACGGAAGTGTCGCAGGGATGGAGGGCTACGATAAGCGGGGCACGGAGGTTACCGTATATTTTAACATATGGAATGCAAGGCATTCTGGCAGTTGCCAAGAGGGATACCGGTGCGGTTGTTCCCGCTCGCGGAACATTTGCACAGTCTGGATCTAGGGTGGAAGAAGGGATGGAGGGACGGGGGGGGGGTAAGGCTTTAAGTTGGAATAGCGTAAGTGTCGGAATAATTGAATCCCCGCCTAGGACGTCAGAGTTGTCTTTGCTGGTATTGTGCTTTTCCTAAAGGTTGCGAAAAACTCGCTGGACAAAAGGTTGCGAATCCCTTTTTTTTTTCAGAGCTCTCTGTTTAATTAGAACTTGGCAAGCCACTGACCCCGAAAATTCACAGTATACCTGATCCCCCAGAGCGAAGTTCATAGTACGGCCCATGGTAGATGCTATTGTGCAATCAAGCTCTGAAAAAAAAAAAGCTGGGAGAGCTGTGGGCTCCTTTCGCAACCTTTCGGAAAACCGCAATAAGGGCAGGCACATTTTTGTTTTGTTGTCTTAGGCGTGGGGCTCGAGCGGCCGGTCTTCGTCCTGGTTTTTTTCCCAAATCCATGAGAGAGGGAATTTTGGAGGCCTTCGTACAAGACTCAATCATCCTAGTTCTTACGGTAGGAGCAGGCTTGTGCTAGAGTTTCTTTTTAGGCTAGGAAGATACGGTACTGTGTGTCCATGTAGTCTGCAGATGCCTGTCAGCTAGCTTTCTGCTTTTCGCTCTTACTCACATGGAGTTTGAGAATAAAATGACGAGCGTACGGTACAGGGCTATCTCTCGCTTAAGAGAAATTCATGTCAACTACTGCGAGTTTCATACCCACGCTCTCTGCTTGATTCTGCCTGGAGTCCTTTTGTGAAATACTAGTACAAATACTTTTCGCGACGCTACCGCCACCTCAGGAGGATTTACTAACTTGCGTATTTTTCACAATTAGTCCTGTTTAATAATTAATCAGTTGAAAGTATGGAAATCCGCCTGTGTCGCACCGAACATTCAACTCTCTAATGACCCAGGCCGACTGTGCCTTGGCTTTGTGAAGCCGGTTTGTCACAGTCTGGCCCAGCAGTCCCGGAAACGGCGTGGGTGACTTCGGCAGTAAGTTACTTAAAGCTATCATAGACCGGCTGGCTGCCTGAGATCCCTGTCCTGACTTTGCGTACTGTATGATCCGGCAAAGGTCGGACTGGAGCTGAGGCGAAACTAAGGCAACCGAGCAAGTAGGAGGTCGCGAAGAAGGCGAATTCGCCACAGTTTAGACATATAGACCACGGTGGTTGGGCGGGTTCGGGGGGGGTCCTCGGTGCCGTCGGTCTGATTTTTGACAGATTATACGGTAATCTTTCTTTCTTAGGGCCCGTTTACCTATAGATGGCCGTCTAGCAACCAGAAGCAGTGCCGACCGTCAAAGAAAGTCAGTTAGGTAAATGGGCTTTCAGTTATAGACTACACAGTTTATTAGCTAAACGTGCAATAATTCTGTTTTCTTTACATACCTTCAACCGTCTCTCTCTAAAAATTAAATTTGTGATAGTGGTTGCACTAGACTGTGGGGTCTCAAGTGCTATCTGATAAACAGCGCGAAAGTGTTTGACAAATTTTCCCCGGTCCTACATTCTTGTAGCTAGACCGTCAGAAAGTTCTGTTGCCTACCCCAGCTAAACACCATCTACTTGGCCGCACAGCCCCCCCACTGTCAAGCCCCCCTTAACGGTCGGCATCGTTTCAGGCTTTTAGACGGACGTCTACTCAAGTATAGGTAAACGGGCCCTTACTAGGGCAGGATCTCGGCTGAGGGCGACACACTAAAGGTATTTGACTCGAAAAGCGGTTGGATTCTGAGCGGGAAGAAGGGAAATTGGAAAATCATATTATTATAAATATCTAAAAATCTACTGTCGGGTCGCCATCCAGAAACAGAATTATAGATATGACTGAATGAGATTCAAAACATCCTATGAGCTCATCTTATACTCTACCAGGAAAAGGATGATCCTTCTCAGGAGCTTTGCTCTCTACATCCTGAAACTATCAGGCTAACGGAGGTTGCAGATTTCAAAAGATATTGTGGTATGTATAACAGCGCAATGAGTAAATGATTACAGGAATCAGACACTTACGGGTACAAATGCCTGGCTCCGGGTGTCCAGTAGGGCTTCCCTAATTCGACGGAACTATTGTGCATAGAGCCGCCCGGTAGAAGTCTGCTACGCAAATCTCATATTAGTCATGCGCACTGAAGGGGAGTGATTGGATATTGCGCCACAACAAACCACATCGCCCCGCTTTCTTCAGCTCTTGTCTGAAAACATCTTAAACCCTCCTAGTCACCCTACCCAACAACCACTAAACCATTTCTACATTCAACCACCATTTTAAATAGAGTATCATGGCTCAAGCTTCACATATGCAATCGGTTAGCATCGGCGACGGCAATGCCCACTGCGGCAATACAATAGGCAGTTTCAACAATACCTTCTATATGTCCGGCGAGGATGCTCAAGTTATGCGCTGGCTCTCTCCACTAGAGCCGAATAACAGGCATCAAGGTGTGCGGAACGACAGGTTTGACGGTGTAGGGGATTGGGTTTTGGAGACGAACGAGTTTCAGGAGTGGAGAGATAGTATGGGTGGAGCTGATGACGCTGTCTTGTTTTGCTCGGGGAATCCGGGAGTGGGCAAGACGTATCTAAGGTGGGGGGCGGGATCCTCCGAATGCAAATTCCACTGACGGCGAGAAATACTAGTTCATTAGTGATCGATAGCCTGTGCGATCGGGCAAAAAGAGAAGATATTGCCGTCGCGGCCATGTACTGCGACTTCCTCTCCCAGCAAGACCAGACTATCACGAACATCATGGGTGCGATTTTGAAACAGCTAGCTGGCAGGGCGAGCATTCCGAATTATCTACACCAGGCGTTTCAAGAGGGGAAAGTGGAGTTGGGCGGTAGAGGGCCACGACTTGCAGATATGATGCGACTGTTGAGGACTGCTATTGCTTCGTTACCCAAGGTTTTTATTTGCATTGATGCCTTGGACGAGTGTTTACCTAAGTGCCTGCCTGAGCTTCTCGAATCCCTGAGGAACATTGTTCGGGAGTCTCCTACCACGAGAATATTCCTCACCGGGAGGCCCCATGTCGGGGAAGATGTTCGAAGATATTTCGCCAAGGTAGTTGTGATGCCCATCAGCCCTAGTACGGATGATATCCGGAATTATGTGGAGATGAGGTTAGATAGGGATCCTGAACCAGAAGCGATGACCAATGATCTACGGGCGGATGTTGTGAGGGTTGTCCGAGAGAAGATATCGGATATGTGCGTCAGGCTATTTAGCATTCTAACTCTATCAATAATGTATACTTATCAACGATTGTGTGCAGATTCCTCCTTGTTTCGCTCAACATGGACGCTATTCTAGGCGAGGTGACAATTCGTCAGAGAAGAAAGAAGCTCAATGAGATGACACATGGGAACGGATTGAGTGATGTCTATACAACAACTCTAACGCGGCTGAAGGCCCAGAAGGGATATAGGTCAGTACTCGGGCTGAAGGTCCTGATGTGGGTTTTGTATTCGGAACGACCATTACGAGCCCAGGAGCTCCGTGATGCCTTGGGAGTGGAGATAGGATCTGTAGATCTGGATCCGGAAAATATTCCTGCATTGCGGACACTTGTAGCATCTTGCCTGGGTCTTGTCACAATCGAGGCTTCTTCATCCACAGTCCGACTGGTGCACTTTACTCTTCAGGAGCATCTCTCCCGTGATCCGACCCTATTCCATAGTCCTCACTCAACAATTGCCGAGGTTTGCTTGACTTACCTCAATTTTGAATGCGTCCGGGATCTTTCGCCAACTCTCAGCTCAGCCCCTGCAACAACGCCACTACTGGAATACGCTTCTGTTTACTGGGCGAGGCATACAAGAAGGGGCTTGACTCGAGGTATCCAAATACTTGCTCTAAGACTTCTCGATAGATTTGATCAGCATATCTCAGCTCAGCTACTCCTATTGCACAATAATAATGATGATGGAAGAGTCGGTCTGTACTATGGTAGAGAGGAAGGACCTATTGGATTTACAGGACTGCATGGAGCAGCATTTCTGGGGATTGCAGCGATAATTTCTACTGTGTTGGAGATGAAGGAATGGGACGTTAATGCATTTGATTGCAATGGGATGACGGCTCTCATCTGGGCATCCTGCAGAGGGCACAGGGAGACCGTAAGGATGCTTCTACAACGAGAGGACCTAGATCCCGACCGGGCAGACACTATATGGCATGCAGCGCCACTCTCGTGGGCGGCTGAGAACGGGCATGAAGGGGTAGTAGAGGTGCTTTTGGCACGAGAGGACGTCAATCCCAACCAGGCAGACACCGGATTCGGCCGGACTCCACTCTCGTGCGCGGCTAAGAACGGGCATGAAGGGGTAGTAAAGATGTTTTTGGCACGAGAGGACGTCAATCCAGACCAGGTAGACACCAGATATGGACAGGCGCCACTCTCGTGGGCGGCTGAGAACGGGCATGAAGGGGTAGTAAGGCTGTTTTTGGCACGAGAGGACGTCAATCCCAACCAGGTAGACACCGAATATGGTCGATCACCACTCTTGTGGGCGGCTAAGAACGGGCATGAAGGGGTAGTAAAGATGTTTTTGGCACGAGAGGACGTCAATCCCAACCAGGCAGACACCAAATATGGCCAGACGCCACTCTTGTTGGCGGCTGATAACGGGCATGAAGGGGTAGTAAAGATGCTTTTGGCACGAGACGACGTCAATCCCAACCAGGTAGACACCGAATATGGCCAGACGCCACTCTCGTGGGCGGCTGAGAACGGGCATGAAGGGGTAGTAAAGATGTTTTTGGCACGAGAGGACGTCAATCCCAACCAGGCAGACACCAAATATGGCCAGCCGCCACTCTCGTGGGCGGCTGAGAACGGGCATGAAGGGGTAGTAAAGATGCTTTTGGCACGAGACGACGTCAATCCCAACCAGGTAGACACCAAATATGGCCAGACGCCACTCTCGTGGGCGGCTGAGTATGGGCATGAAGGGGTAGTAAAGATCCTTTTGGAGCGGAACGATGTCCGCACCGCCACTCCAGATAAACAAAATCAAACACCTCTGTCGTGGGCTCTCTCTAGAGGACATCATGGAGTTGCAAGGATCTTACGTGAGTGGGACAATGTCAATTCCAATGCGATTAATTCCTCTCGCCACCAGTTAAGCCTAGAGACTAGTCTGTAGCAGAGATGCAACTCGTGGACGATCACAGCACCAACGCCCCGCACCTTTCAGGCTGGCCCGTGCAGATGCCGACGACCGAACTACATTAATCCGACCTCGGTGATCTTGCCCGTAGATCAATGGATAGCGGCCCCCCACCACCGAGGCCCGACGCTATCCCAACACCTTCTCATCTCTTCCCCTACCGTTCTGGTACTGATATTCGTCCTGATACCCAATCACTCCTCTCGTTTGCCCACCAGAGTCTATCATAGCCTATCTCATTGGACCTTTCTGTTTTTTCCTTTATATCCCTCCTTAAATGCTTTTCAGGTGAGGGATTGTCTTTCGTCGATTCAAGTGTCAATGGACCTTGTCAAGGGAATTTTTTCCAGTTTCTTCGACATCTTCGTTATTCATCACCTTTGACTTTTTTTTACTACTCTGTCTTCTTTTTTTCGCTTGCAGCTTGTCACTGAATCCGGATATTACAGAGCTGATGGAGATTGGGTATTTCAAGTGCTCTGATGGGCGTATTCATTATCGGTGTGGTGGCTTGGAGCATGTACTCTGGTAAGATTTGACAAATTTGTCGTGTCGCAACGGCTAGTGGTGATGGGGAGCACGAGTGTTAGTGATTAGATATAATACAAGATTATTGAATGTATTTAGTAAAAATGCGTTATCATATCGACAAGTTCAACCTAGAAGAGGAAAAAGAGTAAGCAAAAGGAAAAGCGAATTTTCGGGACTAGCTGATGATCGCGCTTGTCTCTCCACCATCAACCAAAAACTCAGGGGTGAAAAAATGGTGCTATCTGTGCAACCCTCATAGCGATAAATTATGAGTGAACCTTATTCAATACCATGCTCTTAGCGAGAAACCATTCCGGATACCATTGACCAAGAAATATGCCATCAAAAAAGTGAAAACCGTTGCATGGAACCATCAATCTCTTTGGAAACCATTAACTAGCAAACAAAAATTAACAAATAAAGTGAAAAAGGAGTAAATGCGGTCAATGTCTGATATTTATTTTTCCACCCTCAGAATGGCTGTCTGTGGGATAGTTTTTAAGCCAAGAATCCCTAGAAACTGGCTAAAAAGATAATTGTAAGGAGGTTCTAGAAAAATACTAGGAGGGTTAAAGTAATTCAACTTCTTTGCATTGTTTAAGGGATAAAAAGATACCGGTATGCTAGAGTGTGTGAAGCCTTCGTTGTTCGTTCCACTGCGGGTTGCCCCTGCGAAGGTTTCACTTTCTCGATGGTATACTCTATTTCCTGGTCGATGGTATCCGAAAGGATTGGCCGCCAAGGGCATGGTATTCTAAAGGGTTTCTCGATAAATTACTTCACTGGCCTGCCCACTCAAGGAGTCTACCCTTCCTATTCCATCCAGTGGTAGCCGCCCCAACTTTCTCTCCGTCACCCCTTGTAGTATAGTACCTGCCTTGCTCGAGGTTTTTTGATAAAGCTCCCGGAAGGGGGGTATGGGACATCCTCCCAGGTTGCATTGGGACTCACGGAACTAGTGTTGTGAAGCTATGGATGAATTATCATGAGTGGATCGCCTGCCTATTGCCCATTCCGGAGTAGGAGAACGCCGAGCATATTCCTAGCGTTACCGCCAATTGCACCCTGCACCTCGTTTATTGCCCAACCCTCCTGAGATAGCTACCTCAGCAACACCCGAAACAAGGCACGTTCCTAGGCAACGCTGCTAGCGCGAGCGAATCCACAGAGCCCAAAAAGCCTAACACCAGTAGCCGATTCGTCTAGTCTCCGGTGAATGGGATCGCTTGCAGCAGGGGTCTATCCATTCTATATTTTCCCTCCCTTCACCGCGATCGAATAAACCAGCTGTATGCAGAATCTCCACCCAAAAGGCCTTCGTTATCTATGGCTACTTGAGGGTCCTATCACCAGTACGCGCGAGCTCGTTTTCGTTGGATTGCGTATGGTATGCGGATAAGCGGCTAGGCGGATATGTTGTTGAATGGATATGCAAGTATGCCGATAGGTGGATAAGTATCATAGCTAGGAAATGTACAACTATAGGGCATGTGGCCTGGTGGTGCGCGGTGACTATGCATTTAGCAGTATGATACTCGTATGACAGGTTGTTGTTTCCACCTCCGGTGTCATTCCGCATTTGGTACTGGCTTTTGGTTTTATTGATGCATAGTGCCATTGGGAATTAGGTATCAGGTATTTGGTTTAACAGTATTTTTTTCACACTCATTTTTCCTTAGACATACGGGAGTTATACACTTGCAGGGCATATCATGGAGGATCATAGGATGCCGGGATGTTCTAAATCAGTTGAGACCGTTAAGGTTTAGGTTTTGTTAGCTTGAGGTTGTTCCTTTAGAGTTTGTCGCATTTCGGGCGTCTTGCGGTGTTGTTAGTTAGGGGGAGATATATATATCTCCTAGTCTGTCGTTAGCTAATGAAGAGGCTAGCGAACTAGATCACCGTTCTTCAATATTCCGCTGTGCTTAGGGCTTATTGCGATCACACTCTTGTTCTTTCCCGCATTCTTGCCTTCTTTTGGCTCCAACAGCCATAGTGACAAAGCTCTCTATCAGAAACTTTCCCCCCGGGGGTTTCCTCACCCTTCCCCTAGTGCAGGAGGGCTACTGCTATCCCGGCGGCTACAGTTGGCTTGGGCACGCCACTGGCGACTTAACCTCGGTCATGGTGATATCATGTGGATGGATCAGAACCGTGCAGAGATGGTGGTTATCACTACTATTTTATGCGGACCAGGTTGTTTCCTGTCAGTTTTTAGGAAGGGCTGGGAATGGGGCTGGGATGAGAGGAGATGGGCTGGTGTTTGGCAGGCCAAGTACCAAGGGCATGGCACCTCCCCGAGAGCGGAATTACCAGTCCAGGAAACTAGCGTGAGTGTTGCTATGGTGGTCCCTAATACCGGAGCCTTTCCCTGCGCGTCGGGAGGCGTTTCATCCACTTAGGAATGGGCCCCCAGTATCCGGTAATGGTGATAGAATAGGTTGGCTGCGAGGTTGCGGGGTAATAGGGCTGGGAGGAGGACGCTAGAGGGTTTCAGTGTGGATTTAGCGAGGGATGCGGAGGTGGATGTTGCCCTGCCGCAACGATTGAAGGTGCTGCGGGTAGAGGTTCGGGGGTGATTTCAATTATGGCGCTTTGTAAACTCCTTGCGGGAGAAGGAGGGTGGAAGCTGCACAATTGTAGGCGCTGGAGTTGTAGTTAGAAATGTTATTGCGGTAGACGAAGTTGCTGATACTGTGGAAAGCTCTGACCATTTATTCCGGACTAGCTTGGTTTCTCTTTTAATGTGAAATCTGGTAGGCGCTGTTCGGGGTGATGAATTGCATAAACTCTTGTCGTTCGCTATCTCCGGAAACAGAAGCAAGGGTCTTGGAAAGAGTTTGCAAGAGTTTCTACAGAAGTCTCAGGGAGGGAGGGGCTAGGATTAGGTTCTCGCTTAACTTACCAACATGCAAGCATTGGGAAATGGTTCCTGCCCGCTGGCTTGACAGCTGCTAAAATAGGTATGACTGCGGTTGTTCCCGCGCCCGGCCAGTCGGGGAAGGATTCGCAGTCCACATTCGGGGCTGAAGGAGGGGCGGGGGGGTAGAAAGTAAGGCTTTGAGATGGAATACCGTAAGAACTACTCGTAGGATAATTGAATCGCGCTAGGCTACTCGGGTTGCCTTCGCTTCTAAGATTCGCCATTCTTTTTTATTTTTTTACCGGAGGGCGTGTTTGGATATGACAGCTCCATTACCCTTCCCCCTTCCGTTTCAAAAAGGAGAGAACGGCATTTCCACAGCAGAAACCGTAACCGAGTGGAATGGTCCTATTTTTGCTAAACGCGCCCTTAGCGTTTGGGTTCAACCAGTCAGTGTTGTTGTGGTTTTGCTCCCAATCCGGGAGAGGGCATTTTGGGCATTTTAGCGCAAGGTTCAATTATCCTATCCCTTACCTTGTGGCCGAAATTCATGGCTGCGTAGCGTGCTGCGAAGTGCGGTCGGTTCACGGCAGGGTATTTTTCCGGTGCCCATCACAACCAATTTGGTTTATCTCCTAGTTAGCCTCGTTCTGGATGTTGAACGTTAGTCTACCGTAAGAACTCGAATAATTGGACCCGGCGCTAAGAGGTTGAATTAAAGTATACTTTCCGGAGATGAGCAAAAGACGGAAAAACGACCCTTTATGAGGTGTCTTAGATGATCAATCATAAGCTTTGACCCATGATTGTGAACCTCACTTGATTAAGCTGAGAAAAGAGATTAATGTAAACAAGCTCTGTAGACACGAGAAAAAAAACAACAATTCCCATTTGCGTGAGACTCTATCATATTCTTTTGTTTCCTTTTCTTCCAAGTCATGGCCCAAAGACCAGCAGGACGTATACGAGTACACCCCGTCCTCCCAGCACTATCAGCGGAAAGGTTTTATGCCGGAGTAAAAAAAAAGCCGGGGCCCAAACGAAAGCAGCTTGCTGAAAGTCTGCGAGCTGCCCCTCGACGCGTCGAATATCCCCACAGAGCATACAAAGTTAGCTATAAGCTCAGAGTGCTATCATACTGGGTAACACCAAGTATTGGGGCAGGACCTACCCAGCTTCGGAAGCCAACAAGAGGAGAAACAGCAATGCGATTCGGAGTCCCGGAGGCCAACCTGTCACGGTGGAAAAAAGAGGAAAGGGAGGGAAAGTTTCAGGAACTCACCTTAGAGCAGTATCGGGTAGCAGGAGGCGGAAGACGGAGAAAGTGGGAGGTACTGGAGCGAGCATTATACGAAAAGTTTCGGTATCGGCGGGCTTCAGGAGGGATTGTTCGACGTGGCTGGTTCAGACGAGTCAGTAAAGAGCTTTTCCTTCAACATTATCCGGAAGAAGCTCATGCCTCATTCCGCTTCTCAAATGGCTGGTTCCGCCGGTTCCTAAGCTTCCATCAAGTTAGCCTACGGTTCGTTACCAATACTGCTAGCAAACTGCCTAGTGACTTTAGCGATGCTATATTAAATTGGATGAGATTTAATAGACGGAACTCACAGTTACGGCCCAGAAATGGGCGAGAACCCGGTGATATCCCTGCAGCTATGGGGCGATATACTTTAGCCAATATTGTCAATATGGATCAGACTCCCTTACCGTTTGAATATTTGGAGGGAAGAACTTACAATCAAAAGGGGGAGAAGACAATCTGGGCCCAGAGCTCCCAGTCCGGTTGGGATAAGCGGCAAGCGACAATTCAGCTCACAGTATTTGCTGATGGGATACCCCGAGTAAAACCATTAGTATTTTTTCGTGGAATGGGGGTTGGGGCGACTATAGTTACCGAACGGGCGACCTATGACCCCCCAGTGGTTGTGAAATTCAACCCGAAAGCCTACGCCAACTCATCAAACATGGTCGAATGGTTGGATGAGCAGCTTATTCCGATCCTGGAGGACCGGCCCACCCTTCTCGTACTCGACCTCTTCAGGGCCCACAAGACCGAAGAGGTTCTCGACACCTTTTCTGCGAACGACATTGTTGTTAGCATGATTCCTGGGGGCTGTACCTCATTGGTACAGCCTCTTGACGTCTCAATCAACCGTCCTTTTAAGGACATATTAAGGGTAAGTGTAGTGTTGTTCACGAGCCGGCTCGAGCCGAGTCTAGACCTGGGCTCGAGCCGGCTCGGCTCGTGGGACCCGTGGACTCGAGGGCTCGAGCCGAGTCCAGACCTAGACTCGAGGACTCGAGCCAGGCTCGAGCCGCCAAGAAACCGCCAAGAAACCGCCAAGAGGCTCGAGTCTAGAGTCGAGTCGGCTCGT
>Ga0307517_10009943_pt1 | contig 13395 bp, 11 predicted proteins | sample 23_EM_MG_FD_194515 | JGI IMG/M metagenome (GOLD analysis project Ga0307517, IMG submission 194515) | Populus trichocarpa ectomycorrhiza microbial communities from riparian zone in the Pacific Northwest, United States - 23_EM | ecosystem: Host-associated > Plants > Roots > Unclassified | place...
TCTTGTTCGGGTGCGCCGTATCGCTATATTTCTGGACCATCAGCCACACCGTCGCCTGGGTCGTCATCGCCTTCATGGTCGCCGGGGCCGCCGCATACGCCATCTTCACCATCACTGCGACGCCCCGTTACAACCGTCCCTACCAGACCCCATTGTCAATCATCATTCGAACCTTTGCAAGATACCTGATACATGGTGACTCCACCTTCGCCCGCAGATTGCGGTCCCGTATTGCACCCATTGCTGTGTTCTACTCCCGCTCTGTGAAGGAGCTCACATTATTCTCCAAACGGCTTCGCTCCGGAGCTCGAAGTGCGCTGCAGAACTTTGGTCGCATTCCGAATCCACCGGAGGAAACGCAACAGACGCCACTTAGCGCCGTGGGACAACCCTGGTACTTCGGGGAGAACCGCATTGACTGGGAGGCCTGTAAGGCGGATGCGCGCTGCATCTCCTGGATTCTCAACTTCACCACCGACAGCGACGTAATCCTCTACGGGGCCCGGTTCGCTGCAGACACAATTTGGTATCCCAAAATCGCGGATGTCCTCTCACCCCGCACCCTCACCAACCTTTTCCTCGACTGCCTATCATATGGACGAGTTACTCCTGGTCAGTCTGAGCAGGCAAGTGTGATCGGGATGGCCCTGGCATCGGTTCTTAGCATCCAACTCTGCATGGAACCCGAGAGAGAGGACCTCCAAAGGCTCAGTGGGGATATTCGCCACTATGTTAACGGTGTATCTGAATCCGAGCCCACACTCTTGCCGGGCGTAGGCATCCTCAAAATTGTCTTGGAGACCCCGTACCGCGCGTCCTTCTGTGAATGGGAAAACACATCCGATAATTTACCCACGACACATAAGCTCTGCTTGAGCAGGGTGATCCTCCAGACGGTCTGGCGGTGGAGACGAATTCCGGGCGCTCCCATGGTATTCAACCTTGAGGCGATAGATCTGCTCTGCAAGGGATTGATGGCGAACGACGGTCATAGTCACCCGACTCTCAAAATGCACTGTTTGCTCACCATGACCATCTCCCTGGGACACCAAGTCGATGATATTGATACCTTGTTTATCACCAGCGACGTGTATGTGATCTCTTTGATCTTTCCATTAACTTCGCTAATCAAGTGGTAGTGGTGCGTTGCGGGCGGTAATCCGTCTTTTCCATCAACAGTTACTGACATCCATCGAGGTGGGGAACGCCCCACAACACACTCTTACTTCGGTCCTATCCACGTTGATTCATCTCGACCCGATTCAAGTCATGGGGACGGCAGACATAGGCTTTTCGTGGATCACCGCAATTCTCAACTCCAGGTACCCGGAGGACGAGCGGTATCAGATGGCTGGCCACGTGGTGCGGCTGCTTGGGAAACAATTCGAGTCTGGTGACCCGGGACCCATCCCCGTTGTAAAGCCCGCTTGGGTGGCTCCCCTCGTGCGCTTCTTGGTGTTGTACGAGAGGTTCCACACCATGGATTCTCCACCACATCCAGGGCACATTGCCCTCCGCATTCTATCCGCCAGCCCAGGATCTGCTCATTTCGACACCACGATTTTACCCATCCTCACGTGGACACTACTCCCTACCCACCCCCTCCAATCGCGCGGCCTGGCTCTGAGGATCTTCCATATATTCGGATCCGGGTGGTTCTCCCCACAGATGCGGACCGTCTCAGGCGAGAACATCGAGATGCTTCTTCAAGCAGTCGGCGACCCTTTCCAGCTCACACCGGATCCCCCTCTCCAGGCCGGGAATCCTGCGGGTGCAGCCGATCACGATCCAATGATGTCCGCGGTTGTCCTGATCGAATTTGCGTCATCGGATCGGTGGCAGAAGCATCTACGCCGCTCGAACTTCACCTCCTGCGAAGAGATCGCGTCCGAAGAAGAGAACAGACATATTCTCAGAGGAATGCTCGACAACGTAGCCGACGAATGGTTAGGGCATACTCGTGACTCTGCGAAGATCACCGCAGCCATCGGGCGGCTTAGGGAGCTTCAGTGTTTGAACACAGTTGAATTGTTAATCACGTGGGCCCAGGCGGCCGGTGTTGGAGGCCCGGAGGACCACGAGGCTTGGAGGTCGATATGACCATGAAGTTTAGGTACATTTTTCTGTGAGTGCCAACCGTCGTTGCGACACAATCCGTATATTATACCAATCCTTGACTCTCGGTCTTCTCAGTTGAAGGGGTTGTATAATCTGTTTGGTTATGACCCTACAACGTGTAGGGACGCTGTGTAGGAGGGAGACGAGGTGATGGGCACGTCGTTTGGACACTTTGTAATACCTGTATCGTTCATGGACTGTGCGCGTGATTGTCCGTAGGATCTCAGCGTTTATTTCCCAGTAATGGGTTCAAGTTTTCTCCCCGCGTCTGCGATGCGTCCCGGACGCGCGGAACCCTTACGAGACAAATGAAGTGCGAAGGGAGATAGTATAGGCATGAGGCATGCGCCAGGGGGTCTCTTGCGGGTTTCGTGAATGTGTGCTTATGCGGAAAGAACAACCAAGGTCGCGAGTCGAGCTGAATAGAGAAGATGAACGATATAAATCCTGAGTCGATGGAGCGTAGGACAGTTCCCCCACAGGTACCACCGGTAGAATGGTTGCACAATGCGTGTACATGGGCACAACTATTCTGGAACGGACTGTATCCCAAAAATATAGGATCACGGCTGCCTTGCGTGGGGTGGCTGGCGGCATCTTCCGTCGCGTCATTGGGGCTACTTGTGGCTTCTCCATTCGCATCCGCCGTAGTTTCGTACTCGCCCTCAGTCCCTTCTGTCGATATGGGGACTTACTGCTTCTGGTGGGACATGGAATCGCGTGATGCCTGCGGATTCCTCAGAGTTTAATGCACATCTGCCGCTGCCACGGGGGACCCGTGACGCGTGAAACGCGAGGCTGCATGTATTGTCCGAAAACTCTGCCATCGAGACTTGGGACGCGCGGTCACGGATGTGTCTCTGATGGCGATCTTCTGAATTATACAGAGTGTACCAACGTCACGTAGGCTACAATAGCACTCTGACCTCTTTCTCGCATGACTGCCTTCACTCACTGGGGCACTCAGGTCCTGTCCCATGGGAGTGGGCCGATTGCGGCAAACTTCTGCACTCGAATTCAGATCAGAATGCGTGGTACCATCATAACAACTACAAGTCCGTTGGCCACTCCTGCTTGCTGCGTAGGAATACATTTGAGAGATATACCCTCTCCGGTTCACCCAATGAAAAGGTGGACCTGCGAATAGATCCACATTAAGTTTCGCCCACCCTTCAGCAGTAGCAGCAGAAGCAGCACTCTATCGCAACTCGTAATCAGCAGGGGGTCACAATATAAAGAGCCACACGTACTCTTTTGGGGGTTCTCTGGCGGAGGCGTCCTCGAAACCCTACGTTGGATCATAGGAGCGGTGGGACTCGGGGATCGGGATGTGGGGGGGTAGTCACCACCTCGGGATACATCAAGTCTGGGGTACGTGTTTGTTCGTGGAAGCTCTCTTCCTCCTTTGCAATTGATCCTCGCCACTGGGAAAGAATGAGGTCATGAGTAATCCACGTGCAATGGGGCTGACCTCCATCTTTATCCACCTCGAAATATGGTCTCCTCGCAATCAATATTGACGGGATATCACCCGAACCTCCCATCTATACAGAGATGAGACTTTGAAGTCCTATACCTGAGGATAACCTACCGAACGAATATCCACAAGATCTTGATGGTGCATCAATGCACATTTAGCTTTGGAGTACTTCCATCGAGAGGATTGAGCGGCGTGGCCATGACACAGGGTGGAGAATTACCCGGAATATGTAATCTGCAATGGCATCCCAGTTGTCGTATTCCTCCTGGAGGTAAAACTTAGAGGAGAGACAGAAAGGGATAGCAAGGAGCGTACATATGACGGGCTTTGGACAACATCCGACCCAAAGCCAGTCACGGATGATCCCGCACTGTTTCGGATTAATCTGGAACGCCTCAGAAACCATGTTCTCGAGCGCATGGTGTAATACCGAATGAAAATGCATTGACTGAGTCTGTAGAAATATTTTCCTGCGCCGCCCGTTCCGTGTGAGGGGGGACTTGGATTCCTCGGCCCATCGTTAGTGTCAGGCGGGAACGGGGCGCGCCATTCGCCCCGAAAATCAGGGGGAGTGGAAGAGAACATTTGAGTGGGTGTGCTGGGCGGGGGTGCAAGGGCATCCCTCTCCCTCGAATACGCCATGGTCGAAAAATCCCTGGTCATATCGAAGCCGGATACGAGAACGAGATGAATATCGTTTCCACACTGCTTGCTATCGGCGAAATCCACCCATGACTTGTAGTGGTCCTTAATGTATGTGTCAAACGCAGTTTGTGACTTGATACTTATATCTTCTGGGATTGTTCGGTGTCGAGTCACCAATGCTGCACCACGATTTCCGGTGAGCTCGAATGCAAAATCTGCCTCATTTTCCGGGAGCCTGAGTGAAGATGTTTGAAAACGGTGAGTACATTGTTCAAGGGATGGAACGTACAGAGGAGTAGACGTTGCGGTACCAGATAAAGGCCCGAGTGGTCGAACATTTGAAGTACGAAGGCAACAAGGTTCCCGTAGCTTGCCGAATACCGGAGTTCCAACCTCTAATGGCACGAATGTGGCGGGAACGTCCTCTCCCGGCTCCAGCTCTCCCAACGGGGAACCAGCAGAGAACAAAAGATAAAACCGCCCATCGCGGATGAGGCCTACGTCTCCGATATTGATGGGTTTGCGGTCGTCTGGCGGGGAGGGCTCCCTAGGTATTGTGAGATTCCAGATCTTCAGATCTCATTTGCCGTGGCCGACAAAGCGGTACGTTACCATAGGGCGTCGCCGTAACCAAGGGGTTCCAATTCACTGTGAAAGGAAACCTCAAGCATCAGAAGGTCGGCGTGAGATGCGAAAGAGCGGTTTGGAGGTTTACTCTTTGTATATCCGCCAGCTTGGTTCGCGTCCGGGTGGCATAGGGAAACTTGGGGGGGTAGGTTGGCGATGGGGGATGGTGGATTGAAAGACGCACCGGCACCTACTCCGGACTTATGAGCGGCCTCTGGGAAGAATGGAAGGCGTCTATTATGGGCGGTATCCGGCACGTGTCAGCTAAATGAAAGTTGGGTTACGCTTACCGCAGTTCCCGTGTCTGGGCAATTTGTCAGTCGGAGATTTATGCATGTCGACACGGGACCCTTATGTCACCAAGGGGCTCAATCAACCTCTCCGTACGGATACATCTGGTCCATGCACCGCCTGGATGGAAGTAGGCGCTCGAAACGTTTTGCCTTCGCGCTTCACAAACACGCTTATTGATAACCATTCTTTGATCACGTACGCATCCAAGGGGGCTGTAGTGGGGAGGGCACAACCGACCCGGCCAAATTCTTTGACGTCACGTCACGATCACGGAGCAGGTGGAAAAGCACTTATCTTATCGATCTTCACATCTCTCGGGTTTGCCAGCCGGGGCGGTGGGCGAAGAAACGGACCTGTCGTCTGAGCGGTCTAGAACAAAAGCAAAGCATCTCATCGGCTTTGCACACTCGTCCTTCCTCAGCGCAATAATCGAGTACGTCTGGTTCAATTCCCGCCCGTTTAAAGCCTCGTTTAGTGGGACCAGTCGCGTTTTACGTTCAGCAGTGTCATGGGCCACCCGGTCAGAATCCACGCGAAAAGTACTTATGTGTCATGATCTGCCTAGTACGGTGGGGGTGTGCCGGGCGAGGATCCGGCGGGGGTACGGGAGCGGAGGCGGAGGCGGGAGCGAGCCCAGAGCCGAGGGAGCGGCTTCCCACGGGTGCTCCTCCTCCCAGAATTATTTTAATGGCGGGGTTCCCAAGAGTCCCCGGGGACTGTACCCGATCATTGTCCCGAGGTCATTTCCCACGGGCCCCACCTATCCTCCGAACTCCCGGAGGGTATTTCCCCCCAGGTTATACGATATATCATCACCGAATCGATGGAACGACTGCGGGTCCGGTTCGGGCGTGGATCGTCCCGGAACATACATACTAGCACTCAGTTCGATAGATCTTCATGTAACACAATGGTAATAACCTTTCGATACATAAGTAGAACCTTTAATATCTGCCGGGAAATCAACGAACTCTGCACGGTATACATATATGAATGGACAACTAGCATGAGATGCTTCTCCAGATGTCGTCTGACATATCGAAGCCCATAAATTAACCCAACCTCAGCTTTGACCCTTTTCTGGAAACCGCGCGCCAACGGACCACTCCTTTGTGGAAAGTTCAGGAGTTTGTCGTCACTACGTGCGATCAACGGTCCACAATAGAACAAAGATAATCAGAGATGAGACCCGGATAAGATGAAGAAAACACACGAGAATTGCTCACCATGGCATCCATCGGCTCATCAGTGCTTGTCGCGCCACCTCCGAATCCGCCCACGTCAGAAGATGGTTTAAATGAGGACACGCTCTTCTCAAGACCTAGGAGTACGGCATCCACGGTTATCCGGTCGCTAGGCTGAGGTTTCCAACAATCCTCCAATATGTCCCATATGACATCTGTGAACCACGCTCCTTCCGTTCCCTGTGGTCTCGTGGGGCGTTCACCTTCCAGAATCTTCCAAGTAACAGCAAGGGCCGAATACTCAGAAAATGGTGTCCGCCCAATGAGAACTTCGTAGATCGTCATCCCAAGTGCGTAGCAATCCGATTTCTTGGTCGGGAGACTCTCTTTCAACCCAAAATTTTGCGGAACGAGGAGCTCCGGGCTCGTCCATTGAGCTTTGCTGGACCCTGTGGCCGTGGCTGTCATGGATACCTCATTCGAGATTATCCTGAGAAGGCCGAAGTCTGCTAAGCAAGCACGACCATTACTATTGATCAAGATATTGGCCTTGGGATAGGGTAAGATACGATGCAGGAGGGCAACCGCGGGATTCGAATACGTACCCCCCTGAGATTTCCGTGGATTACGTTATGATCGTGCATATAGATCAAGCCCATCGTGGCATCCCTCAGCTGCAGCAAAAGTTTGATTAGGGGCAAGCGGGGATGAGGACCTTAAATAGAAAACGTACGAGCCCCAACCGATCTGCATTGACATCTGTCTTCAAAAACTCGTTGATGTTACCTCTCGCCATCCACTCCGACACCATCGCCAGCCGATTCCCGGTCATCGTCACGCCTAGAAGTGGCAGCACGTTTGGATGACGGAGGGCTTTCCACACCACAACTTCCTTGCAGAACCTCTACAAGACAGGGTCAATTATCAAAACGCAACAATCCAAGAACACCACCAGAAACCCACTTTTTTCATCTGTTCGAGATTGCTGCCAGCATATACTCTCAAAACTTTAGCTGTGACTATCATGCCATTATGTTGGCCTTTCCACACGTCCGCGTTTGTACCTTGGTATAGCGGGTATTCCTTAGGGTCATAACACAGCGGAATTTCCAGTGACCGCGGGATCAAGGCTTGGCGGCCGCAAATCTTGTATAAAGAGCGCAGGCACTTTTTGCGGACCTCCGGTTCGAGGTTATCCAGCGCCTGATCGAGGAAACATCAATGTGTGAAACGAAGTCAATCAGCTTGTCCTTTGTACACCGAGTTGTGCGGGGACTTACCCCATCTATTATATCGACAAAGGTCTGGGCATCGCCTCCGGAGAGTTGACCAATTGTCTCAACCTGATCATGACCCGAAAATATTGCGGCGATCAGAGGGATCCGCTCGTGTGTGGAATGGCTATTGTCGATCAACCACTTCCAGGCTGGTTCGTTGCTGCACATGAGAAAGCACATGAGTCAACGAGTGCATGATCATTGGAGTAGGCGAGAAACTAACGGAGTGAGGAGCACTTCAAGGACCTCTGAAACTTCCGGGCGCAAGTGAGGTACATGATCCCAACACCGCTGCATCAACGCCCACAAATCATCTGTGAGGGTTGGGTGTGTCGGCCGTGGTGGGCGCTCTTCTTTCGTTATGGCCAGCATAGCTGCCATAGTTATATAATTAGGGAATGGAACTGCGCCGGTGAATATCTGCATTGATGCGAAACAGCGGTAAGCCGAACCTCGACCCACAGCAGATCGTCCGTGACGTACTTCAATCATGACCATTGCGAAAGAGAAAACATCCATTTCCTTGCTATGCGGCCCTCCGTTCAGGACCTCTGGCGCAGTCCATCGCGAGGAGCCGCCATACTGAGAGGCGTTTCGCATGGAATCCATGTTTCGAGCGACGGTGGCGAGGCCAAAGTCGGCAATGCGTGCACGACCGGAGTCGCACACAAGGACGTTTTGCTAACCGAGGGTTAATACAGTGGTGATGAACGGAGATATATAAACGCGTACTCCTTTCAGATCTCCGTGAATTACGTTGCGGGAGTGGAGGTAATCGAGGCCCGTAGCAATGTCAGATGACTGGCAACGGGAATGAGCGTGTGATAGATACAAGGGGAGAGACACATACGAGTCTAAGTCGGTCTGCGTCGGGGCACCTGTTGATATATCCTGGCAGGTCCCCGCCAGGCATGTGTTCCGAAATGAGCTGGGGGGGAGTGACAGTGACACCCACGAGGGGAAGGATGTTCGGATGTGCCAACCGTGTCCAGATTACGGCCTCTTTGCAGAAGATCTGCAAGTTACGTCAGTGATGGCGAACAGGGAAAGCAATGGCGTCAAAAATCGCACTTTTGAATCCTTTTGTTGCTCATCCTGGCTGTACCTTCGTAAACGTTTGATGCAAACCTTTGCACCCTCAAGGGTCCCAAGGTACACGTCACCAAATCCTCCCGACGCGAACGGGTCGGGGTCCGCTTTGAGAAGGCAAGACGAACGGGAGACGGTCGCTGGGAGTATCGCTTCCCTGCCACATACGCCTCTGAGTTCGGAAAAGCACTTCCGGGAAGCGGGACTGGAAGGATCGAGACGATCGCAAGCCTACGCTAACTTGAGCGGAGAGCAGGAAAGGGGGATACGGAAACGTACGTCACTCAGATAGTCAACAAGCCACGCCGGATCACCGTCTTGGAGGTTCTGTACACATCGGACGTAGTCCTGCCCGTAGAGTATGTTGCTGAGTTTGTCTTGAAAGTCAGGTGAAGACTTGTCGAGGCGATCAAGTTGTTGCAGGGCCGGGGAACTGGGGGAAGACATGGGGAATACCCTTGACTGGGGTCGTGAGTGGTGGGGAAGTGGGGCAGAAAGGAAGATATATGTACCAGCTTGCCAGGGCCTCACCCGATTCACGAGGCGGATGCTGCTGTTGATGAAACTGATACGAGGTGTCAGAAGATGGATACGCCGGCCAATTTGAATCATGGCGATATGTTGTGTCTGTGCACGACGGATGGCTCGGATGGGAAATGGGTTCAAGTTGGCCGATCGGGCGCCAAATGCACATCGACCCTTATCATCACACCATTATGATCGCTCAGCCTCGAGAAGGAAGTCCTATGTGATCCGGCTCGGTGTGGAAAGGTCTGCTCACCCCATCCGACAATCACCCGGGGCTACGTGCATGAGAGCACGGCCACACCACGCCCCATATCGGGTTATGACCACCCAGGGCGATGGCCCCACCCGGTGAGTCCCCAAGGTCCCAGGCTTCAGACCTCAGGTCTCAGGTGCCAATGCATCTGTAGTTCTCCGGAGCGTAGCTCAAATCCAAAACACCTTCTCTTCCGTCCCATTATAGTTGGAATCCACCAAAGTTTCAGCGACCATCAGTCCATTGTATACTCTCGTAAGTCGTCACTCTATCGATTATTAAATACTGAATGGCTCACAAGCTCCAACCCTCCGCTCGGGGAATTCTTACCTGTGCTGGAAATGAAGCTTACGCCGCCCATCCGCCACCTGGCCTTCGTGCGGAAGTATTCCAGCTCTCCGCGCTATGGGTCGCTGATTCGGCCGTTTTCTGTGATCCTCGGCAGTCCAAACGAACTCAGATTGCCGAGACGGCACGACCGAAGGCCACTCATCCAGAACCTGTTGGCAAGAACACGATTGAGTCACTTGAGCAGGGTTGGGGGTCCTGAAACGAATCTTATCGCATGCGCTGGGCCTCCGTCATTGAAGCCTAGCCTCAGCTAGAACTCGATCCAAACGAGATGACCGTCGCATGCATGCGAGTTCTCGCCCTTTCTGGTTGTCCCCTCTACAGATCTGGAACGCCTCGGAGACTGTACGATGACCCATCTTGGCCTGCCCCGGGTATTCCCCCACAAGGTGGACCACGATAATTACGAACAAGGACAACCCATGGAGGCGGCAGTTACTGTAACCGAGCTCGTATCGTTGGATATGGAGGTACGAGCACCTCCGCCACCCCCTGCGAAGGGATCCCGCCACAATATACCGTAGAGATTCCCTCAGAGATCGCCGCCGGGACGCTCGATAGAGGGTATTCGATTACCAGTTCGGATCGCGCCGATGGAGCCGTTGTGGTGGGTGAATTTCGGGCGTCTCAATGCCTACCAAGCCGAAGATTCATGTCAATCACAGGAATGAAACCAAATCTCCCCCCGCATCACCTCACTCCCCGGGTTACAACGGGAAGCAAAACACGCCCAGTTACGCGAACTTGAACTTGAGATGCATGAAGGAGACTTACTGACTACTGCCCAGAAGCGCTCAGACCATCGCGAATTCAAATGCGCAGTGTTGGGTCCACGAACGTGGAGTGCCAAAGTGCTGTTCCCGAGTGTTTACGGTCAATACAGGTCGACAGTGGAAATATACACACTTAACGGCGAACTTTTGGTTCGTGAAGCTGCCCCGCTACCTATGTGGCCCATTCTGGCCCTCGTATACCGCACACCCGCGTTCTTTACACTTTCTGGTGGGTATCACACGTCTCCCATAGGTGACGACCAAACCCAATCCGGCCTTCGCTTCCTTGTTTAGACCCCAGCGAGGCACGGGACTGAACAGCGAAGCGGTGCGCCCTGGCGCAAGGAACTCTACCAGTGGCTGAACGTGAATATTTGAATAATCACCGATGCGATCACTGATCCATTTACTCCGGAACCGCATTAATTAGGCGAACATCGCTCGATCGGAGGATGCCGAAACTCCTCACACAAAATTTCTGTCCGTCTCCTTTCCCCCAGGTCTCCACCCGTCCGCTCGCGGCCACCGAAACCGAATACCTTGGCTGATGCTGCAGCCGGGCCGCTGCTCACGAGGAAATGGCACCTGGGGATCAATCGGCATCTCTTTTAACTCAGGGTCTTGTATGTCTCTTCTCAGGGAGCGGGGCCTCGGCACTTCTATTTCCAGACAAATACACTCGAGGTTCAGAAACCTCACAGACTACACGATGTCACTCACTTCTCTGCGAACATTCCTCAATAAACCAGAGAATGCAAAGAACAAACTATAAATGTCTGTCCTTGTCGCCATCATTCGTTTCCCTCAGGTCCTCTCCTCCCTCCTTTCACCTCTCTCGTCCCCCGCCATGTCGACCCTCACATATCTGTGTCTCCTGCTGGCTGCGTTCTCGACAGTCTCATCCTCTTCGCTGACCACCCCCGCCGTGTACAATAACTGTTCGGGCGACAGCCTTGTCTCTCCCCCCACCGACTCGGATTCCACCTCATTCTTCAAGCCACAGATCCCCGTCGACGGGAGCGGCGCCGGTTGGGAAGAATGGCTCTTCGTCTCGCATAATCTACTTTCGGATGGATCAGTGCTGGTTTACAGCCATAAGTGGAGCCACGGAGACCCGGCCTCAGCCAACGCGTCTCAGAGCGCTTTCAGTGTTTGGGCGAGCTTCCCGAACGGAACTTTTTCCCATCAGATTGTTTATGACGCATTCAAGTACGAGGAACACGAGGATGGAGGTTTTACGTGTTCAATTGGGAACAACCATCTCACGTGGGACCCCACGCATCTCGTTTGGAACAGTTCTGTCAACGCTAATGGGTGGATCATTGAGACGCACACCGAAAAGTGAGTGCCGCCTCCCCTTTGTGTTTTTCCTTCGTGATTCACCTGAAACTATTTCTTGCAGCGTCGAACCTAAGGTTCCGTTTGCACCGAGCTATAACTCCGTGCCTGGTCAGATCTCCCAGGGCTTATTCAGTAGGATTGACGTGCCCCGTGGTCATACGGACGGATACATTGTTTTCCCCTGGGGCTCCAACCTCACCGTCCAGAGCGTCGGAAGTCTGAAGCACACGTGGAGCAACAAGCCCATCGCTGATACCATCTCCGCTTATGTCCGCGGCTCAACATTCCTTCCCAACCTTCCTCCGATTCCTGTTGCCAGTTTGAATTGGTACCAAACATGGAAATCTTCTGGAAAAGGTCCGTTTGTTTTCTCGTTCTCTCTGGCGCATATATTAAACACATGCCATAGAGATCGATGCTATGCAATACTTAGCCCAGCCCGACAACTCTCTCGAGACTCAAGTGTTTAGGATCCAGATCACCGATGTGCCGGACACTCTCAGCATCGTCACGATGCCTAAACCCGCATCTCTCCCCTTCACCTACAACACGACCGAATTGACCCTCCCTCTGTGCGGACCCGGAGCCGATTTCGAGAACACCGATCAGAAGATGAAGTGGAAGACAACCAGCGCCGGGAAAATATTCGACATTGTCGACGCCGCTGGAGGTGTCACTGTGTACCACAAGTTAGACATCAGTGGTGTCGTGATGGTTAATGGGACGGCGACGGAATTTGCCGGCGGACTTGGGGTTGTTGAGCTGTACCATCGGTAATGCATGACCCCTTCCTTTTCTTCGTTAGTCTACCTTAGATCCCTGGGTGTGTCGCATTCTCTTAAAACTACCCAGCTCGATAGGCTCACGTGCGACACATGCGATAATGAAACCTAATTTGAAGGGTAGTTGTGTCGGCCTGAAGTAACTGGCCGTGGTTTGCGTCGATTAGCCGTAGGATTAACACGGGAGCTCGCATCGGCCGCTCGATCGGATTCCAGGCGCCGTACCCTGACTCCCATCATTGCTAGAGATGGCACAACGTCCGGAATGGATCAAGCGCCGTACCTTCTATCCTTTCCCCGCCATCGTCACGGATGGACTCGTCTCCCCCACAGGTGGCGGCGCAGGCGACACTCCGGGCGCAAGACCATGTCGTGGTTCAGATTGATCCGAAGTGGTGCGCTGACCTTGTTCGATGAATGTTGGCGCACTAACGTCTAACGACCGACCAAAATAGCCTCCATTCTGCCCTCAAGGAATTCTTCGAGCCACTCAGGACCAACGATCCACGCGCCGACTTCTTTTCCGTCTACCGGAAGGAATCCGATGAGTTTGACAGAGACTATGTGAAGAAATACGACGAAGATCTCAATACGTCTCTTATCTTCGTGAGCGTCTCTATCTTGATACGTCCTCTCAGCGCTAATTCCCGAGG
>Ga0307517_10009946_pt1 | contig 13394 bp, 12 predicted proteins | sample 23_EM_MG_FD_194515 | JGI IMG/M metagenome (GOLD analysis project Ga0307517, IMG submission 194515) | Populus trichocarpa ectomycorrhiza microbial communities from riparian zone in the Pacific Northwest, United States - 23_EM | ecosystem: Host-associated > Plants > Roots > Unclassified | place...
AGCCCACGCGGCTGGGCTGAGTCCAGCCTTGTGGCTGGTCCAATACAGGCCCAGCCCAGTCCAGTTTATTCTATTTATTATTTTTTCCTTTTTTGTTCTTGTGTTTTTTTAATTATATATCTATGTTTTTTTATTTGTGATTTTCCCGCGGATTTTTTTATGTCATTTAGACTAAAATTGGTCTGTATTTTTATATCATAAAAATACAAATCCGGTATTAAAAATACCTGATTTTCAAAAAAAAAACGTTTGTTTTCATGCATACGGCCAAGTACAAAAATAGAAAACTTCAAAAAATATATATTATATTTTAGCATGCATTTCGGCTTTAATAACCAGTTTATTGAAGTCATGAGAACTTGGCCAATATTTTAAAAAAATATTTTTGTTTTGTTTTAATGTCTGGGATTACGAATTTATACGTGAAACGTATTCTCGATTTTAAAAAGGTAGTTCTTTTATAGACATTAGGCCGGTTAGATTTTTACCCCATAAGATAAGAACCTCCTTACTGAGGAGGGCTTTTCTTGAACCCTAGACGGACCAACAAGAGAAGACCTTAGAATATTTTTATCAGACAATAAAACAATGCAGCTTACCTTAGGTATGGCGTATTTGGGGTGCTAATACCTTTCCGCGCGGCTGGGCTGAGTCCAGCCCTATTAACTAAAGGCTGGAACATCAGCCCAGCCCACGCGGCTGGGCTGAGTCCAGCCTTGTGGCTGGTCCAATACAGGCCCAGCCCAGTCCAGTTTATTCTATTTATTATTTTTTCCTTTTTTGTTCTTGTGTTTTTTTTATTATATATCTATGTTTTTTTATTTGTGATTTTCCCACGGATTTTTTTATGTCATTTAGACTAAGATTGGTCTGTATTTTTATATCAAAAAAATACAAATCCGGTATTAAAAATACCCGGTTTTCAAAAAAAAAACGTTTGTTTTCATGCATACGGCTAAGTACAAAAATAGAAAACTTCAAAAAATATATATTATATTTTAGCATGCATTTCGGCTTTAATAACTAGTTTATTGAAGTCATGAGAACTTGGCCAATATTTCAAAAAAATCAAAAAAATATTTTTGTTTTGTTTTAATGTCTGGGATTACGAATTTATACGTGAAATGTACTCCCGATTTTAAAAAGGTAGTTCTTTTATAGACATTAGGCCGGTTAGATTTTTACCCCATAAGATAAGAACCTCCTTACTGAGAAGGGCTTTTCTTGAACCCTAGACGGACCAACAGGAGAAGACCTTAGAATATTTTTATCAGACAATAAAACAATGCAGCTTACCTTAGGTAGGGCGTATTTGGGATGCTAATACCTTCCCTTTACGCAACTAGTCTCCGTACCCAATCTCTAAGACCAGTTAGGGTTCCTAGTGACCAAAATACTAGATGACGACTCCCACACCATTTTTCACCGCTAAAAGACAAAGAATTCCTTGTCTCCCCACATTTACTAGATATATATCCATTACATTTGAGGGTGGACAATCGCCGCGACGCCGCACACGTGCGACACCAGTATCGAACAGGTCCACGCACAATTGCAAAACGAGATTGGAGCACCCCAAATACCCGTTCCCCATCCTTTCTTACACACTCTTGCTTACTTGCAAAATATTTTCTCTTTGCTCCTAATGGCCTTAGGATTGTCTTAACAAAGGTTGACCAATTAGGATAAATCTCATATGCTAAATAGTATCCCATTATATATTCATGCCCATTAATTATATAATTAACAGGAGCAGTATAACTTCCAGCAAAAACATTAATATCATTTAATGATCCAGGCATTCCAAAAAAGGCATGTCATATCCAAAGATCTTGTGAAGCCACCGCCTCTAGAATTATAGTTGGTTCACGACAATGATCAGTATACATCTTGTGCCATGCAATTGGGCATTTCTCTCATTTCCAATGCATACAGTCAATGCTCCCTAACATCCCTGGAAATTCCGCTGCTCTCCAATTGATAATAATCGACAAATATTGGCCTCGTTTGGTGCCCTTAGATACCAATCACCAAAAACTTCTACGATTGCTTTGACGAAAGCTCTAAGACTTTCTATCGCAGTGGTTTCTCCAATTCGAAGATATTCATCAGTAAGATCTGCAGGAATACCATATGCAAGTATTCTGTGAGCTGCAGTTACCTTTTGAAGGCAAGATAAACAAAGAACACCAAGAGCATCTGTCCTTTGTTTGAAATTTGGATTATGAGCTTTCACTGAATTTGCGATCCAAAAAAAAGACGACGACTGATCCTAAATCTTCTTCGAAATTGACTTTCAGTGAATTTAGGATTTTCAGCAAAATAATCATTATATAACCTTAACTCACCTTCCTTTTTATTACGATTGACAATATTGTGACCAAGAATAGAGCCACGATACTCTGTTCTTCGCCCTTGATTATTCGATTCTTCTTCAACAACCACAACAGTAGCAACTTGAAAAGCAAACACAGGGGTGTCATCATCAAAATCAAAAGCATTATAAAAATTAAAATTAGAATGATTCATGATGAATTTTAATGAAATATAATAAAGATTGGAGAGAAGAAAATGATGAGAAAAAATGTTAAGGTATATGAGAATATTTATAGATGGATTATTTTTTTCAAATTTTGAAATCTTAGAATGTTGGCGGTCATTTTTTCAAAATTTGAAATTTTAAAATTTAAAATGTTGGCGGCCATTTTTTCAAAGCTTGAATTTTTAAAAAAAAAATTTGAAAATCAAAATTTAAAATGTTTGCGGTTTTTTTCAAAGTTTGAATTTGAATTTGCTTTTAAAAAATTAAATTTTTAACAGTAACATATAAAACTGAAAATTAAAAATATTCATATAAATAAATTTTAAATTATATCTTTTAACTTTCATATTACTTCATTAATTTTATATTATTTTTATAAATTACTCATATTAATTATATAATTAATAACATCATAATTATATTATATATAAAATATCTAAATTAGTTATATGATTATATTAAAATTAATTTAACATGAAATATATTAAAATATAATTGGCTTTTCTAAATAGCTTTTTACCAATGGAATGCACATAATCAAAAAAGCTATATTTACACTATTCAAAAAGCTATTTTATCAATTTGGCTCTTTAATATAACATTTTTCATTGGAGATGCTCTTATGAGGTTAATTGATTGTGATTTAAAATCTTTAATTTGGGGAATTAGGGTTCTTGATAACATTTGGGGATATTGTGGAATTGTTGTGCTGTGATATAACTGGGTTGGAATAATGATAGAATAACTCAAAATATCAAATAAAAGAAAAATAAATCTAGGTGTTTTGGCTATGGGTAGAGCCAACCATTGTTGAAACGATTAAGAAGTGATGAAAGTTCGGCCAAAACTAAGAAGAAAAGGGTTTGAACTCAATTCATTTAAATTGACATGGTAATTATGTAGGAATGTGTAGTTTTAAAAATAAAATGATTGACTAATGAATAAAATCATAGAGTACAATGGAGCTCTATGGCTGGCCAAAAAGGAAAATAAATTGGAGTTTGATACAATTATGATAATGCTTGTGAAATTTAATGAATATGTGTATATGATTATTCAAGTGATAATTTAGAGGAGTTTATAATTTAATGATGATGAGTTCTTAATTAAATATGAGTTTTATCCTTTGATGTATTTTGGACAAGTAAAAAGTTTACTTGTATGTGAATTGGTATAATAAGTTGTTTTTTTGGAAGAGTTTTGGCTATCTCAAATAAAATGTGAATTGGATTAATTGGTTTTTAGGAGATTGTGTTTTAGTGGTGTTATAAGATATATGGAATGTCAATGCTTGCTTTGATTGGTGAGAGGATGAATGAAAACGCTTAGTTGCTTGTTAAACTCATAGATTGAAAACTGGACAGTTTCGTCACCTAATTTCGAGAGAGAATTAGGACTTAAAAATGATAAAATTTAGGATAAATCTCTTATAAAAGTTGTAGTTAGGAATATTAGCTTTCAAAAGGAACTGGTCTTGTGTAATTTAAAGTTATAATAAAACTCCATGTATGGGTTAAAACCCAAGGAGGGGTCGAATTGAATCATATTGAACAAATTGAAACAATGTTCTTGAAGTAAGACTTAAATGATAAAATTTATAAGAATGAAACTTGATTATATATGTGTGTATGAATTATAAGAAGTTTCTCTTGTTAATTAGATCGAGAATGAGGATTGAATGAGAAGTTAATTTGGTTGAAGAGTTTTAGCTTTTCCTTCCTTAGCTTTTCCTTCCTTGTATGCAGTCGGCCCTCTCCTTTTTTTTTCCTCACAATTTCTTCACTTGTTTCCTCAATAATTTCTTTGTCAATGTGTGTTCTTTCTACTTAGCAGTTTAAAGTTTGTATAGTCCTAAAACTTTTGATGTTTTTCCCTTAATTTTGGTGGAGAAAAATCTGAAATCTCCCCCCTCCTTCTTACCTTGTGCAGCTGGCCACATGGAGAAGAGAATGGGGTATTTATAGTCTCATTATTTTTTAATTATACATTGGCTCATTCCTTCCTCTCTTTTTACAATTTGTTCATAACTCTTTTTTTATTTTTTAAACCCCTCCTAGCAATCTAATTTATTTGAATTTGTACATTAATTATCTCATTTTTCTTTTTCCATCTATATTATTTTCAATTTATGTAAAAGTTTATTCTCCAGGTTAACAATTTTTCTTCCGGCATATATTTCTTATTTTCTATTTTAACAATGTACATTTTGCATACAATTTCACATTTCTTACTGACATTATTCATCCAACATATATTTCTCATATGTCTATGTTACCAATTAACTTGTATTTAGCATAAGATTTCATATTCCTTACTACCATTATGCATCCAAAACATGTATCAAAGCAGTTTATTGGACATGAATCACAATCAAGATATCCCATACCCAAAATTTTATCTTTGGCATCTCTCTTACCTTACCACTAAACTTGTAATTTTTAAAAGAATTGAGAAAATAAAAACAAAAAATACTAAAGCTAATCGTGATTTTCTCTTTAATAGAAAAACAACGTGTCATAGCCATGAGTGCCAAGTGTGAGACAAAGTGCACGTGTCGACTTCAAAAGCAAACGTTTACAAAGTCCCGCGCGCAACCAACGCCTTCTGTTCCGTTCTCTTCCTGCCTTCCTCCATTCTTTTATTTATTTGGGCTTAAAAAATGACAAGATAATGTTAATAAATCCATTTGGAAACCTATCCAGTATTTTTCCTTCTTTTATATACATGCATTAAACTTCAATAGTGGGTATGTAATTTAGAGAGTGGAACATGCAAGAGAAATGGCAACAGGATATGAAGATACTTACAGAGATTTGCACCAGCCAGCTGTTGTTATTGGAGGATGTTTTGCAATTGTAGCCGTGCTGCTTTCTATCTATCTCATTTTCCAGCATCTTAAATCTTACACTAATCCTGCGGTTTGTTCTTTAATTAAATTAATTTGCCCATTTTCTGCAAAGTTGATGATTTAAATCATGAATTCATGAACTTTTTTTTTAGGAACAAAAGTGGATTGTTGCAGTTATTTTCATGGTTCCTGTCTATGCAACACAATCAGTAAGGTTCTATCTTTATATAGTAGGCATACATCATGGTTACTTTATTTTACATTTAGTGATTTTTGTGCCCTTAATTGGTGGATAATAATTCTATGGTTATTTACTTGTGCAGATTTTATCATTATGGAACCCAAGAATGTCTGTTGCTAGTGACATTTTAAGAAATTGCTACGAAGCATTTGCTTTGTACTCATTTGGTAGCTATTTGGTTGCTTGTTTGGGTTAGTAAAGCTCTCTATATTTTCTGTGCTGTTTTAGAGATTTTGGTTGCTATATTTGCTTCTGTCAGTGCGCTTTCCGTCTCCCTGTTTGCTATAATTTGTCTAGTTATCATTATGTCCCTTCTGATAATTAGACAGCACTTCAGGGAAGTGAACAAATTTCAGAAATTGCAACAAAAATGTTTTCTTTGTCCTCATCTGGCTTGATCTTGATCTGGTGTGCGATGTTACTTGTTGTGTGAGCTTGCATTTTGTGAAATTGCATGCTAGGTGGGGAAAGGAGTGTAATAGAACTCCTTGAAAATGAATCGCGAGGGCAGCTCGGCATAACATTGTTGGAGCGGAGGAATGGGAATCAAGCTGTACAAAGCAGATCTTTTACCAGCTTTTTCTTCAGGCCATATGCTATAGGAAGGGACTTGCTTACAATAGAGCGATTTGGTCTTGTACAGTATGTAAGTTACCGACCTTTCTGTTTATATGATCCGATCATGACGACTTTGTTTGGAGTCTAATATCTTGTGGTTAGTTCAGATGATTCTGAAGACATTTTGTGCATTTTTAGCATTCTTGTTGGAGCTCTTTGGGGTTTTCGGTGATGGGGAATTCAAGTGGTACTACGGGTATGTACTACTTGTGTCATCTTCTAGTTAAGTTGCCTCCTTTTTTCTTCTTCTTTTTTCAATCTTCTGATGTTCTAATGCAAATCGATATCCTTAGTATTTTTAGGTTCCCAAAGTGAATGCTAGTCTCTTCTACTTACATCAGTGTGACTTCTGTTTGTGAAACGCTCTTAATAAGAGATTATACCCCGGCACCTTAGATTGAGAAATTATTTTCCTCTCCTATTCTATCAGATGATGCCTTGTTAGATATTCATGAATGGAGTCCTTGATGGTTTTTGGATCAGCTAATCCACTCTGGTTTCTTGCAGGTATCCATACATAGCAGTGGTACTCAACTTCAGCCAGATGTGGGCACTATATTGCCTCGTGCAGTTCTACAATGTAACGCACGAACGACTAAAACCAATAAAGCCACTGGCAAAGTTCGTCAGCTTCAAGGCTATTGTGTTTGCCACCTGGTGGCAAGGCCTGGGTATTGCTCTCCTTTGGGCCCTTGGAGTTCTGCCAAACGTGAAAAAACTCCGAACAGGGTTGCAAGACTTTTTGATTTGCATAGAAGTAAGTTGCTATGGTTTTGGAAACAATTTTTCTCGCTAGCAACTCGTACCATTCATTTATTGCAAGCAGTAGTTGCAACTGTACTTGAGCATTACCACTGAAGACTTGGTGCCCACAAAACTCATTGTTGAGCCATCTGTACCTGAGAAGCATAATGATATATTCCTTGCCTGTTTGTTTTTGTTTCCACAACTATATGGTTTCCCTTTGATTACTTGGCAGATGGCAATTGCAGCTGTGGCTCATATATATGTATTTTCAGCGGAACCTTATCGTTTTATTCCTGTTTCTGGGTATGGAAGGGTAACCACCGAGACAACCAAAGCAGAGATGAAGTTTGGGGGAGGTGACCAGGAGAAATCAGCTGTGTTTGAAAAGAGAGAAACTCAGGTTGCTGCTCCTGGAACAAGTGTATCTGAGAGTGTTCAAGACATAGTTCTTGAAGGCGGTCAAAGCGTAAGTTTCTCTCCACGAAAAACCCTCCTCAATATTAAAATTCTTGAATTGTTGGATTTTATTTTTACGCTCTTCTTAAAAAGCAGGTTGTCAAAGATGTTGTGTTGACCATAAATCAAGCGATAGGACCTGTAGAGAAGGGTGTTACCAAGATCCAGGAAAAAATTCACCAGAGATTTGTGGGTTCAAAAGATAAGGAAGCATCGGAATTACAAGTGGAAGAATGTGTAGAAGAAAACCTTACTGGAGAACAAAATATATAAAATAACAGTATTTTTTATTATTATTCTTTCATGTGGCAAATCCAGAACTCAATATTTGTCCCCCCTTTTTTCCCATTTGTTGGGGTCAGTATTGCTGGTCGGAACATCGCTGGGTAGATAAACGAACGAAGGTTGTAGAGAAGGCAGATATAGGAGGAAATGAAATTCAAGGACCGCCCGGCATGTACTGATTGTGGGCAGCCTGTTTTGCGAATGCTGTCTGATTGGTGATGAACACTGTATTTCTTTCCATGATGGCAAACAGGAGCGGTGGATTCACAAATTATGGTTGTGTGACTTGTGTCCATCAAAAAGATTCAGTGTTGAATTCTATTTAACAAAATGAAGCATGAGACCGTCTCTCATTATCTTTCCGACACAATTCCAAGGACATTTGATTATGTGGATGCTATGGCTTCAAAAAGGTCCGCTCTCGACCATTCCACGCCGTCCTTGTAAGAGGCGTTGTTATCTGTAGCAGCTACATGGACCGCTTCCTTGCTGTTTTTACCCGCGCTTTCCCGAGCTGAGCAAGGAGAGGGTCCAAAAGCCAGTTCAGGAGAGAATATGGACATTAATGCTTTCAACAATTATCATTATATGCCGTGGTGGTAAAATAAATTTAATATATAATGTTCACAAAAGAGATTCAGATCATGTTTCTTGTCCTCCGCAACATATTTCTGAGCAGCACTCGATGCAGCCAAAGCACGCTACAGCAGTGCAGAGCTGTGTTAAGACTATTGCGAATTGGTTGTTTATCTTGAAGCAACACTGGACGCAGCACATACAGCAACATTGTTTACACATTATGCTACAGCAATTGGAAGCTGCCTTAATGATAATTTCTGCTGCCTCGGGCAACTTTGACTCTTCAGCTCCTGGACGAAGGTTTTCAGCCGTTGCAGTCAAATTGCCAAAACCAACACCAAGGTTCCTTAGAAATATTCTTCTCCGGCCTTGAGAGTCTACCTTCTGGGGATTAACTTGCCATGGTAACTGTTTACATGAATTTTGGAAGACACTAACGCTTAGATGATATAAAAGTTGAATAAAAATCAGATGAATAAGAATGAAAGGAACATCATCCATGTAACACTGTTAACTGGGCAAGACGAGAACCCTGAACTGCAGTTTCGACAATTTATATGTTAGTAGTTTAGTCAATGAGCAGCTAGCTAAGAGGAGATTCGTAGCGCCATCTGACTGCCTATGGGTGAAGCTAGAAAGATTTAAATGCATTCTCATTCATCACGTGAACTGAAATAAAAGTCACGTGCAATAATACAGCTGGAAAAGAAGAGGTAATTCGCGGGACTTGCAAGAGCAGTTGGGAGTGTACTGAACTTGGTGTCTTCACTTACGAATTAAGAAGTGATCCCTAAGGTAGACAAGTGCATCAACACGCTTGCAATAACACCAAATTAGCACATACCTTATGCCCTCCAGGTGATTCTGCCGCTTGATTTCCTCTATCAGTCTCAAGTAATGACATACAAGTATATTCCGAGATAACACCAGTTTGTATACTCAATTTGGCAACCTGACAATAAGGAAATGACATCAATTACCCCCCCTTAACTAGCAAATGGAAGCTTGATAAGTTAATAAAAGGAGCTTGCCATGCAGTTGACCATGGAGCCAAAGAACAAGTTAAGGTGTTTCATAGGACGTATGAGTTTCAGTTAGGTAATCAGCAGAGCAAGGCAAATTTCATACTAGTTTATAAACAAAATGGCCAGAATCTCCAGACTTGAATAGCATTACTAAATGAATTTTTCAGGCAGAATAGGAAGAAGAAAAAACACAGACCTTCTCCTCAAGCTGTTTATTTTCTGAAAACCATGCCTGCGCAGTGAGTAGATCTATTTGCTGCTTTGCAGAAACCTGTTGCAGAACATAACCTCTGTAAGAATTGACTATGCAAAATCCAAAACTGCAGTTATTTGCACGTGAAACAGTGATGTTATGTACAGGTTTCCAGGTGAACCAAACTACAATAGTCTTGAATGAGAGAGATGGTAAAAGAACAAAAAATCCATGAAAAAGGTTTAATCAGGTTTCCAAGTCACAGTAATCATAAAAATAATACATTAAAAAGTTAAATTGGAAAAATAAGTAAAAAATTATGATAAGTGAAATCTTGGAATTACAGAAAAGAAACAAGTTAAAACATTCATGGAGTTGAAAATTAGCATTTCATCGCTAGAAGCAGCAAATTAGATTCATACGTGGGTCACCACCAGCTAGTTAACCTACTACCACAGTACGCACTTTACATGCACAACATGGGCTGAACTAGAGAGAAGCACAGGCAAACAGGAGCCATGCACCATGTCAACATTACGAATTACAAAATTATATATCAAACACAAAGGAAAGAAATACAGAACAGGATAACTGTCCTGAGCCTTACACTGTGAAGAGGTATGTCCTTTGCCTTTTGTACTTTCAAGTCTAAAGAAAAATTACTCAAATCTCCAAAAAAACCTGTAGCTACAACAGTGTCAGGGAAGTTTCCCTGAAATCTCCCTGAAACAATCAATGGGTTATCAGAAGAAAGGTCTGGAATCCGAGAAGGGTATACCTATAACAAATTGCAGAAGAATACGTGAGTTTATACAAGTTCAGGTGAAATAAAATCCATACCATCCAATTGAATAATTTTCTAGAAAGTAAAGGAAATTAATCATACACGATAGATGACAAAGAATGCATGGATATAATATGAAACAGAAACTGATAAATAGTATCATATGGAATCAATTGAGTAATGTACACGTTTTTCAGATTTTTAGCAGAATAATCATCAAAAAGTAACTTCAAGTGTTTAAAAAAGAAAAGTGTCTTAGAAAAGATAAAATTTGAGACTCTATCATGTCACTTCATGAGAAAAAAAGGGACAAGGGATAACAAGTACATGCACATGGAATCATACCTCAACTGTCTTAAGGCAGTAAGGCTAAGCATAGCCTAAAGGAATTAATTCAAAGCATACCTCAACTTCATCAAGATCATCAAAGGCTTTGATGGTTATATTTGCAATGATTGTAGATGAGATTCTGCTCAACAACTTTTGCATTCGAGACTCAACTGAATCTGACCACAAAAAGGCAAAAAGTACAGTTTACCTGTGCTGTTAACATGAGAAGACATGAATTTCCAAATATCTGTTGTCATTTACTAGATAATTTAATTTTAGCATCAAAACTCTGAAGTTCAAAAACACAAATGAGGCATTCTATTCTAGGCGTGCAGGATCTATGTTATGTTAGTTCCAATACTAAATTGGAAAACCACAAGGCTATCTGTCACCATATTATAACTATAAACTCCAAAGTTTCAACTATTGAGATCTCATATCATATGTAGATATCAAATGGTGTGACAAAACAATCAGGCTAATTCACACCAACATATTTTTAAGCCTTTTAACCTATCCCTCCACGAATTGTCAGATATACGCAACAGCCAAAACTTCATATCACTCAATTATGCAGCAGCCTCTCCAGATTCCCACACCAAAAAATAAATAAATAATAATAATAAAGAAAATTTTAAAAGAATAGGATACTCTACTCCAGTGTATAAAAACTGACCTATGTCGTAGGCAGCATCATATTGACCCCTGCTAATCATTGCAAGCATTCGTAGGAAATGATGATTGCAGTATGAACCTGTAATGTTCCAAAATCTCAAGGTAATTACATGAAATTCTCAGAATACATAAATCAAATCTAGTCAAAATTGGAAGTTTTTTTCTGCAGAGATGGAGTATGACATCCTAAGAAATTCTAAATGCATCTATGGAGCCCCCTGAAGAAAAAAGGGGAACAATAAAAATAAAATAATAAACTAAGCTGATAATATGCCATCAGTCCCACCAATGAAGCATAAGAAACCATTACCTATCCCAAAGGTACAAATACGTGGATGTATCGATCCTCCGCCTGTTATATGACTTTTCATTATATCACAAATGTGTCTTTCATCTTCAACAGCCCCATCAGTAACAAGGAAGATGAAAGGAATTGAGCCTCCAGATTTTGATAGCATTTCTGTTGCCTGGAAGCATGAAGCAAGTGAAAAGTGGTTACATTTTTTTTTTCCAGACTGATGCATAAACTACAACCCCAAATGCTGTGGAAGTGCACATTCTGATATCCACAAATTGATTTCAAAAGATTTTTAGAACATAAATAACTCTGAAAAAAGAGAAATATCAAGTTCAAATATATCAAGATACAACAAGCAAAATCTAGTGCTTCTCGCACCACTTGAAATCATGGCAAAACTAAAATTGAACAAACCATTCATCGAAGGTTGTTACAGTTATTTAATTTAGCATGGCGAATTGAGGCCAAAAGATACTAATCATTTTTATCTGTTCATCAAAATGCTATGTACTAGATTTTTTCAACATTTAATTTAACAAGATGGCAGGCATTTTAATGTTAAGATCTGTATTTAGGAGTATGTAGACATACATATTATACAAGCACGGACACAGATGAATAATCACAAAATCATTAATGAAAGATGACCTGTTTTAGAGGAACCAAGATATTTGTATCACCACCAGCAATTAAATTCATACTCATCCACTCAACAGCCCTTTCAACTGTATCTTCAGAGGCCAATTCCATTGACGACGAAAAAAGATAAGTCTCTCCATTAAAAGCTATGATGTTGAACGAATCTTTGGAATCAAGGTTTGTGAGTGCTGCAGATAAGGCGATCTTTGTACCCTCAAGGGGTGCTCCTTCCATGCTTCCACTTATATCAACAACAAACACTATCTCCTTTCTGAACACCTATCAGATAGTACCTTCAAAGCTCAGTGCATATTTGGTCAAAAGACAGGGCAAGAAAAGGAAAAGAAGTTAAAATTAAAAAGAGATTGAGCACATGCTGTAGTAACCTTCCTACTATGATGACCTCCAGGAAAAAGATAGGCACAAAACATATCTCTTTGATCAACATCATGAAGAGATGGAGATTGCAAAAGCACTCCACCAAATATATGACTAAAAGAGACCTGCTAAGCATTTAAACACAAGAATTACATATCCCAAGAATGTTGGCATCTTATATTCCAAGAAGTGGACTTTCCTTCTCTGGTAAACAGAAATGTAAACTAAAAGGGCATGAATGACATGAGAAAGTAAAGTCAATCTTACAGCATATGAGAAAGTAAAGTCAATATTTGTCCAAGTGAGAACTTCTGATTCATATGAGAAACCCAGTTTTCCAACTTCACGCCTCAATCCCTGTAAAAAAAATTTAAAAAAAAAATCACGTCAGCCTTAACATAGTACTAAAAATCTAAAAAGCATTACAAAACCAAGCGACTATAGTCAAAGATGCACCTTCAAAGGATGACTACTTGTCTTGCACACAATTTCAGTTCCAGTACCAGTGGTTACATTCAATTGTATCTTTTCTTTTCTGGGTAGCTTCTTTACATGAGGAGTTACATACTCTGGAAAACTGAATGGCACAATCAAGGAGAACTCCCCATTGTGGTACAGTAATTTCTGCATCCATCTAACTTTAATGGAAAGCGTTGATCCCCCGTCAACCTTGACAGATAAAACAAAATATGAATTTTATATATATATATATATATATATATATATATATATATATATATATATATATATATTAAA
>Ga0307517_10009947_pt1 | contig 13393 bp, 10 predicted proteins | sample 23_EM_MG_FD_194515 | JGI IMG/M metagenome (GOLD analysis project Ga0307517, IMG submission 194515) | Populus trichocarpa ectomycorrhiza microbial communities from riparian zone in the Pacific Northwest, United States - 23_EM | ecosystem: Host-associated > Plants > Roots > Unclassified | place...
ATCTTTGTACATCTTAGTACATATAGGATACACAACAAACCTTGATTCATGAGCTTCCTCTAATACTTCATCCTTCAAAGTTTTATCTCCAAACAGATACGTTCGCCTTCATATCACTTATCCCATCATCTAAAATCTGAAATAGAGTCTCAACTCCCGACTTCATCTTGTTCCTCACCTTATCTATTTCAATGTCTTTTTTATTGAGCTTTCAATACTTTGTCTTGAAGCATATACCGTTGTCTTACCTATGCCAATATAGACCCTTCAATCCTACTTCTAATTGAGCATCAATGTTCTTTAACTCCATCAAAATTTTTTTATTCCATTCTCCCAGTTCTCTTATCGCAACCTTCCATTTTCGGCTAAGAGCATCCGCAACCATATTTACTCTTCCCGAATGGTAATCTATAACACAATCATAATCTTTAATCAACTCTATCTATCTTCTCTACTATATATTAAGTTTCGATTCATCAGGTACCTCAAGATCTTATGATCTATGTAAATCTAAACTTGAGATCCATATAAATAATGTCTCCATACCCGCAATTCAAACACCACAATAGCCAATTCTAGATCATGAATTGGATAATTCACCTTATGTGGTTTCAATTGCCTTGATGCGTAAGCTATCACCTTTTCATATTGCATCAAAACACATCCAATCCCTTTTTCAATGCGTTACTATAAACTATATACCTACAAATCTTGAGAAAAGTGTTAATACTAGAGCGGTAGTAAGTCTCATTTTCAGCTCTTAAAAGCTTTCCTCACACTCATTTGACCATTTCTATTTACGAGTTAACCGAGTCAAATGGGTCTCTATTGTAGAAAACCCCTAAGTAAATCTCCTGTAATACACTGTAATTTCAAGAAAACTATGAATTTCTATCACATTCTTGACGCGTAAGCTATCACCTTTCCATATTGCATCAAAACACATCCAATTCCTTTTTTAATGTGTTACTATAAACTATATACCTATCAGATCCCGAGAAAAGTATTAATACTAGAGCGGTAGTAAGTCTCATTTTCAGCTCTTAAAAGCTTTTCTCACACTCATTTGACCATTTCCATTTACGAGTTAACTGAGTCAAAGGGGTCTCTATTGTAGAAAACCCCTTAGTAAATCTCCTGTAATACACTGCAATTTCAAGAAAACTATGAATTTCTATCACATTCGTAGGTTTTTCCCATTTCAGGACACCTTCTACCTTTTTTGGATCCACAAATATCCATTCCTTAAGATAACATGTCGCAAAAAGATCATTTTTTAACCAAAATTCACACTTAGCTTAGCATACAATTGATGGTCCCTTAGTATCTACAATACATGCCTTAAATATTGTTCATATTCCAAATATGAACTAAAATATACTAAAATTTCATCAATAAACACCACAACAAACTTGTCTAAATAGGGTTAAAAAACCTGGTTCATCAAATCCATGAACATTTGTCAACCCATATAGGCGTCACAAGAAACTCATAATGTTTGTAATGAGTTCTAACTGTGGTCTTCTCAATATCTTACTCCTTAATATCAATTAATAATACCCTAACCCTAAGTCTTTTTTTGAAAATACTCATGTTCCCTTTAATTGATCAAACAAGTCATCTATCCTTAGTAGTGATTACTTGTTTTTCACCGTCACCTTTTTCAACTGCCTATAGTCAATACAAAGTCTGAGGGTGTTGTCCTACTTCTTTACAAATAGTATTGAGGCTCCCCAAGGTGAACTGCTCGAACATATAAACCTTGTATCCAGTAATTCTTGCAGATAGATCTTCAATTCAGCTAATCCATAAGAGCCATTCTATATGGTGACTAAGCTATATGAGTGGTACCGAGTAATATATCGATGGGAACCTTTGCTTGTCTTTTTGGAGGTAATCCAGATAACACCTTCAAAAACATATCTGAAAATTCTCTTACCATGGGAAGATTTGACAGCTTTGTTATCAATATATTACTCGGTATTATCCATAGTTATCAAACCCGGCCTAGATGTTGACCCGACCAAGGGGCCAGGTCCCGGGTTACACGGGTGACTCGAGTCAATCTAGTTTAATCTAGAAAAAAAATATATTTGAGGTTCTAATATTTCACATGAAAAAATGAAGAAATAATTCATGTGGATATAGGTTATACATGTTGTAAATAATAAAGTTTAAAAGATTATTTCAAAAGGTTTTTCATTCTACATTGAAAAGATATTATCCTTTTCTTTTAAGTTGAAGTATTTAGACCAAAAAGATTTTTTTTATCCCACATTGAAAAAACATAATTTTTTTTCTTGTGAATATAGAATATATATACTAAAGAGTTTCAAATTCCACATTGAAAAAATAAAATATTCTTCTAATATTTATATAGTAAACTTTGAAATGAGTTAGTATCCAACTGAAAAATGAGTCTCTAGCTAGGAGAAAAAACACATTTGAAAAAAAAAACAAATCTCTATTGGGTTTTGTCGAGTCACCTAGGTTTCGGGTTGACTCGACGGGATAACCGGTTTTCTCCGGGCCAATTGCAGGCCCGAGTTTTAAATAAAATAGACTCAGCCAAGGCCTCGGGTCACCCGAGTCTTGGGTTGACTCGTCAGGCTAGGCCGGGTCTGATAATTATGGTATTATCCCTCTTTGAATCTGTCATATAGGCAAGATAAGCCATACATCTCTTTCTTATCAATTTCTTAGCAATCATAACCAAAATTATATAATTCAGTATGACATTTATTTCTCCCCTAAATATTACATTCCTACCATTTGGGCCCTATACATACTCAACCAATCCATACTTAATATCACATCAAAATCATGTAGCTCTAAGGATATTAAATCTACTCTTATTTCTACCCCTTTTACATTAACCCTTACCCTTTCATACACATGGTTAATATTTACAGTTTCACCTAAAGGGGTACTTATTGTAAATCACTTTTATGCCTTACTAAAGAAGTGTGTGGTACCAGTATCAATTAATGCATACTCAAGAAGTGAATTTAGCTTCAACATGCTTGCTTCTACTTCTGGGTTTGACTATAGTATCCTCTTGAGTCATATGGAATACCCTGTCTTGTGTCCTATGACCTCAAGTCTTAGGTCTGCCCCAATTACCATTAACTCTATATTGGGCTGGCCTGATAGGTTTGTACAAAGTGACAAACTATTGTTGACTTTTTTCTACCGCCTCTATCCCTCATTATAATCAACAGCTCTCTTGGGGCATTCTCTCTTGAGATGTCTTTTCTCTCTACAACAATGGCATCTACGACCCAGATGATAATACTCCTTCCATCAGTGTCTTTTATGTCTATATACATAACATCAACCTGGTGATGTTGAATAATCTTCGGGCTGTCTCTGCGTATAACGAACACATTGAGGGTATATGATAGTTTTTGACTCCATAACCTCTCCAATAGAACTAACTCTCTGGCTCAACTGTCATCCAGGCGATCCCCCAACTATACGTTGAAAAGTCCCAGCTAATGATCCTTCCTGACTAAAGTTCCCCCCTCTTTTCATAAACTAACTAAACTGGCTTTCTTTGCCCTTCTTTGGGAGGGGTGGTTTATTTGAGAAATCAATATCTCTTCTCTTTCCTGGGCCAGATAGGTCCTAACCTTGTAACATTCCGATATTTTAATAACATTTTGAACTTTCTTAAGCATTGAACTAAGGAAAATATGATGATTTTTTTTAGTATCATGTTTCAATCTTCCAATCAAGAATATAATTCATTTATCCTTCCTATTTTTTTATTTCATTATTTACATTCAATTGTAATATGTACTATTTACAATAAGTGATATGAACAAAATATAAGAACATTATGAACTAGTTACATACAATATTCATTTAATAAACCTAGGGTAAGTTTAATGTCATATACAAACCTATTAAAAGAGGATTAATAATTAAGTTCTGAATATCCTTAGTATTGGTTTCATTTATATGTAAGTTATTCTCCAAATATCAATACAAAAAGGTAGTCAACATATTCAAAATTACATCATCATCACTTAAACAAAAGAAATGCTATGTAAGATCTTTTGTTCTGTCCGAGTTAATGATAAACCTGAAAATAATTTATTTTTATAATATTACAACATATTGCAAAGGATACTTATTAAAGACATATATATCAATGGCGTAAGTAACTCGAATTTTATTACCTTTTTATGTAAACATCAAAAAACATCAATCTATACCACGTTCCAATTTAATACAGTTACAACCATCTTTTAATGAACTTTTATTTCATCATTGTACTCATTTAACTATCATTGTTACATCATGGAAATTTTTATTTATAACATGTTTGATTCATACTACGAATCGTTTCCTCAAAACCCCTTTAACTTGTACAATTATATATGTATATTTCATGACCATATGTGGTTACATCATTGTTTCAATTCGTAATACATTTAATTTGTGTCACATTTCATTTCATAACATATTTGTGCCCTTTTGGTTTTTTGAATATTCAATGTATTCTGATCAAATACACGTGTTCTCTTAATGTGTAATTTGTCATTTTAACTTCTTGCGTGATTAACTACTTAGTTTGATCTCCTGAAATATGTACTTATCATTACCATGTTTCATCGTCTCATTTCCTTTTTTTCATGTAACCCATATTATTATCCTTCACACTATTTTGACCCCTTTTTCAAAAGATTTAAAGTTGACATTTTACTCTGATTTATGATTTCCAATGTACATCTTCTTGATTATTAAGATTTCAATTGAGCTTCTTTTATACGAACCCTATCCAAATTTCATTCTATCATTTTCGACATAAAACTTGTTATGAATTCCAATATCATCATCATACAAGCAACTTCATGTAACAACCTTAACTTTTAAAATACGTTTCAAACAACTTGCTGGACATGAATCATTTAAATCCTTGAAATATTATTGTTTTTGTATTGACAATTTGGATTCTTCCAACATTTTATTGCTAATTCAATGAGTTAGTAACGCATAAATATTATTTGTTTTTCCCACAGGGCCACTAGCCAAATCAATTATATCCTAGTTATTAGTGCAACTGATGCCACTAGCTTCATTTTGAATAGCTAATTCATCTTTTCAATCAATTTTATGGTCTTATTAAACCATCTTGCCAAGTAATATGTTCTAGTCATCAATCAAACTAATGTCACTTGTCCATGACCAAGTACTAGTCCCATTAGTAGGTATCTAGTTCCATCGCCCATGACTGAGCACTAGTCTTATTATTGGGTAACTAGTTCCACCATTCATTACCGTGCACTAACCCTATTATCAGGCACCAACCCCATTATCGGGTAACTAGTTCCACCACCCATTACCGAACACTAACACTATTATCGAGTAACTAGTTTAACCCTTATTAATATTGAAGTAGAAACATACTACATTAGAGGCACTATATTAATCAAGAATCAACACTTAATTACTAAGGCATAATCACATTTCTAGATGACAATAATCACTTTTCACTTTTATTGAATCATTATCAACCTGACAATTAGTTACCCTGAAGCCTTTAGCTCTCTTCAAAGCAGCTAATCAATTATGACCATTCTTGTTATTCATATTCATATCTTTATAGGCAAACACATTTTTAAAAAATACAGTTTAAAAAGAATTCAAGAAAATTCTATAGATGGAATAAGGTACAGGGCACCTACTTGTTGTCTATGCTCTAGATGTACCTCTCTACTGATACACAACTTTTATGACCTCTATTGTATCAACATGTATACCATATTATTTTTCATTCAATGCTCATTTCACATAATATAATCTAAGTTGATTTCTTTCAACTTAATCATCATTTACAATTTATCTTCTATTGAAATTTTATTTCAACTCCTCATTCAATCTACATTCTTGATCTAATTAATAAGATAAACTTCTTATAATTCATACACACATGTATACTCTAGTATACTCAAGTTTTGTTCTTATAACTTCTATCATTTAAGTCTTACTTCAAGAACACTGTTTTTATTTTAATCATAATTAAAATTAATTTTTCATTTTTGGTTGTAGCTTGTCTCTTCTGAAAGTTAAGATACAAGGCTACAATTTTTATGAAGAGAAGAAAACCCAGTTCTCCCTTAACACCTTCAAAACTACTCTTTTTTAGTGACATACATAATTTGTCTAGCAAGGCTCACTTTGACTTGTCTTCAGCTTTTAATCTATATCCGAAGTTCTACAACTCCAAATTAATTAAGATCAATCCCACTTGAAATTTAATATTCTTAACTATAGTTTTCACAAAGAAATATATTTCAAATTCTATGATTTACTAGTTCAAAATCCAGCTGCAAATCAACTAATAAAATTGTCCAGTAAAATTCCAGTTATTAGCTTAATGCATAACTGATTATTTTTATGAATTTTTTCATCATTCAAGGTAACCATCTTTATTCAATATATTCTTTAACATCAATAAATAATTCCCATAATAAATCAACTTAATCATATTCATCCTTTACTTAAAATGGCCCACACTAAAGGTATAAAAAGGTGTAATTTCCCTTAATCCCCCCCTCCACCTTCTATTCATTTTGTCTTTGCTAATTCAATTAAGATAAGAATTTTAGCAAGATTAAAGCTCCCCTACAATTCTTCATTTGGCCGAAAATGGCTTAATAAGGATCAATGCAACCCTTTATAAATTTCTCCTTAATTCTACCTTCATTCCATCCATTTACATTACCACTAACACTAATTAATATAATTATATTCATAAAGGTTCAAAAGCTCAATCAAGGAAATTTCATGCTTTTATCACCCTATTTTGTTGAATCCTTCATGCATAATAAATCAGGGTAGATTTTTTTTTAGGTTCTTATCTTTGACCCATTACCCAATTTTTTCTCATATCAATTTCATGATTAAGACACAATATCTCCAACTAATACACTAGTTTATTTAACCAAAACTTTTACCTAGAGTTCATCCACACAATCTATCAATCCATAATAATGAATTAAATTTAAACATAAAACAAGGTTGCTTACCATTTAATCATAAGAAAATTGAAAATAGGAAGCAAGATAAACTTTTCTTCTCCTATCTTTTCTTTCCTTTTTACTCGCCACTAGTTGTCCCAAAACCTTTAAAATACCTAAATCCCTTCTAACCCTTTTGTAATACCTTAACTCTCTCTTATCTCTAATGTTTAATTTGTGGTCTTTAGCTGAAATAATGTAGAACACACACACATAACTCTCTTTCCCTCATTGGTTCTTCTTAGCCAGTCATGAATGAAGAGAATAGCTTTCAGGAGAAGCCTTTAGCAAATTTAAATGCCCTCATTTTGTTTCCTATTACATTCTTACCCCAAACTTCCTATAATTATGACTTGGCCCCTATTTAATCTTTTATGTTTCCTATTTGCCCAAATGTCCTTTTTTATTCATTTTCAATTCCTTCCGCTCCTAAAAGGATATATTTTGATTTGTTCTATCTTCATCATTATTATATTTATTATATATATAATAAATATAATATGTTCTACTTATGTATTTACTTAAAGTTTTAACCTGAGGTTTGCACTCTAATCTCCCTATAATTTTAACCAAGATAAAATAATATGTCAGGAGACTCTTCATAAAATTTCAACTCAATCCAACAGTTAGATTGAGATTTATGCTTGATAATATAAAATTGGATGGTACTGGAATTACAGTTTGAATCTGATTCTAGGCCCAACTTCAAACGCGTTGTTCTTTCTCGTCCAGATGAATTAGAGAGTCTACCATATATCGTTGAAAAGATACAAAATACAGAAGTATACTTTCCAATCCAACTAGAACAAAACAAAACTCCTTCTATATCTCAAGATATAGACCAAATAGTAGCAAAAAATCTATGGGGCAAATTTGCCCCTTTTTAATATGAGCCTCTGAATTTAACCCCTTAACTTCCATACAATTATATCCTTAACTTTTATTTCTTATTCCTCTTATCATTGCTCAAAACTATTGTCTCATTCTTAAAACATATTTATTTTAAATTTTCCTAGTTCTTATATTCATTGAAACTCATTACCGGTTTCACCTACCTTACAATTTTAACCTAAATTTTGAAATCCTCATTTGAACTTCAACAATACCCCTTTAATATTTATCTATGGATGTTACCCTCTCTATTACTCATTAAGATCATACTACCTTCGGTCCTACATTTAAGTGGGGCTTTATGGACCCTTACCTATACATGCGTTCAAGGCCAATGTTGCCTCAATCAACTCTTTGGCAGTCCTGAATTGTAAAGCTACCAATCCCTGCCTTAATTTCTATCACGAACCATCATGTAACTTCTCTATAAAAAAATGCTTGATGGGAACATACTATAGAGCATATGGAGAGATCATGACATTTCTACTCATAATCCATCACAAACATCTCCCCCTATTTCAAGGCCAAAACTCATGTTCTTTAACTCTATGATGATAATATGAGGAAAAGTGGTTCTTAAACTCTACTTTAAAATTATTACAGGATGGTGCCTCTATAGCTCTCATCGAAGATCTATTGTCCCACCAAGATTTTGCTCTATCGAACAGTAACTGGGGTAGAACAATCTACCTGTAGCTCATCAGATACTCTAACTTGATCCATAGTCTTTCCCACTTTATAAAGCCATCTAACTGCAATCTTTGAATCCAGTTCTATCAGATAGGGCTTACAACTCATCTTCCTCATATTTTTGACAATCCTAACTAAAGCAAAACAACCACACTATCTATAGGTATGCTATTATGCCTACTGATGCTGCTGGTGTTGAGGCACTAGACATGCCCTCAATCACTACCCTTACTATTTATGCAAATAATGTAGGATCACCATAGGGTATAAGGGCAAATACTGGTTCTGCTGGTGGAGGTGCAACTTTTTGTCTCTACTGAACTGACCTCATTGATTGTGATACCATAGTTTGTCTAGAATCAGCATCACCTTAAAATCTTGATGACTCCCCAACCTCGAATGATAAGGTATCGATGGCATATAAGAAGTGATACTCGTCATATGACCCTTTTTTTGTCTATCCTCGGGTCCCGTATCTTGTATCTTTCCCCTAGCTGGAGAGGGTTCTGTCATCGTACTCTTTCTTGTACGAACCATCCTGGAACAATTTAACACTTATTAAGTTTTCATTTCAATTTCTAAATCCAGACCAGGGCTTTGATACCAATTGTAATAACCTAACTTTTTAAACATTTTCATAATAAATATTCAATGTCATGAATAAAGAAGATGATTTTTTTTGTCTTTAGCTCGGTTAACCTGAAATCTCAATCTAGCGATTTCTTTTAACCAGAACCAAATTTTTTACCTTTAGCTCGGTCAACCTGAAATTCCAATCTGGTGATTCCCTTTAACCAGAACTAAAATTTATCTTTAGTTCGGTTAACCTAAAATTCTAACCTGGCAATTCCTTTTAACCAGAACTAAAATTTATGTTACTTCATGATTGAGGGGTTTGAAAAATTAGTGTTTCCTGATTGCAGGGTTGACCTGATATTTTCCAATTACAAGGTTCGAGAGCTCGGTTCTTCTTGATTATAGGGTTGACTTGATGCTTCCCGATTATGAGGTTTGAAAACTTGGTGCTTCCTGATTGTAAGGTTGACCTGATACTTCTCGATTACAAGGTTTGAAAACTCGGTGCTTCTAGATTGTAGAGTTGACCCGATACTTCCTGATTAGGGTTTGAAAACTTGGTGCTTCCTAATTACGGGGTTAAATTGAAACTTCTTGATTGCGGGGTTTGAACTTGGTGCTTCCTAATTGCAAGGTTGACCTAGAGATTCTTCTTGATGATAGGGTTGGTCTTCTTCTTTTCTTGAGATTTTCTTAATTGTAGGGTTATTCTCATTTTTCTTCATAATTAAAAGGTTTAAAAATTAAGATTCCTTGCTATTATAGCTTAAGGATTATTTTTTGTCAACTCAGATTCATCAAAATCTTGCTAGATTTCATTGAGGATCTTCCTGAAAAATTCAAAAACATATATGTAATGCTTTGGGGTTAGATAACATGCATGCATCCTTACCTGTTTGAAATATAAGCCCCCCTCTTTGATGATTCATTGTCGTAGGGTGCCTTTGCTTGCTATCTAAAGCTTTCTTAATTTTTTTGATTCACTGGCTTATTCAAGTTTACTGTATGCTAATCCTCCACTCAAATGTAAATGTAGAGCCCATCTTGGGTTGTCCCCGATGATTACTGCTCTCATTGTTTATTAAAACTAACCATACACCCAAGTATGGTATTACTTGCTTTATTATGAAGGAGTTTAACAAATCATTCACTTTTTGGATTCTTTTAAGAACTACCCTCTGATTAGCTATGTGCATCTTGCCAACAATCATCAAAAAGTTTTCTACTGTCAACCTCATCTTAGATTGTCAATCAATCATGATGTTGCCCCCAATTGAACCATATTCTTCAAAGATATGTTATCATTAACCTTCATGGAATTGCTAAGTCATCTAGATATGCATCTCATAGCTTGTAATAAAAGCTCATCGTTGTATGCTCAATGTTCTTCTCAATAAATTCCTCTCAACCTGTCTAATCAGATCGTGAAAAGAAATGCAATGTCATCATTAATGATGTTTCTTTTATCAACCACATTCATATGATCAAATGCACCTTGAATCGATGGGTTTCAAAGAAAATTATCCCATGGTCAATCTAGGTGGCATGCATCCTTTCAAAATTTATCAAAATGCACCTATATGATAACATCTTTCAGGTGTCATAACCTTATTTCAGAGGGTAAACCAAAATTTTAGACATTAAGATGCCCTTTAAGTGCAACTTTACTCTCAATTACTGCTGGAGTTCATTAAATCATTAATTATCTTTAAGAAACATTGCCCTCAACTAATCTGGTCATGCTCGTTCTTTTGTCTATCATCAAGAGGCACTTGTCATTAACAGACGTTAATCATAACTTTGATAGATTTCACTGAATCACATTTGATTATGTGTTTCTTTTTCTCCCAGCTGATCTGAATAATATTTGTTTTTTCTCTCAGGGTCCATTACATTACCTCCTAGATGCTCAACTTAAGAAATGTCAAGTCTTTCTTGTTTTGGAATCAACTCATGAATTTCAAGGAATAAGTTTGTTCAAGTCTAATTATTGCAAAGAAATCACCAAGTGTTATTTTAAAAGTGTTTCTTTGATCATAACACTAAGACAAATCATTCCTCACTATGATGCATCTTTTGTGCAATTTTGGTTTAGAATTGACAGGGTAATTGTTGAGAAAGATGTGTTAGCTCAAAAGTGGGCTATCCATGACTCAAATGATTTCTTCTTCTTCTTTTTTTTTTGCATTTTGAAAAACGAAATATCCTATTCAAGCTATTTTGTTTTGAATTTCTCACAATTCCCAAGGGATTTAATCTTTTTAGAAAAAAGGATAATCTGATCTTTTATGTGACACGACCAAAGAGTTGATGTCTTATCCCAAGTGTAGGAGTGTCGAAGTAATAAATAACCCGGTAAGACCGGGGTCGAACCATAGGGAGGTTAACTGTATAAACTACAAATAAAAAAATAGAAAATAACAGAAAAGGAGTTGAAGAGAGCTTTGAGATGTGATATTGATATAAGAATTAAACAAGGATAAAATAATTGTCAAGGTTAGAGGATCCACTAATGGTATTTCAAACAAGTATAGTATAAACTCTTTTTATTACTCAACTGGAAACCACACATAAAGGAGGTTCCAATCGGATTATAAATTGTTAACATGATTACATTAGTTATCTTATTCGAATAATGCTAATACTTGTAAATGTTGTCAGGCATTCATGATTATAACTTATGTTAACAACAAATCAAGTTCCTTTCATAGCACAGGTGTCGGTTATACCATACGGTTGGGCTATGAAAGTGCCAAGTATTTGTTGTACCAAGGGTTATACAACATAAATCTAGATTAACCATTTAACAAGCAAAGTATTAAAAGTGAATAAGATAACAAATACAAAACATGTTAGTATCAAATATTAAAGTCCATGTTGATTTTATACTATACTTATTCTTACACCATTAGTGTAACCTTCTCACCTTGACATAATAAACTTAACTAAAACAAAACGTCATTGCTAACATCAAAATTTGAACAGATAGTCTTCATGAAAGTTCTAGGAAATTGTCCTAGCTTTCCAACAAAATAAGAATCAGTGCATTTGGACTTATAGAACTCGAGATATGGGCTGAACACTGAACAGTGTCTGGGCTACAGGACAGATTCTGACTTCTCCGTTGTTGCTACAATTTGAACTTGAAAACGACCTTTTTGAATCTTGGACTCTCATGAAAGTTTTAGGCCTCTGTCTTAGCTTTCCATCCATATAGACCAGACCTAAATCCAAGTTCTACAGCTCCAGTTATGATCCAATAACTGAATGGTGTTCTAGTTTGGACTGAACCAGCATCTCTTTTCTAAGCTTAACCCTCTCTTTGTCTTCTCAATTTCAATAGTTAAACTCATCAATCAATCCTTTTATTTATGTGATAGGCCTGCATTTAAGATGAACATTTACTATAAATTAAAGGTATCTTATATTATTAGACATGTTATTATAAAACATGCTCTAGTTAAAGAGTTATGATACTTCAAGTGCAAAATGATAATATAAAACCTTGATAAAAATGCACTTTTAAGTATTAATTACACCCCCAACCAGCTTATTACTAGTCCCTAGTAATCAAAGCGTTAAAATAGAAAAAACAATTTGCAAGTTCCACAAAGCAAGACATTCATCATTCAACTTCCATTAATCTATCCAGATAAACAAACTCTCATTAAATTTATATATCTGCTTCATACTTCTTAAACAAGATATTAATAAACCTTCCTTTTATGCTCAATATATCAACACATGTTATGGGGCTTTACTTGGAAGAAAATAAAATTTTGTTCTAATGTTTAAGGTTAACTTCCTTGGGTTGGGATTATTATCTCTCTTTTTTTTCTTTTTTTTATTATATATACATATAACTTAAAACACAATATATCTTTAACCCATGTAACGAGTTTTCAGCTAATGACTCCCAGACCAGTTGGTCTTAAGGCATTAAGTGTTGAGACACCCCTACGAGCTTAGTAACTCGGGTTACAGATACTGATACGTAGATAATGCAATATTTGATTCCCCTAAGCTTTTCTCCTTAACCCATGTAACAAGCACTAGGCCAATAGCTCCTAAGTCAGTTGACTTTAGGGTATTAGGTGTTAAAACACCCCTTCGGGCTTAATTGCTTAGGTTAGGGAGGCTACAAAACCAAACTTATCTACATTTTTATTATCATCAATATTATCGATTTGTTTTTTTTTTGCAAATTA
>Ga0307517_10009948_pt1 | contig 13393 bp, 10 predicted proteins | sample 23_EM_MG_FD_194515 | JGI IMG/M metagenome (GOLD analysis project Ga0307517, IMG submission 194515) | Populus trichocarpa ectomycorrhiza microbial communities from riparian zone in the Pacific Northwest, United States - 23_EM | ecosystem: Host-associated > Plants > Roots > Unclassified | place...
AGAATCACTAACTATATTCAAGATGTTATGAGCCTCTCGGTAACAACTCTGAACGAAATCTATAGCTAAGATTTTTTTACCTCATGCTTGTAGCTAGGGGCATCTTCAGAGCTTCACGACAAGGTCGTTGGCTGCAAAGAGAGAACAACATGTGTACAAAACACACAAGAAAAAAAAAACTTGGCAATCCATCCTGCTGAACAGTTATGAATCCAGTCTAGCATACATAATAACAACACTGACAAGGATGAATGGTTTTGACTGCAAAAACAGTGAAATTCATTATGTTGCGAAAGGCTGTCTATGGGATGAGCTCCAGCCTAATGAAGAGTAAGGTGATCATGTTTGTTGAGCTACAGAACGAGCTGTCCCCTCTAAGAGAATTTGAAGTCCACAATTGCTCAAGAGCCTCGCTATTACCAACCTTTAATGTCAGGTAGCATAACAATACAATTCCACAACTCTGAAAAAAATCTATTCAAATGGAAGAGTAAAGAATTCAGATCCTCTAAAGGATCAGGGACCATAACATTACCAACAGAATAGCATGCATTCTTAGGATGTGTTTGGGTTGCGGCAATTGGATACGACAGCAGAATAGCAATCCCACAGAAAACTCAAACAAAGGTGGAAACTAGGGAAGTAGAAGTTACTGTCTAGCAGAAAGCAACAAACACCTAGGCAGAAATCTTTAGGATGTGGCAACCACAATTCTGGACAACTCAAACAAAGGTCGCTTACCTCAAGCTTATTAAATTGCCAGGCATAAACAAAAACCAACCCTAATGCAGGGGCAACTTCAAAGCTGTAAAGCAAGGTTGAAAAAAATAAATATACAAACTGCAGAACAAACAAAAGCTTGGCTATAATTCAACATTACAGGAAGAAAACCTTGTTAAATTAGGTAGAACTGAAATCCAATACATTTTTCAAGTATGCACTGAATCTTGTTCAACAATCATGTCCCAATCAACCAAGTTTTCTCCAATTATCAGAAAGAATCTAGTGTAATGTATATTACAACACTCACAAGGATGAAAAGTTTAGGCATTAGTCATTATGGTGCCAAAGATTGTCTATTGAGAGGAGCTCCAGCCTGATAAAGAGTGAGGTGGTGTATGGCCTTGGCAAACAAATCCTTCAATTCAGGATGTTGGGCTAAAACAGAACGAGCTGTCCCCTCAAGAGCATTCAAAGCGCGTGCTTGCTCAAGAGCCTTACTGTTCCCAGCATTCAATGCGAGGTAACATAATAATACAAGTCCCTGCAGTTGAGACTGATCACCAGACCGTAGTAATTTCATTAAAGGGGGAACCCCATCAAACTCTATAATTGCTTTTGAATGCTCGGAACAATTGAAATTTTCCGGAGATGCGAATTTCCCCAAGGCAATAGCAGCTTCTGTAGCGACTTCCACATTCCTATTACCAAGATGAGAAACCAAAGGCCCCATTATTCGAGTCTCCCTCGCAGGAAATGTTCGAGCCAAGCAACCAATTGACCTAATAGCAGGAATCTGCAACTGTGGATCACTTTCTTCTTGAATTACTCTTAAAAGCTGATCCAAAACTGCCTTTGCAGCAGGCAAATTAGTCTTGAAAGCTGCACGTCTAAGATCAGCATTGGACTCTGCCACTGCCGTGATCTCCATAATGGTCATCAAACAATTAAACTGCAGCTCCCCTTTTTCCCTCTCGACAATCTTCGCTAAGCAAAGCAAGCCTTTTGTCTCCGTAATCTTCCTACTATTGGACACACTCCCTCTTGACAGTTTCCACAGTGCCTCTGCACAACTAACCTTAAGCTTAAGCTGCATCTCTGGTGTCTCCATTTCCCTCTCCTTATTACTATGTGAACCACCATGACTACTACTGTCCGAATTATAATTAGCCTTAATATTCTTATAAGCTAATTTTTTGTTCATTTCGATAAGCGAGGGAATACTAGTTTTAACAGGATTATTACTCGCTATTTCCAAATCCAAATGACTAGACAACAAAGACACCAATGGTCTAGTCACATTCAATCTCATAAACTCATCCTGTGCATAATCATCCAAAGCCGCCATTCTCGCCACCAAATTGGCCACCGAAATCTGAACCTTCGTTTGTGAATCCCCTAAAACCCCAACAATCATCGAAATCCCAAGTGCATCAACAATCAACCTAACTCTTTCTCTATCACTTGCAATGTTAGAAAGTGCAGTGGCAGCAGCAATTTGTGCCTCCGCAGAAGCACCCTCCTTGAGCAACTTCAACAAAGGCAAAATCCCACCTTCTTCAACAATCATCTTCTTATTCCTATCATTATCACGCGCTAACGAAGCGAGTTGATTGGCGGCATCAACACGATCCTTAACTTGACCCATTTGAACAGCAGAAATAGAAGACCAAACCCAAGCAAGGATAGGATCATTACTAGCAATAGGAGGCAAAGACAAATGAGCACCACCATCAGACTCAAAAACCGAAAGCAGCCATTTCATATCACCAATAGAAGACTCTAAAAGATTCGAAACCTTACGAAAATCAGCAGTTGTGGTAATAGAAAACACTTGCCGAAGTACCCCACTATGTTTCTTGCATTTGCGGACAAGTGTTAGCGCACGGTCAAGATTCCTGGTGATGTCGGAGGCGATACGGCGGAGAGGACGGTCATAGAGGGAAGGGATGGAGACAGCAAGGCGGACGGCAGAGCGGAGCATTTGGGAAAGGCGGTCAACTTGTTTCGCTAAGTCAGAACAGTCTTGCCTTAAAGATTCAGCTTCTTGGGCTGATTTTATGACACGATCTGCAAGTAAGATTGGAAGAGAGAGTTCTTCTTGCACAGTTTTCTCTTCTACTACACGAGGAGGTACTGTAGAAGAAGAAGTAACAGTAGCGGTTGAAGCGGATGACATTTTTGTTAACTGGATTGGACAATCTAGTTCTTGTAACCTCGTACTGACATCAATTCGGACAATCTGAGCAGCTGGGGATTTGAGTTTGGCTGGAACTGGAAGAGTTATAAAATAATCAAGTAAGCGGCTGGTTTTGGGATTGATTGTCCTTGTGACTCTGCAACAAGGGAGAAGACTCAAACGAAAATAAAAAATTAAAATAATAATTATATATAATAGGATGCTTTCACCTATTTTTATGGGGGACCTCTATTTACACGTAGCTCTTCTATTGAAGCTCCAAACTACTGATTTCATCGATTGGATCCCCCATCTTATCTCCATTTCCTCAATTGGCTTCTTCTGCTAAAATAATCAGAGATGATACATGTTCTTATGATCTGAAACTAATTCCTCCTGAGCACTCAATCCCCTCCCACTTAGCGCGCGCGCACAAGGCTCTATCAATTTACTGACTTAATTTATCTTAGCTCAAGGGCTAGACTGAGGAGAGGTGGATCCTCGGATAGATAGATTGATGGGTGATGCGATGTATAAAATTAGCTGTTACGAAACTCAATCTACAAACTATATACAGTTCGGGGACTAATATAGATTTGTCCTTGTTCTATTTTGCGAGTAGTGCTCCCTGGTAACTACTACAACTCCCCAGAAAAAGAAAGCACGATAAAGTAAGCTTCTCTTTTTCCTCCTCCTCCTTTTTTCACATGGACGTGGAGCTGAGGTGGCCGATGGTTTTTGCAGGATGAGAATATTATTTTACTAGGCAGGCTGGACTCTGGAGCGTATAAAATTATTGACCCACTTGAGCTTGAGAGTGATGACGAGAGATGCTGGGGTTTGAATAACCTGGTCCACAAATCAGAATCCAAGGCTCGATCAATGCCGCTGGCATGGACTCTGGCTGGTTTATGATATTTTATTTAGAATTTTTTTATTAATTTTTTTAATTTTGTTTAGGTTATTTTTATTAATATAAAGAGCTTAGAAGATTTATAATATTGGTTTTACATTGGAGAAAAATTTGAGTAATCAAACTTTGAATTAGACCTCTTTATATAATGATTTTATTCGATAAAATTTTATATTGTTTATATTTGTTGTTTATTTTGTATGATTTCAACCTCTATCAATTGATATTAGAGTTCAACGATTCCTAATAATTAATTAATTGTATTTTTAAATAATTATAATTAAAAAAATAGTCATAAAATAAGATCTAATCATGTAAAAAAAAAGGAGGTTTTTTCTAAGAAAAAATACATTAAAAAATTAATATGTTATTTATATCTACATCTATTATGGTGGATTCCTAAAAAATGAATCATATATAAAGATACTGTATTAAGAATTTATATATAAAACAATCTATATAAAGATATTGCGTTGGAAATTAACGATAAAAGGGCTTTTTATACATAGATATCAGCAACACACGATGGAGAATTGTTTCTGAAAGAAGTACGAACTCGAAGGTGATTTCCTGCCATCCACCGTTATTTGTTAAGATTGTCTGCTATTATTCCTCACGTGCTTCTCCCTATTTCATCCTTCTAATGTATGGCAGAGTACCATCCTCGATTTCTAAAATCGCCATTACTATATGCTAATTTAATATTTGAATCTTAACCCAAGAGACCCGTTTAAGCTGATGATGTGTCATATTAGAAGTGTGACATGTATCTAAAAACTAGTGACCTGTCATATTTGGGTTCTACTCTGATGAAAGATGCAGCCTTCAACGAGGAAGCCTATGATACGAAAGCAGGCAGGTATGATGTTGAGAATCTATCCTGGTTGGTCTGGCTGGATGATCGAAGATACTAATGGTGATGTTTCCGCTACTTTTGGCTAAAGTTTTTGCAGAAGCCATAAAGGAAGTTGAGCTGCGTGCTTTTTCCCGATGCCTCGAGGCCTTCCTGACCTAGTTAGAACTTCGAGGAACCGTAAGATGCAGCAAGGACTTCTTTACCTCGACAGGAAAGGTCTAGTGGCAGCGTTGAAAACATACAGTCACATGAACATGCTACTAACGGAAAACATGGTTTTTTATACATTGATCAATTAATCAGCATTCAAATCCACAACATGTCAACATGTCAAATCAAACCAGAAGAACCCAATCTAGATGTTCATGATGCACAAAACCAGTGACATTAATCTAGTATTTGGTTAGCACTTGCTGCATGCAGTCCCTTCTCAGCATCACGGCAAATCCAGAGCTTGACTTCTTTTGGTGATGGGGAAGACTACTATTTTGTAGTTAGCTTAGAGCTTGGCCAGCACCCCATTCTGAAGTGGCTTTGATACACTGTTGTCTTTAGCATCGTTGTCTTTAGCATCCAATTCGCATGCACTGGGAGGAACATCCACAGCAGGGGAGCAGTTGAAAAACCCATGAGGCTGCATTCCACAAACATCAGCAGAATGAGATGAATACAGGACATGCATGTAGAGGACCGAAATGTTATTCGACATACTCAGTACTGGACCAAGATTTTCACCACTAAAAGATGATTGGATATCTAATCCAATGTTAGTCATTACTCGTAATACCTTGAATGATGGTAGTAATCAATCAAGAAAAATCATAAGAATAATGTGATTAGAGCAAACTTAAGTTTTAGACCTGCGAGGCCTTTTGCAAAAAATCTACACAACTTTAGCAACATTATGCTTCATAATGTAGGGCCATATTCTTGAGCGTCAACAGAAAACATTCAAGAACATTGGAGGTAAAATGAGATTGTATATGCAAAGTAGATACCATAAGCATAAAACCGATGCGCTCCACTGGCATGACTGGCCAATCTTCCAACCGAGGAACATGTGTGATCCCAAATACATACCTGTAATAAACAGAATCATACATGACACATGGAAGAAGTTCCATGAAGCTTAGCTTGTAAATGTTGTGTTAAAAATGAATAAACAATCAAAGGTATGACAAATTATCAACCTTTCATGGTTATTATTATTGAAAACAAAAATACTCTTCTGAGATCATAAAATATGCTCATTCATCACTGCTTTTTTAGTGGTCCAGTCCAGTACATTCATGACAAATGGGTCTTGCCACTTTGATCTTTCAAATAGCATGATGCGAAAGGCCATGTCATCAGAATAATAAAATGATGAATCCAAAAAAAGATGAACACGGGAGCGCTAAAGAGACAAACTACTGTTAACTAAAGGAAATCCTGAATTCATATTCATTGAGATAGAAATAAATTTATAAATACACAGACACATGCGCCCACAAGAGAAAAGGAGAGATTTTCAACTAACCAAAGAACTATATCAGTTTCTTCTAATGGCCGATTCTGCTTAACCCATGTAGCCAGTCCTTCACCAACACGTGGATTTTGATTTGGGAACTCTCCTCCAGGAAACATCTCTCCATGTGTATAAGGAGTAACCCAAAGATTGTGATTCAAAAAAGCAGCTCGCCTCAAAAACTTCGCCTCAGGACCAGCTAATGGCAAACAATTTGAACCAGGTACTAGCTTGTAGCCCGTTAATTGTCCAGTTCTGTTTACAGTTCTAGTGTTTCTCACCTGAAGAATAAATAGCATGATGTGGATAACTAAAAGATCTTTTATCCAAGTGATTTGAAAACTTAAACTCTGGGTGACTGTGTCACTGGATCGTAGGCTCTTTTTTTTTTTTTTCCAGCACTGGCACTTAGGCCCTATCAGTCATTTCATAGCATTGAATCCAGGAGGAATAATCTTAGTTTCCAGTAATATCTAATAGATTCAATAATACAGTGAAGTAAACAATATGCTGAAAAATACATCCAACATCAAGAATTTCAAAGAAAGAAACAATTGTATTTAACAATCACTTAGCAAGAGCAGCTCTACAAAAGGGGAAAGAATGTCTTACAATCCAATGGCGAGCAGTTTGGGGATTGCAATCACGCATTGCTTGCAGTTCTGATTGAAGCAGTGTCTCTTTGGCATAAAACGCATTATTGTGGACATTTTTCTCCCCAGGTTTCTCAACCTCAACATTTACCTCAACAACCTACAAAATGGAAAGATAAGTGAATGGAACCATCTAATATTCTACAAATAAGGATTATAATTTTTTCAAAGTAAATCTTTCCATAAACATACAGCAATTTTTTATTGACAGATCAGAATTGAGGAATTAAGAAACAAACACTACAATGCAGCATGCAAAGAAGCGCATCATCTCATGGTGGCAAAGAAATCCTTATGATTGACCATAAAGGCATTGGTATTAATGAGGTATTCTATTAATTCAAAGGAATGACATGCCTTATTAGGTCTATTAAAATTTCAGAAGGTCTTCAAAAGTAAATCCCAAGTCTGTTCTCTGACTGATAGAACCCACCTTCTCTTAACACAAGCAAGCATCCAAACTAGACTACAGGTAAATCCAGGTTACAGTGAAGGCCAGAAATGGAGATTTAACCACAAGTAAATCCCATTTCCAAATAGCAGCAAGCACTGCACTACCCAAGTACTTGAAAATTTGAAATCGGACAAATATAGCTCAGAAATTCAATGCATAGTACCTGATTGAAAGCTTCACCAGATTTGCAATCAACAGCCATGTCCATACGAGCAACAAAGAAGTGTTGATGAACTGGTGCATAGAGACCCGGGGCAATGGTTGTACCATATTTTCGAGTTTCCCCAGGTTGTAATGCTCCTAAGCTAAGGATTCCTGTTAGCTTAACTTCAGCTTCGATCTTTCCATCCTGAAGCAATGAACAACTTGCATGTCATTCTAAATCTTAAGATTGCACAGTACAGCCAACAAACAAGGCACAATGCAATCTATCACTTGGCTTAAATCAACATTTGGAGAATAGGTGCAAGTAGCTCATGAAAAGGAAGCACAAAGAAGTTGTTTACAGATACAGCCTACAGTTAATTGGCACTGCACAAAGCAAATAATGAAACAACTTAATTGTTGAAATATATATGCTCCTAGTTCAAGAAAGTGCATTCAACTCAACTGGTCCATAAAATAGTCTTCACAATAAAATTATGCATTTTGCAACAAACACCTTCTCCTTGATCACAAGTCCAACATCTGAGTTAGCATAGATGTGTATTGGAGTACAAATAGTGTATAGGATTCAACTTGCCTGATAGAAGTGCCAGAAAAATCCATACTCATAATTAGCGACGGTACAAATAAAGGACACTGTAAGCCGCCTAGACCTCCGTACTTCTGCTAAACCTGTCCTCCAATCCTGATGCTTCCATAAAATTCCATGATCCTCTTCATGTAAACATACACAATTTTCAATTGTTTCGACACCTCCAGTGAAGTTAGTAAAGTGAGCGTCGAAGTATTTGATAAAGCCCAAACAATCACAGCCCTGCAATGGTAATTTGATGATGATAAAAACTAAAAACATAATGATTTAGTGCATCTCAAGTATAATAGTTCACGAACCTTTTTTAGGGAATGTGCATTTTTACCAAGACCATCTTCTCCTGCATCAAAAGCATTCTTCCGATAATGTGGTTCATTTGGATCTCCATAAGGCACAACCATCTCTACAAAGCTTAACCTGTGGGCTACAGGTCGTCTACCCCTGCTACCATCAACATAGGCAACAGAATGTATAACCAGGCCCTCCCTAGGAGTAAATCCAATGCGAAAATTCCACTGCCAACCAGCAAGAATGTAATCAGATTCTCCATCAATGTTTCTGAAGTTAATAAGAGATAAATTAGCAGATAAATTTAATAATTCTGACATATACCTTCTGCCATTCTATATAGTGTCCTTTGACACGAAAGCTTGGACCTTCAAGCTGGATAATTTGTAAAGGTTTCACATCACTTCGATCAACACCACCTCTTGTTTCACCAGGAGTATAGTTCCTCAATGGATCAGCTAGAGGTAAGGGAACAAGTTTGTGATCTTCAAATTCAACCACCTTCATGTTTTGCATATCAACGAGTACATGGATGCCCTCAACTGGTCGTGCATAACCATTTTCCATTGGGCAGTCACTCTCAGTTCTGCAAAATATAAGTGGTTTAGCAAGTCTTCTGCTTGGAGCATCAGCATCACTGTGATAACCAACACACCTGCAACATAAATATGAAAACAAAATATCAATAACTTCACACCACCCTATAGCAACTTTTTGACATATAATATGTTGAAAAAACTCATATCTTAGCTCTAGCATACCAGGCATCAACCATCACAAGTTCCATGTCTTCAATACCTCTTTTTTTCATTGCCTCTCTAAATGGAGGAAAGTCTTTGACAACAGCTTCACATTCAGCATATTCTACAGCATCCTGAACTTGCAACAAATAGAATATTTAAACAAAGCAACAACACAAATGAGCATGCAAGTATAACTCATATAACAAATACTATGACGTCATTTCAAATATACCAGCTACTAAAGGTTAAAAAAGTGATTGTTCACTTGTCAGATCAGATAACACAGGTTTCATTTTCAGACCGGGCCAATGGGCCATTAAATATGATGTGTACTGAAGCAAAATAGGCTTATAACACACAAAATCACACAGAAGAATGTAATTGGAAATAAAGTCAGTGAAATAACTTGTTATCCATGCTAGCTAGATGTTGGAATACCATAGGAACTTTGTTTCCATCAATTAGAATAGTGTGAGTCCAAAATTTTAGGCACGTGGTTCTTTCAGGATTCATAATTGATAAACATAGCATCTATAATTCTAGTTTCTCAACCTTTTCATGATTACGTACTTAGATAAAGCCCAATAAAATAATAACAGTCCTAAATATCAACTTTCATCTTCAGTGCAGCTCAAAGACCAAGTGAACATGAAGAGTGGACACAAATAGAATAAATGCCAGCGAAACATGACAAACCATTGGAGGCTGAACATCTGGAACAACTTGAGATGAAATCACTTTGCCTCTATGATGTCCACCTCGAGTTGCTGCGTGTACTTCAGAGAGCTCCACAATCCATATGCTTGTCTCATTTGACCGTTTGTTGTAAACAACAAGTCTAGCCCTTCTTGGAGGCAGCTTCATAGGAATTATAGGTCCACCTTTTGTTCTAGGTAGCAATGATGGTTGAAAAGGAGGGAAGAAATATGCATCTGCCAGCGCAACAACATGTTTATCTGGTTCAAGCAGAACCACCTCAATGAAGCGCATGCTGTCTCTGAGCTGAAACCAAAAATGTTAATTAGCTCACTAGTTCAACAACTATCATATCATTTTATAAAAGAGTTTCACAGAAAGAGAAGTTATAGCGTGTGTAATAACCTCAGGAGTAGCTCCAGCAGCCCTAACAGTTGCCACTGCAACAGAGATTTCAGCGGCAGACAAAGGATCCAAAGGATGGCTGGTCTGAGCCCTTAACATGACTGGGATAGCAGCTAAACATAATACAACAAAGACCACATAAATCAACCAAACCAAACAAAACATATACATTGCAACATCATCGGTTGAAAAGCTCCTTCTGGAAAGAACACATTGATTCACAAAATACTCAAAACCTTAAAAAACTGAATCCAAGAACGTCAGACAATTTCTGATATCACATGAGAACAAATAGGGTATTTTCCTTGTCAATAATTATACACTTAATTGCTTTCCTTCGAGTTTTGATAATAAACATTCTTGACTTAACTCACTGTTATGAATACTCTAACAATCTCGATCAATTAACAATAATTCATCAAGCCAAATTAACATATCCATTTGTCACAATTTTATATGGAATGACTAGTGATCCATTATACATAAAAGGAATTAAAAAAATAAAATGATATTTATCATATTTCGAAGCTTGAATAAAAGTTGATAAATAATTAGTTGAAAGTTGAAAAAAAAAAATATCTTGGAAAATAAAAATTAAAGACATCAAAAATCTTTGTTTCTGTGAGATTGTTTTTTGACTTTTGGATGCTTTCTAGATCTAATTGTCTAGCAAAGATCTATCTCAAAAAGAGAAAAAGATAAAAAGAGACTTGTAATGTAGAGGAATAGTATTGGAGTTTTAGCTTCTTTCTTCTTGTAGTGAATAAATACTATGATTAGAAAAAAATTGGAAAAATTTATTAATTTCTAGAGTGACTAAATATAAAAAAAGTATTAATTAGTTTGTCAATTAATAAGTTAGTATTTTTAGTTCAAAGAATTTTTTCAACTCCCACAATATTTTCTATGTGGTATGTTTGCAATAAAAAAAAAATGATATGATATCTTTTACATTATTCATATAAATTGGTTTGATAGAAGTAATTGCATCTGTTATTCTTCGTAAATAATGTATTATTAGTTTGACAAAAAAAAAGACTTTTCAGCTTCCCTTTTGTAGCTTTATTTATAGATCTAGCTGCCAATTATGTTTGATGAACCACCCAAACTGACTAAAAAGTAGGAATGAGAGCAATAAATTGATTTAACAAAAAGAATAAATTATTAATAATTAATTATATATGAGATAGTAAATTTTAATCAAATCAAAAGTTCAGCAGATTTGGTATTTTTATATATAGTTATGGATAAATGAAAAAAAAAAAAAAAGCAATATCAAAGTTTTTTTCTTTAAAAATTTCAACTTTTTTATTTTCTAGAGTTTTTTAAGACTTTCTTTTCTGAAAAATATTAATATTTTTTTATTATTTAAAGTCATATTAAAATTTAAGGCAATTTAATTGAACTGAGTTAAATTGACTAAATTTTCAAAGCATAGGGCAAAATTTGACCAAATTATTTATAATGACTTATTCGCTAAATGGACACAAAGCAATTTCAAGGTTTTTTCATTAAGAATTAGTTAAAATTCGTAATTAAGCTAGCCTTTTTTTGGTGATAAAATTTATTCGAAACAATAAAAAAAAATTGTTAAGGTTATTTATCATGAATTAGTGATATCAATGATATTTTTAATTTCAATATAAAAAAATAATATTTTTAATTTAATTTAAATATCAATAAATAGTGGACTTTGTTAAGGTTCGGCTGCAGGTAACTTCTATGTACTTATGACAACTCTTTTATTTATTTTTATTTTTTTCCTATTTGAATTTTGCCTATTTTAGAATATCCATGAAGTAGATATCTTCAGCTAATAAGGTTCTACTGTATAATTTATTAAAATAACATTAATAATGAAATCCAATAAAAATAAAAATAAAAAGGAAGGCAATAAATGTGTAGATTTTGCCTACATTTATTATCTCCTTTTTTATTAGATTTGGTCGAGAACAAAAAAAGCAAAATCCAACTAAAAATGTGGTAATTAATATAATAAAAAACAGTGAACCTTAATTAAAGCACCCGAAAGGGTATGAATAAACATCTTTATATCTCCAGGATTATCTTTAGAGCATTGTCATTTCAAATAAAATAAAATAAAATAATCCAAAACCTACAAACAGGCGATTCATATGGCAATTCCATGCTCAAGAAAATAAATTTATTTTAGCTGATTTTATGCATATCATGATGATCCATTCCCGAGATAATGGAGCCATTCAAACGAGAATCTCTAATATAGATTTATCACAAAAAAAGAAAGAAAAAAAATCCTAAAAAGCAATAAATGATTAAAAAAAAACAGAAAAGGTAGAGAGAGAGAGAATTACATACTTTTGGTAGCGGAGGCGGTTCTGGAAGGTTCCGGGAGAGAATCGACGACGGGGCGGTGCTCAGGGGAGGGAACAGGAATAGTCCAATCTTGCCGCACCAAAGCCGACGTCTTCGCAGCATCACGGCGAATGGGAAGGGGAGGAGTGGTAGCACTAGAGTCACAACAAGAAGGAGAAGACGTCGTTTTTTTCGAAGTTGAGGCCATTGTAAAGGATTCACAAGCTCACCAATTCCACCCGCATAAATCTCTTTACAATTCACTGACATACAACACTACTTTAATTTCTTCTTTACCACCCTCTGATCTCCCTCCTCTCCGCTACTCTCTCTCTCTCCCCCTTCCTTTAAACAATAAATGGAATCAAGAGAGAAGAAAATACATAAATTTCAAAAAAAAAAAAAAAAGCAAGAGTGATCTCGAGGGCAAGAGAAATGGGAGGGAGAAAGGGAGGGAGGTTTAATATATAAAGGGGAAGGTGGCGTGACACGTGCAGAGAGGGGGGTAAAAATTTGGGGAAGATAAGGTGAGCAATGGGGTGATTTTGATTTTTTATTTTTTATTTTTTATTTTTTTTGTGAAAAGGAAATTTCGGTGGACTTATCAAGGATAAGTGCGTTTTGATAGGGCCTTCTGCCTGTGCTAATGGACATATATGATAGTGTCCTGCACTAACTATTTTTGTTCCCCTTTATATTAGCATGATAAGGCCATCCAAGATTTCCATATTTTTCGTATAAGGACCTGTATCTTAAAATATCTCATCAATTGCCCACTTGCTCTTTTTTTTTTTAATTTCAGGCTGTTCGCATGCTTGGCCCATGCCTAGATGCCACGTTTACAGGATATTTACTGCTGCCTGGCCTCCATGACTAGCGAGACTGGCC
>Ga0307517_10009949_pt1 | contig 13393 bp, 11 predicted proteins | sample 23_EM_MG_FD_194515 | JGI IMG/M metagenome (GOLD analysis project Ga0307517, IMG submission 194515) | Populus trichocarpa ectomycorrhiza microbial communities from riparian zone in the Pacific Northwest, United States - 23_EM | ecosystem: Host-associated > Plants > Roots > Unclassified | place...
AACAGAGCCAGCCCCCAGCTTCGGCCCAAAACCAGTCTTTTTGGGCCTGGTTACAGATTAGGGGCATGCTCTTCATGATCACCATTTACAGACGGTTTTTCTCCTTTCCGATATCCCTCCCTTCTAACGAAAAAGATTTCAACCAGTTACGCTAGTCTAATAGGAGTTTTATTGATGAATATGAATTGCTAGCGACAGTGACTACGACAAGGTTTGAATGATTTCCATAATTTACAAAATCGGTCGAAGAGAATGAGTGATTTGCATTTAAAGAAATAAAATCCACTTCAGTGTATTATTATTATCTGCATAAATATTTCAAGATGATAGCCCTTCAAGAGGAGAGAACAGGAAAAGGAAACGTACAAAAAAGCCATGGTTTAATTCAACTGGATGCACACTCGGTTTTGCTCAACCTGTGTTCCTCATCCCAGCAGCAATACCATTTATAGTAATAAGCAGAGCATCTCTGAGTTTGTGGTTGTCATCATCACTTCTCAACCTCTTTAGAATCTCAACCTGTAACAAATTCATAGGATTAAGATACGGTAGCCTGCTCTCGATAAGCCGCCTCAAGCTCCGGTTGTTTTCCGACAACTTCTCATGCCCACTAACCACCAATACACACTTCTCAGTTGTTAAGAGCTCCCTTCTTAATTCAGCACCAAGTTCTCTCCTCTTCTTATCAGATACGAGCACTTCATCATAGTGCTTCGCTATATGAATGTCTGCCTTCCCCAGAATCATCTCTATCAGGTCTATGGTAGATTGGAAGAAAGGCCATTCTTTGTACATTGCTTTCAACTCTTGAGTGTGTCCCTTCTCACAAACACCCTTCAAACCTGCCCCAACTCCTAGCCAGGCTGGAAGAACAAATCTTGTTTGGGTCCACGCAAATACCCATGGAATGGCACGAAGATGTCCGATTCCTGTTGAGCTCTTTCTTCTTGTGGGCCGGCTTCCTATGTTAAGGAAACCAAGCTCAGCTTGTGGAGTAGCCTCGTGAAAGTAGGCAAGAAATTCCGGGTTTTCATATACTGTGCTCCGGTAACTTTGGCAGCTGATTGTTGAAATCTCATCCATGAGATTACGCCATTTTTCTTCTCGAGGTAGCTCTGGGGGTTTTAATGTTGCAAGCAGAACTGCAGTTGTGTATATCTCTAACTGTCTAACAGCTGTGTGTGGCAGCCCGAACTTGGCTTGCACCATTTCTCCTTGCTCAGTTGACCTAAGAGTACCCTGGCAATTGAAAGGACATCACAGGTTTAACATAAGAAGGCGAAGGCTAAATCCTTAAAAATACAGATATAAGTCAGAAATAGCAATCAGCAGAACCAAAAATACAAGATACTAGCTAAATACAAATTGCGGTCACGGTAACGGAATCGACAAATGTGGATTGTAGATTTTAGTGGTTAAAATAATGGTTGTGGCTATTGTTTTTGTGAATCATTTAGCAACTCATGAAAAAATTCCAATTTTACATGTTAATTTGATAATTTTATTGAATAAACATATAATAACATTTTTAGTGATAAATTTAATAACATTTCAATTTTGCAGTGGTTTTTCTTTTTCTTCTTTATTTTTCTCTCCTTTTTACCTTTTCTATGGAGGGAACAACTTCCTATATTTATATTTGCCTCCCAAAAACGATTCTTCCTCTTATTTTTTCTTCATTTTCATTTACATATGGCAGATGCTTCATTTCAACCGCAAATCTGAGTATTAAAGGTTGTGAAAATAACTGTGTTTTTCACAAATAACGGGTATAACGGCCATTAATACTATATAACGACGTTGCAGCCATTATAAATGTGAAACACCGTTATCTACACTAACAGTGAAAAACAAAAACGTCTAGTGCCAATTTTGTTAAGCAACGGCCGTTTTTTAAAACTATGCTTAGCATGTTCTAGTCTTAAAGATGGAGCATAGCAATAACAGCATTTACAAATTTCAACAGAAAAATGAAAATAAAAGGAGAGAATAGAATGTAAACAAACTAACTGATCATTGGCTTCCCTGATGCACATGCAGGCAACTCACCATCACTGAACCTGGTGGTTGGGATTGAATGGCAAGATATGTCGGTCCACCACCACGACCGATACTCCCTCCTCGCCCATGGAATAGAGTTACTTTAACTTTATGATCTTTGCAAGCTGCCGCAACATCCTCTTGGGCTTTGTAAAGTTCCCATGCAGCAGTGAACCGCCCAGCATCTTTACCAGAATCAGAATATCCAACCATCACCTATTCTCGAGATGTTTAAGATCAATGAAAGTTTATCAAAATAATCTAATTAAATCAATTTCGAAATGGCTTTTAAAATGAATACCTCCTGATGCCCGTTATGGTTCTTTACAATGTGCTCTGAGTACCAATCAATTGATAATAATTTCCTGATAACCGAACCAGCCCCTCTAAGATCTTTCACAGTTTCAAACAATGGAACCACCCGCAGCCTATTCCAAGATATGTATAGATCTTGTGAGATTATTTATTGTAAATGCAGTGTAAACTTAACACTAAGCTAAACTTTTTATCTCGTTACCCAGAGTACTATGCCAAAAAGTGTCACAGAACTCTCCATTTTCTACTACCTATAAACTTAGTGAATTGTGAAATGAGCATTAAGAGATCTACCCTCAAACACAGAACCTAACCAAATTGTCAAACCTCAGGTTCAGGAAACTATTAGTAGGCTCACAGCATCATTGAAAGAAAGATCAGCAGTCTTGAAATGCAGAAAGGAAGTTGTTTAGGAAATACTGGTGTATGTTACAAAATATTTCAAATACTCTAAAAAGATCATACCTCAAAAATTTTCAGTTGTGACGAAAATGGGTAAATACTAATGTCACTAAATCACAATTGCATTTGACATACAGTGATACAGTAACAGGACATCACTTTATTTTTAAAAATTGGAAACTGTGAGTAAATATGTGGCCCAATTTCAAATGTCATGGTAAATAAAAGAATCCCTTCTTTTTAACAAGCATGCTTGCATTTACACATTACCATTTCAAATAAATTAAATGAAATTTTCTGATCTTGTGTTCATGCTCTAACCATACATTCCTATGAACATATGACAATAAACCAGGGAAAGCATTTCACAGATTAATATTTAACATAAAAGAGGTGTTAACTCACGTTCCTCTAGGACATGGTCTCCCTAGCTCGCCACTAACAGCAAGACGGGCATCTTTTTGTAAAAGCTCCACAGCAAGGACATCGCTCGCCTGCCAAAAAAGAAGTTCAAGACAATGTTAATGTTTATTATACAAGAACTACAATCACATATTCTGCTATTAATGACAGTAATCTTATCTCAGACTAACATAAAAATAAATGACTAGGTAGCAGCAGCTAGTCGTACATTGGATGCCATAGAGATCACATATGCTCCAAGTGAATCACTCCCTAGCTCAGCAGCAACACGGAATGTATCCAAGACTTCTTTAACATCAGGAGCAACCTGCCAAAAACCAAATTAAGAGAAGGCATCCACACACAAAAAGCAAAAGACAGACAAAGAAAACATGAATAAAATGCACACATTGCAATGCTGTCCAGGAAGAAAATATCATTTTCTCAAGTCAACAAAAGGTAATGAATTCTATGGTGATTTCAATTACTTGAGAGATGCTTTAAACAATCCAACCACATTGACAAACTCCAACGCAATCAGGAATTACAAAAATGTCACTGCAAAATTATCAAGGATCTGAGAGTTTTACTTTATATTTCTACAAATAAATGGCAAAGAAAGCCAAAATATAAGAATGCATTATTTTCTCCAAGAAATGAGTTACAATGGCATTTTTCCCATACAGCTTTTAAGATCAGACAAATTTCACCAAAGGGATTTAATATCACCACAATAATCAAATTAGAAATTAATGTTTGTTCACAAGAGCAAACTTAAGATTTTCCTCCACGGCTTTTTAGGTTTCACCCTATCCCATGCATTTGTGTCCAGTGAATGCACATGCATGTTTGGGGTAGATCTATTTTTACAGTAACATGTGTTGTCACTTGTATCTTTCATTAAACTATACCTGCAGATTTTATGAACAAAGGCTATGCTAGTCTTAAGCAGGGAACAAATTTGTAAGTCTTTTCACAAATTTGTTTCTAATAGATTAGCAATTGCTTCGGGATTTATATTATTTTTAACTTTTTACATGCTTGTGCATTAAAAGATTGCAGTTTGATTATGTTCAATTTACACATGAAAGTGATCAGAAAAGATGATTTCCCCCTCGTGAAAGAAGACATGAAACACAAATGCAAGCGTCATCACATTTAGTTAACTGTAAACAAATCAAAAGGCAGAAAGTGGTTACTCATAAAGACTTTAACAAGAAAGTAATACAAACAGTAGTCAATGAATGTCATGTGATTCCAACCTTTCATCCTGCTCGACCACGATATTGATCCCAGAAAAATATTGCACAATTAGCAAAATTATCACTTAGGAAACCCCCACCCATCCCCAAAAAAATAAACATATCCCCGTGCTGCTTTTATACCTCAAAACTGAGGCATAGAGTGATTCAAGTATGCATAATTCCAAATATTAGAAACAACAAAAAAAACATTGCTTATTCTATTATTGTCATCATCTCTCTTTCCAATAGAGAAGTTTAAAAAGATAAGCTTTCCTCGTCACATTATTATAAGACAAGTTTCAAAAAGACCATTATTCGGTTATGGTCCATCAAAATAGGATTCTAGAGAACAATAGACACCCTTCTGCATTTTGCATTGAGTGGTTGCTCTTTGGCCTCAAGCTGACAACCTATACGTTAAGCCCAACAGACCTACCATTTAATATTTGCAGTAGATTATGCCCACTAAAATTATTGCTAAGGTTTTGATGCTCAGGATCAATGGTCGCTGAAATGCTGTCTAAACACATTACCTGAATGGTGGGAGGAACTAGTGGCCTCTTGCTTTTGAGCTCTCTTGTTAGGAATTCCAGTTTCTTTTCTTCATCCCACTCACTATATGTTCCCATATCCAAATATTTGGTGATTGCATCTAGTGCTTCAGAATGCCTACCAGATTCCTGTTGCATTCCAAAAGTCAAGTTAAATCATATAATACAAGCACCTTGTTACCTTACAACCTATAACCCGAACCAAAGCCCACCTGACGCAAGTCAAGCTTCATTAATACCATTCCAAAAGTCGCAACTCTTCTTATCAGGTCAACCAGCCGGCCATCTGCAAGCACCCCAGCTCCACAAGATTGCTACAAAATAAGATTGAGAAAAATAATACAAGGTAAAGCAAGAACTACTTTTAATCTTTTCTGTGATTACTCAAGAGAAGAGAGGAGCTAGGGCCTAGGTTGGTATAAGAATGCAGAAGATAATACCAGAGACTCGTAGCATAGAAGCAGTGGTTCCAACAATTGGTCTGTTGTCTCATAGTAATCCCAAGGCTCATGTTCACAGGGAAGATCCTCAAGAAGAAGTTCCAGACGTCTTCTAGCCTTCATAAGCTGAAATCACCAGGCATAGTAAACTGATATTTATCATCTTATAGAAAATACAAAAGACTGAATTATTTTTAAAAAAAAAACAGAAACCTTACCCTGTGTTAACAATGGTAAGAGACCTTAGCAGATTAAAGAGAATCACAGCCAAAGTCATTGGAACATAAAAAATAAACCCATGAATAAATTGAGTAACAATTATATGACACTTCCTTTATCCATAAGCTCCTTCTTCAATGAAAGTATTTTGATTAGGAGGTATTTCATACTGACCCCACAATTCACCTAATGCTAGTAGTCGCGTCATACATCAATAACACAATTATGGATGCCAAATTGTCATGTCCTTTACTTGGATGATTTCGAATTTTCCAGTAATTATTTTTCAAAAGTCTGCCTGCCCTGGTCTACCTAATCATCTATCCCTACATCCTCAAAGTTGTCTCGTACTTTAATAATATGAGAAACTCCATTTGAGAATGATGTTCCATCAAGCATTTTTAACATGAATTATGGAGTAAAGTTTATGCTATTAATTTCATAAGGTTGATTCAGGACAATCTTACAGGAAATATTTGCACTGCCAAAGAATATCTTCATTAATCTATTTCTTATAATCAACACAATTGCACCAACATTCCCTCCTCCATACTAACTTATGTTGTTTATTCTTAACAAAATTTGACTTCAAGCTATTGACTGCATAGAGGACATGGGGCATTGCCTAAAACTTCAAATAGGGCTCCACTGCCCTTTTTTCTTTAGCTGTAATATATGACTGCTGTTCGCAACAACAGAACACATTCATTCAACAAGACACTGGATTTGGATTTTTGTTTTACATTCTCCTCATGTTATGTGTTTTGCTTTTCTACATGTACTGCACTTCAAGCATTTGACAAATTTGAAGCAGCAAAAAGTAGCAATACCTTATCTTTCACATGGCCAAGAACAATTCTATAAGGAGCGATTCCAGGACGTTCAGGTGGACTTGGCTCTAGAAGCTTCTGGAAGCTGGATCTTCCTATCTTAGATTCTGCAAAACATTTTCTCTGAGCAAGGAGTTGACTGGAGGTGAAAGATCCACGTGGACTTGGAGCTGATTGATGGCCGTTAGAATTAGCAATGCTTCCATTAGCAATTGATTTGCTAGAACCATGACCAGACTTGTGGAATGAAGATTCTGAATTTGAAGAACCCTGAACATCCTGTAAAGAAACAAAAAGAAAAAGAAACGTTATTTTGGTTAAAAATACTATTGAAAATGATAAAGAGAAACATCTATACAAAATTGCTACTGGAGAACTGAGTTTACCTGACGACTCAATGGCATGTAATCAGTCCCTGGAAGTTCTAGTTTGGGATGTGAACCACCGTCATCACCGCATTCTACATGAAGAGATAAATTGAAGAAGTTATGAACTTTTGTTATTGATAGTTGAACATTACAACTGGTAGATTCTTTTATGCCCCTGCTCTTTGAATGGAATTGAAATGTATACAGACTTGACTAAGTTGGTTATCACTCTAAGAAAAAAGTGACAATAGCAATCGAATCTCTAGTGAATAAAAAGTGACTTGGGATAGGATGTCACGGTTATGGATATTGCAGGAACAGCATAATTATAAATGATTAGTGAGACCCGTTTTTCTTTTTTACCAGTGCAGGCAGGAAGATCAGCTCTAGCTGGAAGTTGTGTGGGAAGTGGTGGAGCATGCTGATGAAGCTTTGTTTGATTTCTGCTTGTGGGTTGATTCCAACTCTCATGCCGATCCTCTGGTGAAGTTTCTGCATACAATATTCACCAACCGTCAGACATTACAGAACAAAACACCTGCAAATCATCGCCATAAATATCATGTGACATGAACCATGCATGATTAACATGGAAATCTTGTTTTTATCAATTTTTTGTTTATCTCTCTCTCTCTCTCTCTCTCTCTCTCTCTCACACACACACACACACACACAACACACACACACATATGAACAGTATTTATAACTAATCACAAGCCTGGATACAAATCTCCCAACCTGACAAGGGCACTACTCTATACCAAGTTTCTGTTAAAACTGCCTAGAAACTTTACCACCAAGTTTGACTGGGGACTTCAAAAAATCAACAGTCATTTTCCAGGTGTATTTATCCTCTCCAAGACAGGAATTGAGCGAAGAGATAATGAAAAAACACATTTTGTCATTGCAAAAGCTAACAATTCAATGGAACCATAAAAGCAAGTTCTATGTGAATAGGAGACAATCACAGAAAAGCAGAAAAATTTCCATGAGCCATCATACCAAATAACCATATCATGAGAAAAGGAAGATGTGGAAGAAAAATTTTCAAATTTGACAACACAGCACTGGCACCAAATCCAATCCAATATTAAAACAAAAGAAAATCATAGGAAGAATGAAAGGACAAGTAACAAAGCAACTTGACAGTTTGTCTTTCTGCACAAGGAACACCACCAACTTAAACTAACTCAGATGATGATAAACTCTCTCACTAATAACTTAACCAAGCAACTTAAAGTAACACCAGCTTCTGTTACTCACTGAAATTCAAAAGATGATTCAGTTGACCATTTTCTCTCACTTCACATATCAAACCTTAAAAAAAATTGTTCAAGATAAAAGAATCTGAAAAGCTTACTAAATTACCATTACTTCAACTCAACAGTCCACCTAACAATTACCAGTCAAGTTATCAGGGCAGGCCCTTTTAGTTATCTTAGGCAGCTGCTTCTCTGATTGTCCACAAAGGAATTCTTTTACATAATTTAAAGTGAATTGCTCCAGACCTTAAAAACAATTTAGATATTCCAATGAACCAAACCTCGCTCTAGAATTTCATGAGCCTCTCTTGACAACTTATCACTGCAGCGAGTCATGGACAGTTCAAATCTGAGACTATCAACTTCTCTAATGTAAAGGTCAATAGCCATCCACCTTGATAAGAGAGAGACATCTCGTGTTACCTGGAACAATAAAAACAACATCTCTTAGCAACTTTACATACCTAAGAAAAATAGGGCAGCATGACAGGAAAATTAGGAATTCTCCTATTGCCACTCCAGCATGTGTGCAGAACCGGACTTTCTCCCATTAAGAAGATGAAGTGCTACTAAAAATTGGTAGAGTGCTAATTAGCCACATCCAAAATCAGTCCTTGTAAATTACTTAGCTTTTCCCATGCAAAGATAAAATAGTTGCCTGCATAAATACACAATCTGAATTCTGAGAAAAATCAACAAAGTATTCAAACAAGAAAATCCTCTGGGGCCCAGAAAAAAAATGCAACCCTTCAATTTTAATAGTATTTGTTTGTCAATGCAAAGGTCATTTCAAAGTGTGGATTTAGTCATGTGATAGTTTAAATCAAGAAACTGTTTTGTGAGAACTCTGAAGGGAAGATGCTAATGAACAACGAGGACAATGATAAGATGCAAAAATAACCACCACACAATTTTAATGGCACAAAAATTAATGGCTTTTTAAGCAACGCCATGATACTGTTAATTTTTTCAGATCTTTCCAAACAACAATGGATCTTAGGCATTCATCAGGACAGCTAATTGTAACTGAAAAGAAGCAGCAGCAACTTCCTTTTTCATTTCTCTTCTAAGGAAAATATATGCCTTTCCTAAAAAGGCGTTGCCAAGCTACAATATGATTTTAGGGCTCATTCTTTGCATGTGCCTGTCAGCTAAATTAATGAACAACTTCTATCATACAGATCCCATGAGTGAAATATTTTCTCCAATTATACTACTTTATTCTAAATTAAAGACCAGAGAACCATATTAGACAAATTTAAAAGGCTCACCTTCGCTGTTACATTTGGATTTCCATCTCTATCACCCCCCATCCAAGACCCAAATTTTATTGGCGTGCAAGTTAATGGAAGTGGCTTTCCTGTATGCTAAGGGCAAAAGAAACACAACAGTCAAAACAACATACAAAAACTTAACAGCAAGAAAGCCAACCAATTTCTCACATTCATTTGAAGAAACCACCATCAAGTGACAACAAACCTTCTTTAGTGCATTACTGACACGTCGTAAAAAATGAGGTACTGCTTTCCATAGAGACTGCTCCACAATGTGCAAGCCTGAGATATCAAAATAATAATCCCATCAGGTATCAGAAACTTCCAAAGAACCCAAAGCAAGTGATTTCAATCAGGGAACAAGGGGGGAAAGAAGGAAGAGGAGAGTTGAGATTTATAAATTAAATTGACTTGCCAGCCCTGGCTTCATCTACTGGTGTAGGTTTGTGGCGCCTAAGCTCATCTGTCTGCCATATTGAAGTAATTTCTCTTACCTACAAAAGCAAGAATAATATGAACCACAAAAAAGAAAGAGAAGAAGAAGAAGAAAGAGAAATAGTTTTACACTTGATCATTATTCCCACACTTTATGGTTGTGTGGCTCTTAAGCATAATTGTTGAGGTCTGGAACTTTACCAAATCTTCAATAAGGATTTCTCTATCTTCCTGTGTAAGATCAGGTCGATCGTTGTATTCTAAAAGATGCTGCAAAGAGAGCAAGTTCACATCCCAAGGTTAACAGTTGACACTGTCACAATATCTAAGATTATCATTTTTCAACATAATAATCAGTGTCAAATTCTTTAGCAACTTACAGCAATTCTAACATGCTTATATTGCAAAGTACGGCGATTAATTTGAGTGGGATGTGCAGTAAGAACAATTTCAACCTCCTGAACAAGATTTGGACAAGAAAACAATATAGGTAACTGTTAGCAAATACTAAACAACTCACATTAAAAAATTGCAACTACATAATACCGATAAGCTCCGTTTAGCTGCTAAGAAATTCAGGGAAATAAAAGAATTCATAATTATGGCAGTAGCTATTAGTCCTTATAGACCATGCAAGAAAAGCTCCACCAAATGAAGCCTATAAAATTCTTTTGGCTGAGTTGATGTGTCCCTGAATTTTTCAGAAGCCCCGGCAACAGAAAACTGTTTGGGAAAACTCAAAAGAAAAATACCAGCACAAACAAACCTGCATGCAAACAGAGGCATAAAGTTCATCACCCGATTTTCCACCGTGCAACAGCTGATTAAAGACTTCATCACAAGATTTTGATAGATTCGCCAAATTCCTTGTCTTACGTGCCCTGCGTTACAGGAATACATTGCGCAGTGTCAATATGCTTGATTTCAAAAGTTTTCTGAAACTAAAATCATAAAAAGCAATTAATTACCTGTGATGGGTCTCAGCAATTCCCATCAAATTAAGATAATGGCTAAAAGCACGAGCAAGTGTCAATGCTTCCTCTAATGTCATTTTTGATATCTCTGACGCGAGCTGCTTCTCCAGCAACTCGGCAGTGTCTTCTATCCCCGCCAATCTCAAATTACAAGCACTCTTCACCCACGAAAAAAAAAAAACTCTTCTCTTAATATTTTCCTCTCAATAATCTAAATATCAATTATGGAAATACAGATATAAAAAATAAAATCCATTGATTCATATCTTCTTTTCATCCCGGTCCACAACAGATATGAGGCCAAACTAAGGAAAAATGTATAAGATAAATTCATATATAAAAAAAAAAAAAAACACTAACCAACTAGCAAATATGTAAAGGAACATAAATTATTTTTAGTTTTTTTTCCTTAGATTAACGTTCACGGTATAAAATAAAAAACGATTAGGACGTAATAAGAAATAAATAAATAATCACCGAAAGAATATTCATCAGGAAGAAAGCAATCACAAATAACAACAGCAACTAATTTCGCCTACTCTGTTTTCTCCGCAACCAAACAAAACCATGCAAAAACGAAACAGGCGGAAATAGCATCAATGATGACAACATCCGCACACCAAAAAATAATAAAACGAACACCAAAAATGTATAAAAAAGGAAAAAATTCAAAACGATTTTAAAGTTAATAGTCATCGCTCACGTACAGTAACTAAAGAAAGAAGGAGAAGGAGAAGGAGAAGGAGAAGGAGAAGGAGAAGACCTGAGCGAGAGTGAGGTTGCGTTCAAGTTTGTCGACGAATTCAGTACCAACTTCTCTCTGCAACACATCGTTTAATAAATTTTTAAGCAGTTTACAGTAATCATCAAATCCTTGGAAGGAGATTTCCTCAGCTATATCGTCTGTTATGTCCGTCATTTTGAGCAAAACCAAACAAAATAACAAAGTGTAGACGGAAAGGAGGAGAAAGGGAAATTTAAAGGGGGAAGAGCATAGACAGTAGTGTGTGTAAACTGGAGGAGGAGAGGGAATAGTGGAGACTGGAGAGTTTTCGGGGAGAGAGTCCTGGTTTTCTTCTCTTTTGTGTACCAAATTTTCCGTTTATGTGGTGGGGCCTATTCTTGCTCCGGTGGGACCTGAGTTTTTATGACACGTGGATTTCATTCAGCGAAATGTTGCTGGTCACTTCTTCTTTTGTTTTTTTTTTTTTTTCGTTCTGCCTGCCTTGTGAAACTTCGGTTTTTACTTTTGAATTTGGGCAGCCTTGGAATAGATTAGTGCCCGGCCTATACACCCTTTCATAATTGGCTTCGAAACTTATTTATTTTTTATCAATTGGGTCCTGAATGTGTCAGAAAATTCTCAATTAGGTACTCGCGTCCAAATATTTTAAGGTTTTTCATCTACATTAACTATTTTTCGCAATAAGATAACGTAATTTTTATAGATAATTTAAACCTTTTCTGATGAGAATTTACATTGATTTTAGACAGAAGGACTTGATTGAATATTTATCATAGGATGGCAATCTAATTAAAAAAAGTAAAAAACGTAGACTCTGGACAGTTGAGAGATGGGTAAAATAGAACGGGGACTAATATGAGATTACCACATTGCTAGTAAGACGCGGTCAAGTGACAGATAAATGGAGCAACCCATTTGTTTTTCTGTTTTGAAGATATTTTTGAAAACAATTAAAATATATATTTTTTAAATTAATTTTTTTTATTTTTTCAAATTATTTTAATATGATAATATTAAAAATAATTTTTAAAAAATAAAAAAATATTATCTTTAAAAAACTTGACCTTCCTTTAGTAGTCTATGCTTTGAAGCCACCACGACAGTCCTCATGATGCTTTAAAAAACAAAGCATGGACACTGCCCTGTTATAATATCCATATGTCTATCCTTTCACAACCCAGATCTCATGTTGAACGAGGCCTGTTATATGGGTCGATCCATTTGTTGTAGAGTTCCAATCCATGCCTGATCGAGTAAACATAACTTGAATTGATAAATAATTAATTAAGTTAATTTTATGACAGATCGAGCATGTGTAAAAATTAAACTTCTTGGAGGAAAATAAGAAAACTCGTTGTTGTTTTTATAGGATGCCGTTTGTTTTTTTAGTTTAACATGGGTGTTCGGGCCAGCTTGTGCGCACCTTGACTAATCACACGGGCCCTGAAGTTAACGACCATGTAAGCCTCCAGTGGCCATCATATGAGCAACCACAGGGCTCGAATCTGAGATCACAGAGAGAGCAAATCTTTTGATCCCAAGCTTTTACCATCGGACTACCACCTAGATGGTTAGGATGCTCTTTTTTTATTTGGCATAATGTTGTACTCGGTGTTTTAGCAATAGCATATTAATAGACACGAGACCGTGATATGTTGCAGGTGTGCCCAAAATTTATTCAGCGTTAAAAACAGATGCTGAGGCATGGTAAGTGTTTGGAAAAATTTGATATTGTTTTATTAATTTGATTGGGTTTAATATACTCGATTAATTTAAATAATATAAAAAAATTAAAAAAAAAAGAATTAAGTTCATCTAGATAATCACGATATAATATCAAAATAACTTTATTGGAAGCAAAGTTAACAAAATCACGAAACTAAATTATAAAA
>Ga0307517_10009950_pt1 | contig 13392 bp, 5 predicted proteins | sample 23_EM_MG_FD_194515 | JGI IMG/M metagenome (GOLD analysis project Ga0307517, IMG submission 194515) | Populus trichocarpa ectomycorrhiza microbial communities from riparian zone in the Pacific Northwest, United States - 23_EM | ecosystem: Host-associated > Plants > Roots > Unclassified | place...
GTGCTCCTAGGAAAAAATGATTGGCTAATAGTGAAAGCCCATCATGATGTCGTCAATTTGTCGATTGTTTATAGTTTGGGGGCACAGCCTCGCCTTTTCATACTCAGAACTTAGAGAGAATTGAAGAGTCAAATCATTCCTCTGCACCTCTCAATCTCCTAACTCTATACAACTAACTGGATTTGTGGGTCTGCGTGACATCATGGATCGCGGATCTAAATATTTTTTTTATTAATAAAAGAAATATTTTAGATGATGCAAGTATTTTTTAAAAAAATATTTTTAAAAAATAAAACTTGGGATATAAAAAGTATGGAGAATCCGGAAAAAAAAAATCTCTAGAATAACTCAAGTTGTTTTGAAAATTTAAAAAAAGTTATATAAAAGAGATAGAAAAAAAAACACAGCTTAATTGCTAATGATATAAATATTAAATAATGAAATTGAAAAAAATATGAGTTTAAAAAAAATCAAGCAAATTCAAGTGAATCTTTTAAACCTGATCTAAGGTCTAAAAAATAATAATAAAAATAATATGGATCAAATTTGATAGGAAAAAAACTTAAGAATAATGAAATTTGTTTTTTAAAAAAAATATATCAAATAAAGAAATAGTATTTAAAAAATGAGGACTAAATTTAAAATATTAAAAAAATTAAAGGGGGTGAAATTGAAAAAAAATAATTTTATAAATTGTTTTAAAAAATTATTCCAAATATTAAAGGAATGAATCGAAAAAATAAATATCAATTTAAAGAATTAGCTAAAAATACCCAACAAAGAATGACAAATAAAAATATTCAAGATAACTGGGGTTATTTTCAAGAACAACAAATTTTTTTATATAAAATAAATAAATAAAAAGAATGGAACCCAACCTCCAATTAAATAAATACCAAATGATAAAAAAAAAAAAAAACTAGCTTAAACAAAGGAAAATAAAAACCAAGAAAACCCGACGCAAACCTCATAAACCTAATCTAAACTATAAAACTCATAACCCGTAAAATTCTAGATCCTGGTGCAATCAATAAACTTAATTCTTAACCAATTTAATGTTGAAAAATAAAATCATGAAAAAATATCAATTTCATAAACTTGTCAAAGTAAAAAAAAAACAATAAAAAGAATAAAGATAAATTTGATAGGAAAAAAAACTAAAGCAAGATGAAATTGTAAAAACAAAAATAAAACAATTTAGAAAATGATCTCAAACAAAACAAGTATTAATCAAAAGAATATGGATTAATTTTGAAAGATTAAAAAAATTAAATGGGGTGAAATTAAAAAAGAATAATATTTTTATATATTATTCAAAATAAATAAAAATTAGTAATCAAAATGACATATAAAAGAAATAATAATCGAAAGGATAAAGACCAAAAGTTAAAGAAAAATATTGAATGGGCTGGTTTGAAATTTTGAATAGGTTGGCATTAAATTCAAGGTGGATAGAGAGAATAATGATAAAAAAAAAAAAGAGGCTATCAACGTCAAACTAGAAATGCACTTGGCACATTCGCCACCCCATCGCGGATGGGGCACCGAAACCTTTCAAATGCCACCTGGAAATGCAGTGTTTGGTGACCAAACATCCTAATAAGCACTACATATAGGATGCGGGGGTGTCCACCTATGACACGTGCGTGGCACGCACCAACCAAGTTTTCTTTCAAAAAAATATTAAATATTTTTAAAAATACAAAAATACCCTGAGAAAAATTTAACATTGACAAAAGAAACCATCATAAAAAAAACTCAAATACTCGTGGAGGATAGTTTTGTTAATTTTGAACCCAAAGTTGATTAAGTAATTTAATTTTATTAAAAAATATAAAAAATCCATAAATGCTCTAAGGTTGAAGCTATCCCCATTTTTTTTCCGAAGTATTTAAGTAATTTAATTGCTCTAAAAAATTGAAAAAACTAATCTACCCCATAAAAATTTAAAAATGATATTGAATTATGGTAAAAAAAACCATCCTACCTCCAAATTCTAGCTTAATGGTGTTTTGAGAAAGGGCCAAGTTTGTCAAAACACTATTTCATTGAATAGTGTTCATTGGACTGCACTGCACTGCAAGTCGAATCAAAAGTTTTTCAACATAAAAAGTTATATAGGCTTTTTAATATTTTTTCTAATAAAAATAAATAAATCGTGTAAGGATTGACTCGGTCAACTTGACGGGTTCAAAGGCAACCGGAACAACTAATAAAATCGTAGTTTGACTCAAAATAAATATCCAAGCTGATATTTTTTATAAATATTAAAGCGACAACATATTGGATTGATTCATGTCAACCTAGGTTAATATGTCAATTCGCATGTTGAGTCATAAGATTATGATAACCTCATAAAAAGCAAATCAAAATAAATTATAAAATCTAATTTCCAATAAACTTAATATTAAAAGATGAAATTGAAAAAAAATGACTCATGTTAACTTGCCAAATCCGCATCTCAGATCATGAAACCAAGATAATCCAATAGAAAAAAAATTGAAATAAATTATGAAGTTCAATTCTCAATTAATCCAATGTTAAAAGATGAAATAATTTTTTTAAAAAAAGAACACAAAAAACGACTCAAGTCAACCCGAGTTAATCCAACAAACTCGTGACCTGAGTCATAAGATGAGGATAATATCATAGAAAACAAAATAAAACAAATCATGAAGCGTAATTCTCAATCAACACAATGTTTTTATGATGAAATTACAAAGAAAAACAATTAGGAAAAGAAAAATAAATTGAGTCCACCAAGTTAATCTGTCAAACTTGTGATACAAGTCATAAGAATAAATAACTTCATGAAAATAAATAAAGAAAAATTACAAAGTCCAACCGCTAGTAAATATAATGTTAAAAGATATAATTGAAATTGAAAACAAAAAAACAGATTTTAAGAAAAAGACAAATGAAAAAAACATTATTACAATTAAAGGTATTTTGTGAGGAAAAGTACAGTAAAAACACCTTATTTCTTAGTTTTTTTTGTTAATTGTTAATAATTAAATATTATTGTTTTGGCCAATAACACAAATCTTATATTACGAATATAAAGCTACAAAATTTTATACTCTTTGATTTTTTTAATATGTTAATTTAGATATGAATAACCAATCTATCTTAAAACTTGATTTAAAAAATATTTAGAATCTTTAGAATTTATTGTATTTTATTAATTTTTTATGATAGAAATGATAGATATAGAAAAAACATAAATCATATTTGATTGGAGAAATAAAATAAAATAAAATAAAAAATTTGTCTCTGCAATATTTTTAGATTGGATTTATATCATTTTAAAATTGAATATATAAAAAATATATCCTTTTTATCTCTATTTTTTAAGACAATAACAAAATGTTAGTCCCAAAATAAATGTTCTATATAATAAATGATATTATTTTAATGATGTAAAATTAAAAAATCTATTATCTGCAATGAAAAAAATAATTAAATGAAAAGAAAAGAAAAATATGGCTAATAAGTACCTTACTTGAATCAAAACAAAAGAAGTAGTTATGCAATCGCTAAAATCATAGTTATCAAACCCGGCCCCCCGGGTTCCGGGTTTCATGGATCAACCCGGAAAAATTTAAAAAAATATATTTAAAGTTTTAATATTTCATATAAAAAAATTAAGAAAAAATCCATATGAATATAAGCTATACATGTTGTAAATAATGAAGTTTAAAAGAATATTTTTAAAAAAAATTTATCTCACATTGAAAAAACATAACTTTTTTATTGTGAACATAGAGTATATATACTAAAGGGCTTCAAATCTCACATTAAAAAGATATTATGTTATCCTTTTAAGTTGGAGTATTTAAATCAAAAGGTTTTTTATCCCTCATTAAAAAAATATAACTTTTTTCTTGTAAATATAGAGTATATATACGGAAGGGCTTCAAATCTCATATTGAAAAAATAATTTTTTTATTGGAAACATGGAGTATATATACTAAAGGGTTTCAAATCTCACATTGAAAAAACATAACTTTTTTCTTGGGAACATAGAATATATATACGAAAGGATTTCAAATCTCATATTGAAAAAATATAACACTTTTCTAATATTTATATAGTGAACTTTAAAAAATATTAATAACCAATTAAAAAAATATGAAAAATGAGGGGTATAGGAGAAAAACCACATTTAAAAGAAAAAAAATATCGGGTCTCGACCGGGTCCCGGATCAACCCGCCGGGCCGGTCCGGGTTTAATAACTATGGCTAAAATAGCTTGTAGACCTATTTTAAAATATGATAAATATTATTTTTTAAAGGAAAAAATAATATCAAAAGAGTATAAAATGATCTCAGAAACTTGTCAAAGTAAAAAAAAAACAATCAAAAGAATAAAGATCAAATTTGATAGGAAAAAAAACTAAAGCAAGATGAAATTGTGAAAACAAAAATAAAACAATTTAGAAAATGATCTCAATCAAAACAAATATTAATCAAAAGAATATGGATGAATTTTGAAAGATTAAAAAAATTAAATGGGGTGAAATTAAAAAGGAATAATATTTTTATATATTATTCAAAATAAATAAAAAAATATTAATCAAAATGACATACAAAAAAAATAGTAATCGAAAGGACAAATACCAAAAGTTAAAGAAAAATATTGAAGGGGCTGGTTTGAAATTTTGAAGAGGTTGGCATTAAATTCAAGGTGGATAGAGAGAATAATGATAAAAATAAAAATGGCTACCAACACCAAACTAGAGGTGCACTTGGCACATTCACCACCCCATCGCGGATGGGGCATCGAAACCTTTCAAATGCTACCTGGAAATACAGTGTTTGGTGACCAAACATCCCAATAAGCACTGCATATAGGATCCAGGGGTGTCCACCTATGACACGTGCGTGGCACGAGCCAAACAAGTTTTCTTTAAAAAAATATTAAATATTTTTTAAAATACAAGAATACCTCGAGAAAAACTTAACATTGACAAAAGAAAACATCATGAAAAAAACTCAAATACTCGGATGATAATTTTGCTAATTTTGAACCCAAAGTTGATTAAGTAATTTAATTTAAATAAAAAAAAATGAAAAAATTACATAAATGCTCTAGGGTTGAAGTTATCCTCTTTTTTTCGAAGTATTTCAGTAATTTAATTGCTCTAAAAAATTGAAAAACACTAATCTACCGCATAAAAATTTAAAAATGACATTGAATCATGGTAAAAAAACCATCTTACCTCCAAATTCGGCAAAGTTTGTCAAAACACTATTTCATTGAATAGTGTTCATTGGAGTACTAGACTGCATTGCTTGCAGGCCGGATCAAAAGTTTTTTAACATAAAAAGTTATATAGACTTTTTAATAATTTTTCTAGTAGAAAAAAATAAATTGTGTAAGGATTGACTCGGTGAACTTGGCGGGTTCAAAAGCAACCCGAACAACTAATAAAACCGTAGTTTGACTCAAAATAAATATCCAAGATGATATTTTTTATAAATATTAAAGCAACAACATATTGGATTGATTCATGTCAACCCAGGTTAATATGTCAATTAGCATGTTGAGTCATAAGACTATGACAATCTCATAAAAAACAAATCAAAATAAATTATAAAACCTAATTTCCAATAAACTCAATGTTGAAAGATGAAATTGAAAAAAAAATGACACGTGTTAACTTGTCAAATCCACATCTCAAATCATGAAACCAAGATAACTCAATAGAAAGAAAATTGAAATAAATTATGAAGTTCAATTCTCAATTACTTCAATGTTGAAAGATGAAATAAAAAAATAAATTAAAAAAAAACACAAAAACAGACTCAAGTTAACCCGAGTTAATCAATCAAACTCGTGACCAGAGTCATGAGATAAGGATAATATCATCGAAAACAAACTGAAACAAATCATGAAGCATAATTCTCAATCAACACAATGTTTTTATGATGAAATTACAAAAAAAATCAATTAGGGAAAGAAAATAAAATTGAGTTCATCAAGTTAATCTGTCAAATCGCTTAATCTGTCAAACTTGCGATTCAAGTCATAAAAATAAATAACTTCATGAAAATAAATTAAGAAAAATTACAAAGTCTAACCCCTAGTAAATATAATGTTAAAGGATATAATTGAAATTGAAAACAAAAAAAGTAGATTGTAAGAAAAAAAACAAATGAAAAATACATTATTACAATTAATAGTATTTTGTGAGGAGAATTACAGTAAAAACACCTTATTTTTTAGTTTTTTTGTTAATTGTTAATAATTAAATATTATTGTCTTGGCCAATAACACAAATCTTATATTATACAAAATTTTATACTCTTTGATTTTTTTAATATATTAATTTAGATATGAATAACCAATCTATCTTAAAACTTGATTTAAAAAATATTTAGAATCTTTAGAATTTATTGTATTTTATTAATGTTTTATAATAGAAATGATAGATATAGAAAAAACGCAAATCATATTTGATTGGAGAAATAAAAATAAAAAATAAAAAAAATTTGTCTCTGTAGTATTTTTAGATTGGATTTATTTCATTTTAAAAATGAATATATAAAAAATGTATCCTTTTTATCTCTATTTTTTAAGACAATAACAAAATGTTAGTCCCAAAATAGATGTTCTATATAATAAAGGATATTAGTGTAATGATGTAAAATTAAAAAATCTATTATCTGCAATGAAAAAAATAATTAAATGAAAAGAAAAGAAAAATATGGCTAATAAGTACCTTACTTTAATCCAAACAAAAGAAGTAGTTATGCAATAGCTAAAATCATAATTATCAAAATCGGCACGGGAGTTCACCCAGTCAAGGGGCCGGCTTCCGGATTTTATGGGTCAACCTAAAAAATTTAAAAAAAATATTTAAAGTTTTAATATTTCATATGAAAAAATCAAGAAAAAATCCATATGAATATAGGCTATACATGTTGTAAATAATGAAATTTAAAAGAATATTTTAAAAAGTTTTTTATCCTACATTGAAAAGATACTATATTATACTTTTAAGTTAAAATATTTAAACTAGAAAAGTTTTTATCTCACGTTGAAAAAACATAACTTTTTTCTTGTAAATATAGAGTATTTATACTAAAAGGTTTCAAATCCCACATTGAAAATATATCATGTTATCCTTTTAAGTTGAAGTATTTAAATTAAAAAGTTTTTTTATCCCATATTGAAAAAATATAATTTTTTTTCTTGTGAATATAAAATATATATACAAAAGGGCTTCAAATCCCATATTGAAAAAATAATTTTTTTATTGAAAACATAGAGTATATATACTAAAAGATTTCAAATCTCACATTAAAAAAACATAATTTTTTTCTTGTGACAATAAAGTATATATACAAAAGGATTTTAAATCCCACATTGAAAAAATAACTTTTTTTTTTATAAACATAAAATATATATGCTAAAGGATTTCAAATCCCATATTGAAAAAATAGAACACGTTTCTAATATTTATATAATAAACTTTAAAAAATGTTAATAACCAATTAAAAAAATATGAAAAAAAGAGTATAGGAGAAAAACCACATCTGAAAGAAAAAAAAATATCGGGTCTCACTCGGGTTTGGCCGGGTCATTGCATCGGCCGGTCTTTTGATAAATCCAGACCGGTCCAGTGATCGGGTCAACCGGGTCCCAGATCGACCCGCCGGGCCGGTCTGGGTTTAATAACTATGGCTAAAATTGCTTGTAGACCTATTTTAAAATATAATAAATATTATTTTTTAAAATGTTTTTTATATGAAAATATATGAAAATAATATTTTATTTATTAATTAAAATTTATTTTTTAAATTAACATACTAACAAAATTTAAAAATATCAAAAAATTAATTTTAAATTTTAAATTTTAAAAAATTTTAAAAGTACGGTTATTGATTAGTCAATATGCTAAGGTTCAAAACTCCAAAGCCCACGTCCTAAAACCCAAAAACTCCCAGTCTGAAACCCTAGTTTTCATGCCACCAAACACTTTACTACAGCCCCTATATAAACAACAAAACCTTCACAGCCTAATATCATCTCTTAACTTTGCCTGTCCACCTCCATCAGACCTTAAAATCCCATCTTGGGTTCTCATTTTTTCTCCCTTTCTTCATTGTTTCACTCCATTTCTGCTTATGCGTTATGGTGTTTTGGTACACAAGAGGCTGCTTGTATTCAAGAAAAGAGTGCTGTGATGAAGCAAATTGTTTGTGGATTAGAGTTTCTGATCTGGGCTTCTTCTCCCGGAACTTGATTACTAACCCTTGGCTGTCTGAGCACCCTTCTTTTTTCTCTCATTCCTTTTATATCCCACTTCCTTTTTCTCTTGGTTTTGATTTTTTTTGGGTTTGTTTTTGTGGGATAAATTTGGTGTTCTTGAGAAAAAGTTTTCCCTTCTGAGCAATTGGGCTTATGATGATAACATAATTATCTTAGCGGATTTCAGTGAGATTATCAAGTCAATGATCTGATTGTTACACACACTGAAGCCCTTCTAATTAAAATCCATTTCGTGATCGATGTTTTTAATTTTGAATTTTTTGGCTTTAATGGATTTTTTTATCAAAAGGGATTTGTTGCTATGAAGAGGTTAAGCACTTGAAATGTGCTGAAGGGCAGTGGACAGGTACTTGAGTACTTGCCGTGAGCTTTCTTTAATAACGACTTCTCCTTCCACTGAGCTTCTAATCCCATTTTAAGTACATTGATCTTAAGTTTAATTTTGTTTTCATTGTTAATTATGTGTTAAGTCATTGTGGGCTAATTATGTGAAATGCTGCACCCATTACCAATTCTGGGGGATTATCGGTTCCTCTTGGCATAATGGCTCGGGTGCTATATCCAGTTTGTGGCCTATCCTGATTAATGGCTGATATCAGTGCCATCTAATCCTGGAAACACCACGTACATTTTCTTGTTTAACAAACCCTTGCTTATAATCAAAAGTGAGGCCGTTGGGTTGATTGAACCTGATCACTTTAGGGTTTTCTAGAATTAAAAGTCTAATCAAGTAAAAAAATGAAACCTGGAGTCAGAGAACTGACGGTTTCCGGAACAGACATGGAAACCCTTGCATTCCCTTCTTATGTGCCCAACGGCTATTTTTTGTACAGCTTTGTACCAATTTCCATTCGGAATCCGGAACAGACATGGAAACCCTTGCATTTCCTTTCTATAAAAAGACTTCGTTAGGGAAACAATTTCACACTTTCTCTGCTAATCGGTTTTCTTCCAACTCCAAGCAAGTATTTCAAGCGAAAGCATGGAGCCATCGTCATCTTCTGTCTATTCAACTCAGTTTCTTGCCAAAAAGGTTACTGTAGAGTTCATTATTGTCAAGGAATCGCAAGTTGGCTTACAGGTTAGTAGACAACAATTCCTGTTGAGACTGTGGGAGTTGGTGTTGAGAAATCATAGATACAAGCAAATGTTTACCAACACAGACATCAGTTTATCTTCAGCCATGAAAGCTACTCTGCACTTCGCCATCTCTGATCAGGCTCGTAAACTCCACGGTGAAATTGACCACATATTTGTCTGCGTTCTGCACCCGAGGTTCAATATCATGACTGGCATTCATGTTGATGAGGATAAGGCGGTCTCGTGGGATGTTGTCGAAAACCCTGAAAATCCTGTATTACCAGCTTGCAAGCCACCGATCCCATGCTTGAAGAAAGTAAAGATTGAGCAACAAACTCCGGGTTCCATGAATGAAGAGTTATGCTGTGCAATTTGCTTGCAAGATTTTCCTGATGGGTCTGAAGCTGCTACTACTAGATGCTCTCACCTGTTTCATTGCCATTGCATTGTCAAGTGGCTATCCAAGAGTACTTCTTGCCCTATGTGTCGCACTAAGCTGCCAGTTGGTTGATTCAAGGACTAAGATTTGTTGTCTTTAATGTCTTTTCTTTCCTTGTATTAAGGAACAGTGCTATGCTGTTGTCAAACTGTGTCAATTGTGTATTAAGGAGTTAATTGTGATTAGATTATGGTTAGATCAAAGTTTGGTCAAATCAACCAAGTCATTAAAAATCAGCTAGGTTGATTGGATTTGATTCAATTAATATCTTATCCAATTCAATTAAGAATCTGAACCAAATCACTTTGAATCTTGCGTTTTTTATGACAATAATGTTTGATTAAATTAGTTTAACGACCGAAAAGATCAAATTGTTAGTTTCTCTTGGTATACAGGCTCGAGTGCCAAATAAATTATACCCTAGCCTAATTAATGGTTAATTTTGTTGAAACAAGACGCGCATCTTTTACAATAATCTCTCAACCTCTTATTGGTGATTGGTAAAATGTTGGAATCTAATTATATTGAGCATTGAGGTATTAATTCTCTAGCCAAAATGATAATAGGTTCAAAACTATAATCCTTGGATTTATTAGGATCCCAATACGTTTAATTCTTAATTGTTGTTTGGGCTGCATTTGACCGGATCTTGAATAAAGTTTGATTTTAAAAAAAATTATTTATTTTTTATGTTTTTTTATTTTGACGTAATGATATCAAAAATAATTTTGAAAAATCAAAAAAATATTACTTTTATATATTTTTAGAAAAAAAAATAATTTAAAAAATAATATGTAATACGCTTTCAAACACCCTTCTTATTTAACTCAGACAATAAATGAATTTGTCCTTCAATTCTTTGGTTTTTTTAATTCCTGATTCAATTGGGGCGAAAAAAGTTCTCGTTGTAGAGAAAAACAAAACCTAGAACCCACTAGTATATTGATTTGTGCTCTGCAGAGGGTCAATATTTTTTTTTCAAATGTAAAAAAAAGAAAATTAAAAGTGTATAATGTTTTAAACACCTTGAGTCTGGTAGTCATGTCAAACTCAAACGACTTGGGTCTGGCGGCAATGCAAGACCCAAGAGCCTTGGGTTTAGCAGTAGCAACCATACCAGACCCAACAAACTTGGGGTCTAGCAGCCATACCAAACCCATGCATGGGTCTAGTACCAAACATAGCTGATAGCCCGCACCCAGGTCTGGCACCAAACATGGTTGCCACACCCAAGTAGTAGTTTGGGTCTGACGTGTTTGTCAGACCCAAACAAACAACAAACAAACAAAGAACAATTATGCACTTTAGTTATCGTGAGAGAGAGAAAAGAAAAAACACAAACAATCAATCACGACAGGAATCCAACCATGATATCTCTACACGCGTCGCACAATATGGAAGTGGGCATGTCTAAGCATCTATCTAGATGGCGTATGGCCAAATTTGACCATCGAGAGGTGTCTTAAGTGCCTCCTTAATGGCGCGTGTAGCACACGCGTCAACATCTTTTCGAAGAAAAAATAGAAAAGATAACGTGAAAATACTAAAACACCCCTCATGATCCTCTTAATTACACACTATACCTAAGTAAATTTCACTATCGCAATCATTGTTGTTAAAATCACGAGTTAACTCATAAAATCATATGATTTTACAAGTCAACGTGTATCTAATTTGTAAAATCGGACTAAAACTTGAAAACCTGTAAAATCGAACTTAACTCGTGAAAAATCGGTAAACTCGGTCTGATTTTACGAGTTTACTAAATTTATGATATGACCAGGTCAGGTCCAAATTTAGCCTTAAAATATCTACTGACTAGTTTTGCGAGATTAAACATATCTTTCAAACCGTATATTGGATAAAGCTGAAATTTTACAGGAAAATATTAGACACATGAAAATATATTGTGGTAAATTTTCAGATCAAATGGAGTTTGGAAACATAATATTTCAGAGGGTCAAAGTTAGTAGATGAATCTTGTCAAATATGTCAAACTAGACTTTCATGTACTATTTAGGACATATCTAGAGCTACTAGTAGAATTTTTCTGCGATTAAAGTTGGGTTGGAAACTAGACATATGAAGCTTTCCAACCATATATTGTAGGCCTAGTAATTCATTCAGATGAAAGAGAACGACATGTTTGAAATCAGGACTTAAATCTGCCAAGAATATACGAAAATTAGAGATTCGGGCTTCATGGAGGAATTTTAACATGAAAACTTTTTTTATTATTCTATTTTATTTATTTATTTAATTTTGACTAATTATTTTTAATTTAATTTTTTTCTAGCACATTAGGTTTATTTCATTATTGAATTTATGTTAGTTAATTACTAGTTTAGGCTTATTAGCTTGCAACCCAAAAATGATACATTAGAACTTATTGTGATGGAAACAACCAAGTTATCACCAGATTCATGTGTACTTCCTACCATTCAGTAATTCCTTTGCATTGAGAAGTTTTGTTATGATACTTTTTATTTCTCCATGTCATTAATTTATTGATTTATATTATCTATCTCTCTTATTTTATTTAGATCACTCATTGATTATAATATTGTTGACTCTTTTTATCAAATTTTAATGTAATTTAATTTCTTAGCTAAAATTGTCAATATATAATTAGTTAAAAAAATTTACTTACAATTTTACGATTTAAGTTTACAATCCGAGTTTATATTATATAATTAGTTAACAATTTTGATCGTAATTTACAGTAATTTGTGTCAAAAACTACAGTGAAAACCATGCCATTTAATTTTCTTTATAATAGGCTATTTCTTTGAAGCGATCATGTCCAATCCGAATAGAAAAGTGACAAGGATTTCCTTAAACTCCCTGTAATCACTATTATCTCTAGTCCTTTAGGCCAACAGTTTATATATCATGCAATACTAAGCGTGTTTTATAAATTTTTGAATTTTTTTGGGCAGTTTTTGAAGATTGAGCAGATCTTAGGTCCTGATGAAGGGTCAATGAATTTTTATTTATTTTTTAAATAAAACAATATTAATTTAATAAAAATAATTGATTTAAATCGTCCTAATAATAATTCACGAGTTAACCTAGCTGCCCGGCCAAAATAAAAAAAGTTCCTAAATTGTTGGATTGTAAATTTGCATTAGATTTCCACGTTTGAATTTGTATCCAATAAGTACAAGAATTCCTTCAACCCTTGGGACTACCCAATATAACTATTCTTAATCATCTACGGCACACTTATCTTTCCTTAAAATAAGAAAAATAATTATGGGGAATAATGGCTATGCTAAAGAGTTTTCGTGTCAAAGAAACAAAACATGGTGTGTAACCTAAGGCTAGAGTCAAATTTCAGGCACCATGTATGGACAATGTATTGTTTTTCTTGTCCTCAAGAGGCATAGCGTGATGGTAAAGGGCTTAAAATCTACACAGCAGGTTTCGAGTTCGAGTCAGGACATGCACTTCTTGTAAGAGCCTGGAACAGCTGGGGTTTTACTCACTCACCTGGACCCACAAAGAACGTTTTCTGAGGGGTGGGGTTTCCTCGAATCAAAAAAAAAAAATGTATTGTTTTTCTTCAAAGAAATCCGAAGCACTGAACTGATAT
>Ga0307517_10009951_pt1 | contig 13391 bp, 16 predicted proteins | sample 23_EM_MG_FD_194515 | JGI IMG/M metagenome (GOLD analysis project Ga0307517, IMG submission 194515) | Populus trichocarpa ectomycorrhiza microbial communities from riparian zone in the Pacific Northwest, United States - 23_EM | ecosystem: Host-associated > Plants > Roots > Unclassified | place...
TCGAGAGACTGAGTTCCGTTTACCCCGCCTGATGACCTTCTGCTGGATCTCCGCGACGGTCCTGGGATCAGGCCGAAAGCATCATCGGTGTGGCATTCACAGTGTGCACCGATGTAACTCACGTCCTCAGCTGCTCGATTGCCTCCAACACAGGGCTGTTGAGGTCGCCCAATCTTTTCCCCTTCAACCCTCTGTCGAGGGTGATACAGATGTCGGCGCAGGCCAACCCAAGTTCGACGTAATCCACCTGGTTGATCATCGAATCCTGGGCGCGTTTCAGTTCGCAATCGGTCAACATAAACAAGAGGCAAACTGACTCTGATCATCGTGAGGATAACGCTGACGGTTCCAAAAACAGCCTTGGCTGGTATGATGTCCGAGAGTCCCCCCACAAGATTCAAGGCCTCGATGGTGGCATTCAGCGAGGAGAGGATGTTGTCTCGACGCTTCTGTTGTTGAGCTTCGATATCCATGGGTCCAAGTCAACGTAGCGCAAGAAAACCCTGTAGCCAGCAGGCTGTGAATGCAAACCCGTACCTTGATAAATACATCAGACCCATCATGCCCCGCGCGCACAGGATTGAATTCATGATCGCGCCACCGGCGTCTGGTGAATTCAATTGAGGACCCGTCTGATCGCCCAGGGTCTGTCCCGCTTCTCGCCCAGAACGCCCCGAAGGAATGCTCTATTTGCTGGTTGCTGTACCATGTATCGCGGAATCTCAGCAAAATTATCTTTGGTTCCGCCGGATCGAACGACCAACGGGAGAGAATCCAGATTACTCCGAGATCTGTTCCTCATATATTGGCTACACAGCTTTTTTCTGACGACTTTGCCGGGGACGGTCAAGGGGACAAACAAACCAAACTTTAGGTCACATGTCACAAACAGTGTACAGGGTACTCAGTACACGTACGTGGACGTAACACGGGAGGTAGGGTGATATATAGCACAGAATGTAAATCGACGACGGGTGGTAGGAGAACAAACATGGAACGATGTGCGTGAGTGAAGGGAACAGACGAGAGGGAAACGCTCTCGAAAGGGGCGAAAAAGAGGGAGGAACGGGAGTAATAGCAACGCCGGAGAGCACGAGGGGAGATAGGGTAATGGGACAAAGCCTTGATAGCTTGCAAGGGGATAGATGTAGAGAGACCGAGGCAAGGGTGTCATTCCGATTCGGTAGTCCGCTCTGAAAATAAAAACTCAATGAATTCGACATGTGCTATCACTTTAAGGAGCTCACCATCGCCATCCAATTCAGAGGCAGCCAGACCTTCTCTTTCAATGGCTTGGAGGAGCACCCTGCTGGTTTCCAGGTGTTGCGTAGCCCCGAGCTTCTCAAACATATCGGCAGCGCGCCGTGCCTCGATTTTCGCCTCTTCAAGCCTGCATTGTCGGTACCAACAGTAAGCCTGCAACTGCGTCGCCTGACCGAGACGATGTGGATCACCGACCACGTGTGACTTGGTGTGGTCGATGTGGGTGCGAGCGTAGTCAAACATGCCTTGTTCGAGAGACAGTACCGCGACGCGGTGGTGGATCCAAAACAGTTGAAAGTGCCAGTTGAAGGAGGACGCGATTCTGAGGGCTACCTCGAAATGGTTAATCGCCTTCTCTCTGTCGCCTTTGGAGCCGTAGATAGTGCCGAAAACCCGATGACATTGGCAGGCTAGAAATTCTTCGCCCTTCTCTGGGAGAAGATTGATCGCGTGGGATGCAGCTTCCTCCGCCGCGTCGAGCTGACTGTCGTCATACAACACGTAAGCGAGGCGAGTTGAACACTCTGCCTGTCCCACCGTGTCACCAAGCTCTTTGTGCATTTCCAATGCTTCCTTCGCCTGTCGTATCCCTTCTTCACAGAGGCCAATGTTCCGATTTGCATCGGATAGGTGACACAACGTTCGAGCAACCTGACGGTCATCCCCTCGCCCTCCCCCCCAGAGATCCAAGGCATGGACAAGGAGTTGTTTGCGCTCCGTGTGGTTTCCGACCGAGTGAAACAACTGTGAGAACTCAAACAGGCACTCGGGCTTGGAGCGATGTTCGTCTGGGAGCCCTTTGATCTTGGGCCTCAACACGATGAGTCGACGTTTATGCCAATAAAGGTGCCTCATGAAACTGGCACAAGCACCCCAGACATCGTCCGAGTTTGCGTTGGTCGTTGTGAAGACATCGAGCATGTGTTCGACATTGGCATCCTCCGACGTGATCCATCCTGCCTCTCTGAACCCAGGCTTGCTGGGATGAAGATCGACCGACAGCCGAGTGAAGTAAGACTCCTTGGCCATGCAGACGAGTGGAGACGACATTGGATCCTTGGGACAAAGATGATCTCGAAGTGGCGCTAGCATCGTAATGTAACCCTGACTTCGATACGCCAGGGAAAGAATGCAGAATGTGTCGAGGATGTTGATTCCGTCGGAGATGGACGGGAACAACCACTCGAAGTTGTCCTCGTTGATGCCTTGTGGGAAGAACGCGATGACTCCGAGAAGCCCTCGCGCCTCAGGGCTAAGTTCCTGGAAGGTCGGTGAAGCGAGCGAGAGCTCGATCGTTGTGGCGAGGCTCTCGCGCGGTGTGCGAAGCACGCCCGTTCGATGTCGTTCCCATTCCTTAATCAATCGACTTGCGTTCCACGTATTGCGCTGGGCGATGGTGGCGAGTAGAGTAATGGAGAGGGGATGGAAGTCAAGTTGCTCCAAAATGTTGTTGACCAGATCGGACCGTTCCTCGAATTTGTAGATCTGATAGAACGCGTCACATCCAGCCTCGACCGACAATGTCGGAATGTCCAGAACCTCGCAGTTGGGAGGGAGGGTGAGGTTGCGAGAGGTGATGCAAAGGCAGATGTTCCTGGACTGACTCAATTCCTCCACCATGTCATAGATCTCCTGACTGCCCGCTCCTTGCGGATCGAGTACGGATTCGGCGTTATCGAGGACTATAATCATCTCCTTTGATGACAAGAATGGTCGTAGAGGGGTCAGGTCCTCGGGGTTCTCGATTCCTGCACCAATAACCTTGGAGAGCCGGCGAAGAAAATGAGCGGGCAAGGGAGGGAATTCGTTGCAAAGGATGAACCGACGGTCATCACCAAACCGCTGTTTGATGCGGTTGTCGTGTAGGATGGTCCGAGCGATGGACGTCTTCCCGATCCCGCCAGCACCAATGAGAGCAATTGGAGTCAGACCTTCCGCGAGGCTAACGATCTTCTCGATCAGCTCGTCGCGTCCAAATAACGCTCTTGGTGGCGGGGGTGGGAGTTCTCCGGACATGCTAGATCCAAACATGAGGCAATGATCCATTGGTAGTCCGGATCGCTGACCTGCTCTGAGTCTAGACAGTGATAAGCGTTTGTTCGGCGACGTGAATAGCACGAGTATCACTTACCATCCGATTTTGGTCGTCAGCTCCTTCCCCGCGTTTCTGCATCTCCCGGTGGACGTCAGAAATAACAGCGTGGGTGTTTACAACGATGTCATGTATGTTTGAAACATCGTGATGAACATCAGAAACGAGAGCGTGAGTCTTCGTGACGGTTACGTGTGTGCTTATTACAAGCTCAGCCTGGGGAAGAATCTTTAATATTAGCCGCATAAGGAGTGATGGGATGCACGTTGAAAACGAGGAGGATCCTGTTGAGGTTCGTCCTCCAGGTGGCGATCTTCTCCTTATCGACCTTTGCGTGGAAAACTCGAGAGGCTGTGCCTCGTTCACCCTGCTTGGTGACCTCCTGTTGGATCTCCATGACAGCCCTGAGGCCAGACCGAGAGCACCGTCAATGGGAAACTCGAAGTATGCAGTGTACCGACTCACGTCGTGAGCTGTCCAATCGCCTCCAACAGAGACTGGCTAAGGTCACTCAACCTCTTCCCCTTCAATCCTCCGTAGAGGGCGATGCAAACATTGGCGCAAGCCAATCCAAGTTCGACGGAATCGCCCTGGTTAATCTTCGAATCCTAGGCGGGTTCCAGCTCGCAATCAATCAACATATGTAAATCAAAGGAAAACCCACTCTGATCATCACGAGGAGAACGCTGACCGTGCCAAAAACAGCCTTGGCTGGCATGATGTCCACGACCCCGCCCGCGAGATTCAAGGCATCGATTGCGAGATTCAGAGAGGAGATGGTGTTGTCTTGACGTTTCTGTTGCTGGGCCTCGATATCCATGGGTTGAGGGCAAACGTGACACGAGAAAGCGCCGACGCCGGCGGGCAGTGTGAGAGTAGACCCATACCCTACCAAGGGCATGCCTCGTGAGAGATTTAATTCGTAAACGCATCAACACCTGCGGTGCCGGGTTTGAGGACACGTCTGATCACTCGGTACTCAGGATCTGTCCCGTTTTTCGCGCAGAGTATCCTGAAGGGACGCCTGATTTACCGGTTGCTGTACCATGCCACATCGTCCCAGAAAAACCATCTCCAGCCCGCCAAACCGAACGACGAACGGGAGAGAATCCAGACCTCCTTGAGATCCGTTCCTCGGACACTGGGGATGCTGGTGATAATGTTATCTTTTCAGTCTTTTGTTCTTGCCGTCGACTCTTCTGGTCCCTCTGACGATGGCTTCCTTGGTGTCCTGGCGTGATCCCGGACGTGGCGCTCCTGACCGCTGGTGCGTTTGGCATTCGGAGAAAGCTTTAGGTGCTACGGCTCACAAACGTCTCTGCTCCCGTGATTCCAAGGACAACGCCTCTCTGTTGAAGTCTCAGGTACATACATCCAATCAGGCGGAGCGGAGTCGGATCTGGCCAGCACAAGTCGCGTGATAACCGCGTATACAACCGATTCTGAACGAGGGGGAGTAATTCCGGGGTGCACACTGGACATTGTTCACGTGAGTCCAAGGCCGGCGGTTCGGAAGATGACCGAAATCGCAGATGGATTTACAGTTCGTAACACAAAACCCCGAATGCGGAGGTGAATGTGCATTTTGGGCGTCTCACTCACGGATGCACAGAAGTGTGCTTGCAAACGCTGCTGTCTTGATCTTCGCCGCCGGATGAAGGAACCCGCCCATAAGACCTCTTGGTTCCTTCCTTCCAGACTTCCGGTTCCCTGCTGTGGAGTCCATTTGGCGAAGTTACGTTTTCTCGAGTTCGAAAGACCAGGAAGCAAGAGAAGCTGCAGGACTGACGCCAACACCGCCGTCGTGCCGAATCCCGTCTGCCGTCAACCCACCCAAACGTTCATCAGACCTCGCTTGTGCGATGAAGTCCCGTCCGTTTCGTAAGAGTCAGCGTTCGTGGGAACGTCCATGACTCAACCACCCGGCCAACCAGCGGGTTTTTCCTCGGCGCGACTCGACCGAATTGAAATGAAACGGGTATTACGTTCAATTGCGGACATCACATATATCACCTTTTTGAACAATCCATTGAACCGTTGAAAGTAACGTGGGTAAGTGAGCCCCCCTGCCAATGCGAGTCTTCTGGTGTACTGACGGTGTTCTGACCTAACCGGAGCATCATTGAATGTCTGGACCATTCCCCGGTTCGCCGTTCTTTGGGCCGGTCCAGGACATACCGTACCTTTGCCACGTTGCGTTTTACACAACGACGTGAGTTTGAGAGGGGGTCGGCACACCCCTTCAGCGCTAGTTTTGCACATCAACCTCCCAAGGGGACGTTGTTCCGGCGCAATCGCCCGCACCATGAGACACTCTGGAGGGTTCCTGGGTCACATTTGGGCATCGCCACTAGGGCCGACTCGTCTCGCTCGTCCGATATGGAAACGAGGGCCAGCTTCGCCGAATAGTGAATCTGTTGCCTCGGTCATTTAACGTTTCGTGGTTAGTATAAAAGGATGTCAGGTCTTGACTGGGCCCTCCCAAATTACAGTCCCCCCCTCCTCCCGCTTCTACTCTTCCCCCAGCCCCCTACGCTTATCTCTGTGCTTGTGTTCTCTGTGTTAAACATGCATCCAACCTACTGCGGTCTCTGTGACATGTGGTTTTCCTCTCAGAGATCATTCGATACCCACCTCGTGCTGAACGATAGGCATCCATCTTGCAAGAAATGTGATCGCAAGTTCGCAGACAAGCTGGCATATCTCAAGGTGGCGTATCGTACCCTTCCTTGCCCCTCGAGGTTTAGAGTTGAACGTTCGCTGAAACGAACAACGGAACCGACAGCATCTGGTGCTATCACCAAGGCATCACTATTGTTCGCACTGCGGGACCGATCACAACAGCGCTTTGGAACTCAGAGCGGTAAGGCCGAGAACTTGTTCGCTCGTCTGTTCAATCATTTCGGGTTGCTCATCACTGGTCCGCCCATTGCAGCATGTTGAACATGTGGCGGCGCACGCGAGTTGGCGACAGGACCACGAGGCCGATGTGGGATGGACTGACGGCTATATGACATCCGTCGGCTCCACCACAGCGAGGAGTTCTCCAGAGGACGAGAGCCTTCTTTCTATTTTCGACTGCTATGGAGATCGTAGTCTCTATCGTTCACTTCGCACACAGTTCCAGGTCGACCGGGACCTTACCAAGTGCTCAACAGTTTCCGATGCGCCCGTGTAGGGCGACCCCGTTTTTTTGTATGCGAACGTCCGCCCATCATCAGAAACTATGGACGCGGCTGAGTCGATTTACCGTTTAGGAACTCACCTTTTTATTCCCCTCTTCGGGGGGTTGTTCGTAGAGACGATGAGACCGATAGGGTATAATAATGATTGTCTCGAGCGGCGATCAGGTGTAACATGTGCAGCTTATATATTCGTGTATGTATCATGCCTGTACATATCATATTCACCGTGGTATGAAGGGGTACATAGGATGTCATCTGTATTGGTACAGGCCGAGGGTATGCATGGGGATATCGCGGGCGAGTGACACCTCATTTGTTCGTCTCTCTGCCTTTGCCTTTTGAATCGCCCGTGCGGTCGGATTTGCGTTTTCCCTTCTCTTCAGGCGCATCCTGGCCCTCCGTGAGAGTGTCTTCGACGGTAGGAACTTTCCTGGATGATCGGCGAAAGATGCCAAGGCGGCTCTGTGACGGCGCTTTCCCAGGTATCTTCTCAGTCTTTTCCTTTCCGGCTCCAGGTTTAACAACCTCTGGGTCCTCGACTCGATCCGCTTGAGCCTTCAGGAACTCTTCACCGCGGACGCGGAGGTATTCTTCCAGCAGCGCAGCATTACGTGAGTTTGTCTTGAAAACGGCGATCCCGATGTCGCCTACGACAGGCACGACACCGATAATGGTCGCGACGACCTGGTTTCCAACCATCCTATTGAAGAGCCAAGGTGGGAGGCTGAAATTATATGGGTCGGTAATGATTTATGTGATGAGTTCAGGAACGACAACGGAGGTAATTGATTGTCGCTCAACTCGGCTTGTTTCGCCTTCCGGATAACAAAGTAGTAACCCAGGAACGCGTTGAGGGCGTCTCCCGCACCGGGGACCGCCCCTTAAAGTGGGGCTATAAGCTGTAAATTCAGGGTAGACGTGGCTCGACGTACCCACGAAGAAGGTCCATCCGACCCTGAAGCCACAGAGGTTGAGGCCCGTGTCGAGGCGGCGAGCACGCTTTTTGACAGACTTGAGGATACGGGCGTCCCGTTGAGATAAACCGGGTGGGATTTCACGCTGACGACAAGACAAATATCGCGGTCAATTTGATGATGGGGGTGTGAAACCATCCAATGCGGTGGTAAGATGGATGTACCTTGCGACGTCTCTGGCGGCCCCTGTCATCCGTGTAGGTTTCGTAGAGTGGGTCTACGGGTTCGTATCGCTCCAGATGTTTCGAAAGGAACTTGTTTCCGGCGGTCTTTGCGATGAACGTGGCCATGGGTCGGAGGAGGAGAGGGTGGGGTGTGCGTGCAGAGCTGGGAGGGTCTTATAATAGATTCCTGGCTCCCCCGTCCGTGCTGCTGCGGAGCCACCTCTCCGCTGGTTCCGAACTGGGGCCGATTGTCACTGTGGGCGGTGCGAGCCAACTTGAGGTTGCCTCACTGCCCGGTGGCGCCAAGCAAGACGTCATCCCAGCGATCGGACCACGTGTGCGTGGTAACCATCGGGAACAGCCGATGCAGATTGACGAGAGTTCGGCCGGTGTGCGGCTTTTTTGGCTTTGGGAGGAGTATGTAAGGAGCAGGAATGGCAACCGAGCCATCAGTCTTCCCCTCCTCCTCCATCCCTCTTTCCCCTGTCCATCTCTGGTTTTGTTTTGCAGCGTTTCCTTGCTGCTCTGCACACTCTTTAGTCTGCTGTACACTCGTTCTATCTGAGATATGCGGAACGCTCTCTTCGCCGCGATTGCTGCCTCGATTCCCCTCGCTAGGGCTCACATTGGTAATGCCTCTTTCCGCTCAAGCTTCGACTCTTTGGACTCATCCCCGCGCCAAGCTTTCTTCGACCCTTCTATGTGGGGATGGAACGTCAACCAGGAGGATTACCCCTACGACAACAGGCCAGAGACTCCCCTCCAACAGTACACTTTCGACAAGTGGTGGTTCGTGAGTATTCACCATACTACATCGTGTCGCTCCCGTTATGGATACCAATCACTATCTCCGCGATCAGCATGGGCACTTGGCGCACCCCCCTGCATCCGGCAACTTCTTCGAACTCCCCGCCGGTGGCACCGCCATGTCCCAGCTGGCTTGCAACAAGGGTGCCACCAAATGGTGGTCTCAATCCAATGGACGCACCGATGTTCGTCAGGGAGATTACCCTTGTCCAGGTTATCCACTTTCCCAGTTCCATGTGAGTTCATTTCATTTCGTACTCTGATAGGCGCGACGATTGCTCATTTCGCATCTTTTTGTTTAATAGAGTACGTTGTGCAATGCCCCCTATTTTTCCCCCCACATTGACTCCACTTTCCATTACTTTCTTTAGCCAATGTGAGTTTCCATGCGACTTTGTTGGTATGGCGAGGAGTTTCTTATTCATTTCCTCCTAGGGCCATGACGACTTGAAGGGTTGTGCCCTCTCCATTGCGTACACTTCTGACGTGAACAGCATCAAGCCTGAGGATTTGGCCGTTTTCAGCGTCAACCACGAGTGTGTTTGGAAAGTCAACACTCCGTTCCAGGTCCCCAAGGACATGCCTCCCTGCCCCGATGGCGGCTGTATCTGTGCTTGGCACTGGATCCATTCCGTGGACAGCGGTTCTGCGCAGAGTTAGTATATCCTCAAACGTTGCGTGTGACCATCTCTCATCCGACTCACAGTGTACATGAATGGCTTCCGATGCAAGGTTACTGGTTCAACTTCCAATACCCCCATTTCAACGCCACAGGTCCCAAAAAAGTAACGTTGAAATCACATGTTTTTTTCAAGGCTGTACTCATCCGTCTAGGTGCGCTGGTGATCTTTCCAAGTGCAACCAGAGCCCTCAGCAGCCGTTGTACTGGTACCAGGCCGAGCGTAACAACGTGGGTGTTCTGTGGCGGCCAAATGGGTGAAGGGCTGAATGTTTTCTGCAGATGTTCAATGACCAATATGATCCCCCCTACTATCTCGAGTAAGTCCTTCACCTTCGGCAGTGATGAGTGCTTTTCTGACGTTTGCTTTCAGTGAGTATGGTTTCACCGATGGTGCTCAGAACAATCTCTTCGGAAAGGGTGATGGCAACCATAACACCCCTACCAACACCACCACGCCCCCAACGCCTGTTGGCACGCCTGCTCCTACTCCTGAGAACAAGCCCGACCCTACCCCCACCGGCGACAAGCCCTCCACGCCCGAGAACACTCCCAAGAGCAACGATACGTCCAACCAAGGGAATGGTGGGGATTCTCCTCAGCCTTCCCCATCCCCTTCCCCGGTCCAGCAAAACGCGGCCGTTCCCTCGCCCTCCCCCAACAACCCGGTCGATGATCCCTCTTCGTGAGCCCTCCCTATCTATCGAGTCGGTCCAGAAAAATTCATCTCACGGTTTTAATCAGTGACCCGCAAGGTAACGGAAAGGATGACTCGGAGACCAACACCGCGAACGATCACCATCCCTCGCCATCGAGGTGGATTTTCTTATTGACTATTTTTATTATCGGAATTACTGAGCTGTTGTAATACCAGCAAACCGCGTTGTAAGAACAAGAACAAGAACAAGAACAAGAAACGTCATGGGGTTGCTTCTCGGCATTTCCAGAACAAGCGCCACCACGCGCGTGAACATAGCCTCTAGAGTGCTCAACACTTTTGGGGTGTGCTCGCAGCCGCGCTGGTCATGCCCAAGCAAACCTTACCTCCTGATGTTTTTCGTTCCATTCCTTTCCTCTTCCGTGCTTGAAATATGTTTAACGCTGTTGACTCGCGCGTTGTTGTTCTGATTCGATGTTCTCCGACCTTGCATCGGTCTCCCTCTCTGCACTCCTTTCTCCTACCCCTCCCCTCATCTATATACCCGAACTCAGTGCGTCAGCTAACTGACGTCTGGTTCCAATCCACACTTGTCTTGCTACTATCCCCCTTTCCACCTCCCGCGGCGTATCTTCTCCCTCCGGCATCGGCGATGTTTCAGACCCTATTCCCTCATCCTCACGACAAACACTCATGACTGGTCATGCGATATGGGGATTCAAAGAATTTCTTGGAGGAGAAGACTGGAAGCCCCCGTTATTTTTCACTTATATCGCGCATCTTTTGCAATCAATCCAATTTACCTAGGAGCGATCTCTTCAAATTTCTCGGCTCTTGTTTGTATACTTAGATTGGAGGGTCGATCTCTCGGAGTTGGGGGTCTCGTGCGTGCATGAGGCCTTTGGTTCCTTCCCCTAGTCTTGGTTATTATACCAATAAGATTTAACTGGTCGCCTCATCCCATCGTACAAGCTGTGTGATCGTTTTCTGGGACGTCGAATGAATACATGACCTAGGCTGTTGGATTTGAATTTGTTTGATTCCGCTTCCTTAGGATATCCGCGCGGGGCCGACGGACAGGGTCGGGGACGCTCCCTAATACTTCAATAATCCACCTCAAATCCTTCGTCACAGGAGTTTTTTCCGAAAAGATATCGTCGAACGGAAACATTTCCTCTCTAGGAGGAAGGACCTCAGTCCACCCGGGCAATTCCTCATTGATGATCTTCCCCGCCAAGTCAAAATCAAACATCTCCGGGGAGCCGGTCGCGTACTCGCGTCCAAGGATGGGTCGGAAGAATTTAACCGGAGGGCAGCTTCTACGTGAGCCGGTGTCACGCCTTTGATGTCCGCCCAGAGTCAAGCGGGAACTCGGGGGGGGGCGGTTAAGAAGAGTGGTATTCTCCCACGACGACGACCTTTGGTTAAGATATCGAAGAAGAGGCTGGATGGGCCTCGAGGGTGGACCCGGGGTCCGAAGACCAGTACTTAGAGGGCAGATCACCGTTGGGTCGAAATTGTTGCCGTTCGGTCTCGGGGGAGTCGCTTCGGCGTTTCTGCCAAACCGGGACCGCTGGGAAATGGACCGGGGGTGTGACATTTGAGCGGCTGGTCAATAGGCACAATAACAAAGGAACTCACAGTTGCAACCGCCGCGAAAGTTCAAACGTAGGATCAAGCATCAATCCAAGCTTTTGAACTCGGCAAACCTCTCTTCAGCCGTATACGCACGCAACTAAAGGATCATCGTTCCTCACGCTTTCTTCATACGTTAGAGGATTCCAATCATCCGTGGGGTAGTGATCCCCGTGGAGACTGGTCTATTTCATGCAATCGAATGTCATCCCGGCAATGGAAATGAATACGAGGCGTTTGGTGGTGTGATTCTTCCGGGCAGCTTGGATGGAGAGCGTTCCGGAGATGACGGGTTTGATTGTGGCTTTAGGGGTACGGTTCGTTCTGTAACGGCTGTTGAAGTAGTGGGTTATAAATAATATCATTAGAATGAACGGGATGATATTCGTTGGGAGGGTAGATGTTAGATGTTTAATCCCATCACGGATGTGAACGCGCGTCCAGCGGCTGGGGTTTAAACACATACAATGGGTCACCGGTCGCGGGTATAGAGCGGAACTGTTCGACAACTCAGAAACGGTTCATCCGGAGTAAGTCACGATCAGAAGGATGTGGACAGCCGGGAACTCACGCTCGCGCAATGAGAAATCACGTCGAAGTCCTTCGCAAGGTAATTGAGCGCCCCGGTGACATTGAGATCGCCTATAACGATCACCTTCAGCAGATCCCCGGATCTAGACCGCCTCCCCCCGAAAACCTTAACCTCGGACTCGGACCTCGTGTTTACCGCGACCCGAGCAGGAGATGGACGATATGGGGACCCAGAAACCTGCCCCTCCTGTCACGGGAATGCGGCTGTGCGCGGGGTGGGGGTTGGTTTTAATGGGTCTAAAGAGCCTTGCTTAACTCGAACCTCACTTTGGTCGATATGGTGGATTGGGATGAGTTGTATACAGGTGGATACGATGTTTTGGGTGCTGCTGATCGAGAACTATAAATGGAAGGAATAGAGTTATAGAGCTCCCCTAGCAGGTGTGTTATAGCAGCCGCATCTCTTGAGTAGTGATGTCTCGAGTTCGCTATGAAAGACGAGATACCACTCCGACCACACACAGCGCGTCAGCGTTTCGGCTCGACGATCGGATCGCAGGGATGATATTGATACACGTGCGTATGCGCGTTGTTCGTACGGCAAGCCCTTCTCGCCTAGCCTGAAACGCCAATCATGTATAAAAGGGATGAGCTGAAAGCGGCAACTCACCTTGAGTAACAATGCATTAGAGAGTTACAAGCATTCACTCAGAAGAGGAACGCGTGCCGGATCACCTCTCGTTTTACAAAGACATACAAACTCTCTTTGCGATCGTTCGAACATTGACGATGAGGACCCAGGCGAGACGATAGGTGGGTCCGCAGTCCGCACCAAAACGAGTTCTGAAGACATTGTTTCTGAGAGTAGTTTTGAGTTTGGGAATGAGAATGTGGGTGGAGTTGGGTAGTTGTGAGGCTCGTAGACATACCAACACGTCTGGCCCACAATGAAGCCAAGTTAGCCCGCTTACCTCAACCTCGCCTGGGTCCGTCCCCGTAATCCAGCGCGGAGTTCGCAAGTCACCAGATTAGAACGGAACCGCAAGGTCACCGATAAGACCATGATTGTAAGACGCGTCCGAGCTTCAGGGAAACCCCAGAATTGTTCAATGGAGGTTATCCAGTCGATTCGTAAGCCCACTTCATCATCTGAAGTTTTGTTACCCCTCTGCCAGGGAAGTAGTCCATAATTTTGAATGCCAGGCGGCCTATCATGACGCGGGCCTGGAACCAATGAAGTTCAGGATTAAAATGACTTTATCCGATCACCCACCCGCTAGGCTGGAATCCAACCTCAAGTTCAGAGGGCAGGCCAGCTCTGAATTGAGGCTGGGACTCGATCAGCGACCCTGAGTGGAGGTCTGTATTCGCACGATCAGCCGAGCTGCCGAAACTCCGCCCGC
>Ga0307517_10009952_pt1 | contig 13391 bp, 4 predicted proteins | sample 23_EM_MG_FD_194515 | JGI IMG/M metagenome (GOLD analysis project Ga0307517, IMG submission 194515) | Populus trichocarpa ectomycorrhiza microbial communities from riparian zone in the Pacific Northwest, United States - 23_EM | ecosystem: Host-associated > Plants > Roots > Unclassified | place...
TCTGGGGTCAAATTATAATTTTTTAGAGTTAATTTGGTCAAATCAGGGGCTTAATTGCATAAATATTGAAGTTTGATGGCCAATTAGGGACTTAATTGAAGAAATCCAAAACCAAGGACCAAACTAGAAAAGACGCGTAAATAGAAGGGTTGTAATTAAAATCGGATCAGGGGCCAAATTAAAGAAATTAAAAGTTTATTGATCAATTGAGGGTCAAATTGCACTAATTCAAGACCAATGATCAAAGTGAAAAAGGCAGCCAACTTCAGGGCCGCTGTTTGATTTTTGGCAGGGATGCAATTGCATTGATTTTAAAATTAAAATTGCAATTGAGGACTCGATTGAACAAATCACAAATTGAGGACCAATGTGAACTCTGACATGTTTTTTTGCCACCTTTTTCTTTTAAATGAAATGACGCGTTTTGTTCAAAACGGCATTATTTTTGTGTTTTTATTGGCATTATTTTTGTTTTTTCATCATTATTTTTCTTTAATTTTTTGTTCTTAATAATTTTACGAGTTAATAAATGTGTTGAATTTTAATTGCTATTGAGATAATTTTTACATTATTTTGTTTAATTTTAGTTATTTTTTTCAAATTTGTTGTTCAATTTCAATTAAATATGTAGGATTACTTTTAATTAATATATTGTATTTATCCCATGTACAATAATTTTTTTAAAATTTAGGATTAAAAATATAATCACTTTTAAATAATTGTGTTGAATTTTAATTGTTATTGTAATAAGTTTTGCATTATTTTATTGAATTTTAGTTGTTTTTCTTTTTATTTTTGTTGTTCAACTTTAATTAAATGTGTAGGATTAATTTTAATTATTATTTGTAATTTTTGTATATTTAGAATATTTTTTTAATATAAATTTAGGATTAAAGATATTTTCATATAGAAAATGAAAGTTTTCTACAAAATTAAGTTATACTAAATTGTTAGAAGAAATTGAATAAAATCAACATGTTTGTGATATATATGTTATGTATTTGCAAGTTTAAAATTTTTGTATAATTTTGCTTACAAAGAAGGTGTTGCCAAATTAAAAAAATAACAATCATTTAATTTTTTTATCTATTAATTTTTTGTAAATACTTAGGGGGAAATCTATCCATTAATTGTTTAAGAAAATATTAAAAAAATACATGAAAATCAGAAGTATTGTTTTAAAATCTTTTCCTTTACGGCTATGTTTGTTTCCGGGAAATCACTTTCCAAACTTTCCTGTGTTTGTTTATCATTAAAAAAGTTAGTCAACGGAAAATACTTTCTAGTCAAAGGAAAATTTAGCTTGGTTTCCAGGAAAGTGTTTTCCTGGAAAATTTGGGTGGAAAACACTTTCTGGAAGTTGTGAAAAATTTAGTAATGTCATATTATTTACTGATTATATCAAATTTGGTCCTCAAACTTTTGATTGCTATATATATTTTGTTTTGAATATTTATTTTTCAATTTTATCTCTTAAAATTTAATTTTTATATTAACTTTGGTCCTCATTTTTATAATTGTTATTTGCTTTTTCCTTATCATTTTTTAGGTATCAAATTTGATCCTCATTCTTTCGATTGTTACTTATTTTATTTGAAATAATTTATGAAATGTTAATTATTATTATTTTAATTTCTTCATCTTTTATTTTTTTTATTTTTTAGATTTGATCTCTATTATTTTGATTATTATTTATTTTATTTGAGATAATTTATGAAATTAAATTTTTTTTCAATTTCATTCTCATTCAAATTTTTAATTTGTAAGATTTGTTCCTCATTATTTTAATAAACTTGAGAAAAATAAAATTTTAATAAGTTATTTTCTGACTCATTTTCCATGACATAACCAAATATTGGAAAGTGTTTTCTAATTTATTTTTCATTACACTATTAAATATCATAAAATAATTTATTTTTTTAAAATTTATTTTTAAAAAAAATTATTTTTCAGCAAACAAACCTGCAGTGAATAAAAGCCCCTTGTTGACCAATATTTTTGGTTTCCCAACCAACGACAAAATAAAAGCTGCTAGCTGCCTTGCCATCGCCACAACGGCAGTACATCAATGCCCACTGTGCTCACCAATTTTTTTCCTCCCATTTATACAATAAATGCTGCTATCTGCTTCACCATTGCCATAAAGATTCTACATTAACATACTGTTCAATTCTCTAATATAGTAATTCTTTACTATAATGTTTGTTTTAAATTTAATTAATAAATAAATTGGATTTATATATTTAGATATATAATAAAATTCAATTAAATTTATTTTTTATATTATCATCATTACTTTCATCTTATTTTTTCAAAGGCTTTTTAAAATAAATAATTATTTTTGAAAAATTAGTTTTAACATTATTTTTTTAATTAGAATTTAACATTTAATTTTAACGAATTGAAATAATTTAATATAAATATCAAAATATCATCCGCGCGTACTGCAAGTGGGTTATAAAATCTCTATTTTTAGAGCATGTTTGGGAACGCGGTGCAAACCGTGTTCCTAAAAATTTTAAAAATGTTTTTTTTGCTTAAAATATTTTTTTTATATATTTTTAGATTGTTTTGATGTGTTGATATCAAAAATAATTTTTAAAAAATAAATAATTTTTATTTTAATGTATTTATAAGTGAAAAACACTTTAAATTGCCACCGTCACCAATTACCACAAACCCAAAACCTGAAGTAATTTGAAGTTGAATATACATGGAAAAGCACGAATAGTCACTCGTTTATCATCTATATTTTGAGATTGTTAAATGGATTGGATTCCAAGTATGTTGGGCTAAAATTTTTCTATAATTTAATTGAATTTGATAACATCTAATTGAATTTGATAACTGAGTTTGTATTTCCAACAAAAAAAAAAAAAACTTTAAATCCTCATTCTTATGTTATGGTACTATTTTTTATTATTTATTTATTCCATATAGAATATATTCACTAGTATTTTATAATATATGTGAAAAGGAATAAAAAATAATGTTTTTTAATGTAACAAAACATTATATTTATGAGTTGAATCATGTTTTTAAATATTAAAGTTAAGATCTTAAGAAATCTAGAATTAAATTAATTAAAAACTATATAAAAACCATATAATTAAGTAAAGTATATTCTATTGTTCCAAAAGCACGGTGCAGGAAACAACACGTAAGTCTCAACAGTGCTAGTTGACTTGATGAGATTTTTAGAAAATAAGACTCCGCATATATGGTTGCATAATTATCAGTTTAAATATAATAGACACCAGGGGGTGCTTTTTTTTTAAAAAAAAAAAAAAAAAACTACCGGTCTCAGCCGAAAGAGCCCATCTCAATTGGGCCAGCCCATGCGAGTGCTAACTCACCCTGGGTCAGACCCAGGCCCCCCAGTCCAACCCGATCTCTCTCAATTTTTTTTCTCTTTCTCTGTACGCAATCCTATAATGTAAGATATATTTCAAGACCTTTTTTTTTTTTTTTCCTGTGCCAAATAAGACGGCCAATCAGCCAACCTCTTCTACAGCAAATGGGGCTTGCCTCTTGTTGCACACGATAAAAATCTTCTTCAGTCCACATGACATAGCTGTGCTGACAGCGCCACCATTTCAGCCGCCCCAACCGCCGTTGTAGGATGAGCTACGAGTTGTCACCCCTACACTGTAAAGAAGAGGTTCTTCCAAGTCATATTTAAGCTTTTGGAAATGAAGGAAAAAATGAGGATATCCATTTCTTACTCACTGGATAATCTTTCCACTGCTTATCCCTGAAACAACAACTCATCCAACTGGAACAAGCCTAATCCATCATCAACTGGGAAAAAACCAGAAGATTTAGCAAAGACCATCAAACAAATCAAACAATCCATCTCAATTCTTTCCCCATCTTCAATTTCATTCAATAATTAATAAAAAAACCTCTCCAAAAACAAAGATTATGAGCCAAAACCACCAATAACAAAACACCAAAAATCCTTGAAGCTCAGTACAAGTATCTATTAGCTTCCTAGTCCTATCTAGATACAAATCACAATCTCTTTCCTAACTGCACACCCCAAAATAAATATTTAATTAGTTAACAAAAACTGAAAATTGTGAAATTCAGACAAAATAGGGCTTCAATATTTGTCGGTCTGCTTACTTGTGTAGTAGTGACTTTTTACAAAGTTACGTGTGACTGGGCAGTAGCGGTGGTTGTATACTGGTGGGGGTTGATCGGTGATAAATGAGATGGCTAGCTGCCATCCAAGGACATGCAATCTATAGCTCAGAAGCTGACAGATGAGATGACGCTCTTTCCGACCAGGCGAGCCTAGATGAGATGGCTGGGGTCTCCACAAGGAGGCTGCCATCAATCCTTCTCGTGGGACATCTATTATTTCTGTACGATCCAAGAATATAGTACCCATTTTTTTAATGATAGCCGTTTGACTTTTCGTTCAAGATTACAGCCATTTCAAGTACTGGTGCATGAACAATGCTACTAGCTAGTAATTGTTTCTTGCTTGAAATGGTTGAAAACCACAGCAAGCCACAAAAAAATAATAGAAAAAAAAACCCTCTTGAAATACAAACTTAATAATTCAAAAGCATTGATTTTTGACGCTCCATGTGACACATGGAGAAACTCTTCCCAAAAAACGAGAGAAAACAAGGGAGGAGCAAAACCTAAAACATAATAATACAAGTCCATTATAGAAATAAAGAAGAGATATGTAATAGCTGCAGTAAATGCAAAACAAAACTGGGTTTATGGCCTGATTAATGAAGAAATGGCTAGAAAAACATGTACTTAAATGATGGGTTTAGAACTCCAAAACAGGCTACTAGCAGGAGCTGTAGCACTTGAGCATGCTTGTAGAGCTAAAAAGCTTTTCATCAATATTTCATGGGTTCTGAAACTCCTTTCAGATAATAAGTTACAGTCATGAAGTTAGGATATCCGTTTCATCCTCCTCACTGCCGTTCTTCATTCCACCACTTTGCATTGTCCATAACCCTAGAAATAGAGGATCAGCTTGTACGGTGGTGATAATAAAGGTTGCGGTGGTTGAAATAATTAGAAATATCATCTGTAAAATATTTTATAAGATTTTACATATTAAAAATATTTTTCAATAAATAATATAGTTGTTTGAATATAAAATAATTTACATCAATCATTTTACTATAAAATCAGAAGTATTGTTGTAAAATATTTTTCTTGAAACAAACGCCCCCTTTATTCACCAATTTTTTTGGTTTCCCAACTACAAAATAAATGCTGCTAGCTGCCTCGCTATTGCCACAACGACAGTTCATCAATGCCCCCCGTGTTCACCGATTTTTTTGCTTATACAGTAAATGCTGCAATCTGCTTCACCATTGCCATAAAAATTCTAGAATCAATTTAATATTATTGAATTTAATTATAATATTGAATTTAAATTTAATTAATAAATAAATTAAATTTACATGTTTGATGAAATAAAATTTATTTTAATTTATTTTTATATTATTGTCATTACCTTCATCTTATTTCTTCAAATATTGTTTTTAAAAAATAGATAAATAATTATTTTTATAAAGTTAATTTTAACATTAATTTTGTTTTTAGAATTGTCAATCAGAGAGGGGTTGATCTCTAATTTATTTTTATAGTATTTTTACAGATTAAATTTCATTTAAAAAAAATTAATTTTTAACTTTTAAAAAGATTTTAAATATAAAATTTCATTAAAAGTTTTAAATGCAATTCAATTAAAAAGATTGTAAACAAGACTCCTTGCGTTTTTTTGGTTTCCCAATTTATACAATAAATGCTGCTAGCAGCTTCACCATTGCCACAAAGGTTGTACATGGAACCTCGGAGCTCGAAGTGATATCATGGTACTGAATAACACCAGATCGAATACTTAATTTCTATGTTTTTCGGGCATCTGGTCCCCTTTATCCACTGGTTATTTTCTGTCATTTTAATTAATTCCTATGCTTTAATATTGGGCTCGACAACATCTTCACTTTCTATTCTCCTACATTGATTAATCCCTTTTCCTTGGAACCTCGACTTTCGAAGTGATATTATTGTATGAATGAAACAAAATCAGTTTTTTTTTTTTCAACTCTTTGCTTGGCAAAATAATCTGCTACTTGTTTACTTATTCTATGAATATGCGTAAAATATATAGAAAAAAAAGTTGAAGACGATATTGAAATCAATTTATAACCGTTTAATCTTCATCTTTCTGTGTTTTTAATAATTCTCCCTTTCGTTTATATATATATATAAAAAATCATCTTTCTAATACATCAATATGTGAAAAGGGGTCACAATTTATTTATTTTGGTGACATTTTGTATTTTAATTATGGACGCATACATAGCAGTTGAGGAGCAGCTGGGACAAATAAGGACCTTGATCATAATTAATTAGAGAGCCAGCGGATCATAATGCGGAAAAAGCAGTAATCTCAAGACGTAAATGCATGCCTAAGCTAGCTGGTGTTCTTCTCATATATTGATTTTGAAAAAGATTTTTCGGACCTATCCACCTTAAATTGAAGCGAAAAGGATATACATGAAGAATTGAAGATTTATTTTTAATAGAAATGAAGGTGATAGTGAAAATTATACCCTTTTGATCACGCATGTTGCAACCAAGAAACAAGTCATATGCCATACCGTGCATGCTACTCTTGTGTCTGAATTAAGTGATTTCGATCAGGTCCAGAGCCAGCATGCATGATTCACGACGTCCATTAATTAATTTAAGGCTAGAGAGTGAATAAGTAGACCAAGAAGGTTAACATACTACATGCCATGCGCATTAACGGTTGATAATTTTCTTATTGTAGTAGCGATGCCTGAAGGGTTCCAATGCAGAAGAAGTTTGTTTTGGAAATTGAATACCTATTTTGGTCTGTCTCCATGGAGTGGGTAGGTGTCAACATGCCAAGGAATCCTTAGTAAAAGATGTGGAAGTTGCGCCGAAAGAAAATTCACAAATATAAATGAAAATATGCATGGAATTTTTTCATGGATATATTACGATGATATTTATTGATAAATTTTTTTATTTTTGTATCCATCTATAAATACTAATAGAAAAATTTGCTTGATATATACCGGTGGAATTGCAATGGAAAAATAAGAAGTGAAAAAAAAAATCAAACAGTACGATGACGTGTAACTTTGATAGACGGTATTATCGACGGAATTAACCTGATGGTAAAGTTTGTATGTGAATATGCCGACAAAGAAATTCCCTCGGTATATGCTAAGGGAATTACGGAGGGTACGTATTACAATGGGATTTAAAAAGAAAAATCATACAGTGACATGATATTTTTTTCGTTAGAGTTTCTGACATAATAATTTTATCTGTAATGTTGTCGGTTAATTTATGACCTGGGGATTGACCCTCTCTCCCCCTCCCCCATTTCTTCTTCTTCATTATGTATTTTTTCTGCAATAAATAGCAACCCCCTCCCAATCTCAATACAATGCAACATTTCACAACAAATTCGACCACCATAACACCCATTTTGTCAGCATTCGTGTTTTGATTCAAATTTTTTTAGGGATTCTCCACTTTAAGTAAGTAAATCTACCATTTTTTTTTTATTTAAACTCAATTTTACAATGTTAATTTTTTTCATATTTTTTGTAGTATATGTATTTTATTTGGGTGTTTACTTGTTTTTATAGTTTTTTTCTCATACAAATTTGTTATATGGATTTATGATTTGTACAAGTTGAAGTTTGTTTTTAGATTTTATAAAATTCTATTTGTTTGTAAATTGATGAAACTGTACTTATGTCGAAATTTGGACTTGGGTGTTTTGTGATGAAATGAATAATGACTTATTTAATGAGTCCGTTTTATATTTTGTCAGTTTTATTACCGAGTTGAAATTTTTTGGTTAATGTGTAAAAATTGAATTTATATAGATAATTGAAAAAGAATTACTGCAAATGTTACTGCTATATTTTTCTACTTCTGTTCAATATATGTTTTTTTAAATATTACCGACGGGGTTACCGATGACACAACTCTGTTAGTATATATTGTAGAGAGTTTGAAAAGAATTACTGCAAATATCACTATTATTGATAGGGTTACCGATGAAACTAGATCATCGATATATGATAGAGAATTAAAAAAAATTACTGCAAATATCACTATTATTATTAACATATTAATAAAATTATGAATGATATTTTATTGGTGATATCGATGTATCATAAATGACCGACGATAGGTTGTTAAATATACTGTTTCAGTATGTTATTATATCTGTAACATAAGTAAAACCAAGTTTGGTAGTGGTGGTGGACATGGGCATAGTAATTAAGTGCAAATGCCAAGTTTCGAACCTTCTCGCTTGCTGGTCATTCAAGTTGAGAAATAAGCTTTCTGTCCTCCACATGTTGTTTACTGACGTGGTTTTGTATTTTACTTGCAGGTGTCCAGCTGTTCACAATTACTCCCTTCTTCCATTGCTGGCAATGAGTCGTTTTCTTAAATACACCAAGTACCGCTAGCTAAAAGTAAAATACAAAAATTCTAAACAATTTTTTTTTAATTTTTCTGTGTTATACATTTAATTCATTTCATTAATGCGGGTGGTTAGATCAGACTTTCATTTCCTACGATCAATTTCTCTTTATATAAGAGAATCGCTCGTAACCTGTGCATTGCATTACTCACATCCTTCTCTACCTAATTATGGAGTTGATAGATCTTCTTATTCTTGGTCTAACACTCTTTTTTCTTGCTATATGGTGGCGGAGCTTCTCTGTCGTCAATGGCGGCGGAGCCAAGAACTTGCCACCAGGACCACCAGGTTGGCCTCTTGTGGGCAACTTGTTTCAAATAATACTTGAACGGCGTCATTTCATCTTTGTCATACGTGATTTACGTAAGAAATACGGTCCAATCTTCTCCATGCAAATGGGCCAAAGTACTCTTGTTATAGTCACTAGCCCTGACCTAATCCATGAAGCCCTTGTTCAAAAAGGCCCTATCTTTGCTAGTCGGCCACCGGACTCGCCGATCCGGTTGGTGTTCAGTGTCGGGAAATGTGCCGTCAACTCAGCTGAATATGGACCTCTTTGGCGGACACTTCGTCGGAACTTTGTCACGGAGTTGATAAGCCCGGTCAGGATCAGACAGTGTAGTTGGATACGAGAATGGGCGTTGGAGAGTCACATGAAGAGGCTCAAAAGTGAAGCTTTAGAAAACGGGTACGTAGATGTAATGGATGTTTGTAGATTCACTGTCTGTAGCATTCTAGTATTTATTTGCTTCGGAGCAAAAATCTCAGAACATTGGATTCATGATATAGATAATGTGACTAAAGATGTCATGCTAATATCAATTCCACAGCTTCCCGATTTCTTGCCTATTCTAACTCCCTTGTTTCGCAAGCAAATGAAGAGGGCAAAGGATTTAAGAAAGACTCAAATTGAGTGCTTGGTTCCTTTGATAAGGAACAGAAGAGCATTTGTAGAGAAAGGTGAAAACCCGAAAATGGAAATGTTGAGTCCAGTTGGTGCAGCCTATGTTGATTCACTTTTTACCCTTAAGGCACCGGGGAGGGGTCTTTTAGGAGAAGAAGAGCTTGTTACAGTTTGTTCAGAGTTGTTTGTTGCTGGAATCGATACTAGCACAAGTGTGCTACAGTGGGTTTTTCTTGAATTGGTCCTTAACCAAGACATTCAAGAAAAGTTGTACCGAGAAATTGTTGAGTCTGTGGGCAAAGATGGAGTAATCAACGAAGAAGATGTGGAGAAAATGAACTATCTCAACGCAGTGGTTAAAGAAACCCTAAGGGTACATTCTCCGGCGCATTTCACGTTATCACACGCCACGACGGAGGAGACGGAGCTTGGTGGCTACAAGATTCCGAGCAATGTGAATGTTGAGTTCTACATTGAATGGATGACTGAGGATCCGAGTTTGTGGAAGGATCCGGGTATATTTCGGCCCGAGAGGTTCATAGATGGTGATGGTGTCAACGTAGACATGACCGGAACGAAGGGCAAGGTGAAGATGTTGCCGTTCGGAGCCGGGAGGAGGACTTGCCCAGGGTTGGCTCTTGGTTTGTTGCATGTGAATTTAATGCTTGCAAGAATGGTACAAGCTTTCAAGTGGCTACCCGCACCGAATGCTCCACCCGACCCGACAGAGGCCTTTGCTTTCACGGTTGTCATGAAGAACCCTCTAAAAGCTGTCATATTGCCCAGGTGAAGAAAATAAATGAATATTGGTTAAGGTATGTAAGTGATTCTGATTTTGTGTGGTGGTGGAGAAAATGGGAGTTGTTGAGAATTTAATTATATGTACTTTTGTAATAAAAAGCAAGCTCTTTAATAAATAAATTAATTAAGTAATTATATAGTACTGTGCATGCCAGTTAGAGAGATGAGAGATTAGGGGAAAACGATCGATCAATTGTTAAGCCATGGTGTCCTAAATTTGGGTATGATTTGTATTAAATAGGGTGATAAATCATCCCTGCAAGTATCATATATGTTTTTTTCCCCCCTTTAAGCCACGGCCGGCCCTATAATTCTAGGATAACATTACTAAAAACAACTAAAAGAAATACAGTTGATTTAACTATTTATATGAACAGTAAATTAAATTAATATAATTTTTTAATTGTTTATTTAATAACTTCCTGTCGAAGCACAATAATTAATGCATGAAAGTCATGTGGAGATTGTGAGTTCAAGACTAGAGGCTGGATATTATTGACTTTGAGTAGACAGACGACAAATTGTTTGTATTTTTTTTCTTTAGAAAAAACCAAGCGCATGGGACTTTTGTATCATGCCAATGGCTTTTTTAAGTGGCCATTTATTTTTTTATATTGAGTTTTTATTGAATTTTATTATCTATATAATTATAAATTAAATTTTACATTTTTTTATTGTAATAAAATTAAAAAAATTAATTCAACATAGTAAAATGCATAACTCAAGTCATGATTTTAACGAATTGATTAGGATGAATTTAATTTTTTTCTTTGATTTTTTCTTTATTTATCAATTCAATAAGATCACATTAACATATCGCTCATGACTTAATTTAAAATTCAAGTTAATTAAAAAATCAAGTGAAGATTTTTTAAATTTGAATTATTATACCGAGTTTAATAATAATAATAATAAAATTATCATCTAAAATTTACTTTCCTACGTTTCAAAAAAATTTAAATCCAGCCAGCAATGAAAGCACGGGAATAAACTAGTAAAATCTATGTATGATGACGATAATATCATATCAATGTCCATGGTTAGATAAGCAGGGAGAAAACAATCACAAAGAATCTCAAAAGATATTAATTTAATTCCTTAATTTTGAAAGTCTAAACAAGAACTTCAAATCTTCCATGCTAATTTTATATTCTCACACCATAAATCATTTATGTGCATCGATCCACCCCATGTGCTTCGGCATTGATTCGGAATATAAAACCAAACCAAGCAATGGATAAAAATAATTCTCAATTCCATATTTGGAAAAATAGGGAATACAAGCATAGATGAATGGAAGAAAACAGTAAATGAGTAGACAGCTTAATTGACATCTGTATCGCCCCTCTTCTTTAATAAAGTCATTTGATATTCATGAAGAAGAAAAGAAGATTTTACATCAAAATCTTGGATGAGTGGATGCAGATGAACGTCTGTCTATCCTTTAATCCAAAATCTTTCGTTTGTGATGAGATCAGTACAGAAGAATGCTGCTGTACTCACACATCATACACAGAAAGCCTTGCCGAATGAGTTGGTTGAGCGTTAAATAATGGCATCTGCAGAATTTATTTCTAACTCTAACCCGTAGGGATAGAGAGCAGGGAGTCAGAAGAAAGAGTAAATGCAGTCGGTTACCTGTGGCAGCTAAACTAACAATACTAGCTAGCAGAAGTCTTGCAAGCATTAAATCATGATTTTTTTTTAATATTTTTTTTTATTACACGTTGATTGCAGCTTGTCGGCTCTTATGGTGGGGTTAGGGTTACCGTTACATTTTCGAGAATTAAAAAGAATCTAGAATGTTAACCTTTACCTAATAATTTTTATTCTTAAAGAAAAGGAATTGAAAGATGACGACTTGACGTAGAAGTGCAGCTTCCTTGATAACGAAGTCATTAAACTCAGCTCAATCTAGAGGTTAGTTGTCTATGAACCAAATTCAGACTAAATTTTATAAAGAAAATAATTAAAATTTGACCTAATATCATCTAGTTAAGAATCCTAATTGATTCATGGTTTAGTTCACTATGAACTAAACTTTACATCAAGTTGACCCTATTCAGCTTTAATAATTATAAGTAGGTAACTATGAGTTTAGGTAAATTAAAGTTAACATTTAATTTATTTAATGGTACATTAATTAATATGATGTAATAATTATGCTCAATTCAATCTAGGGTTAAGCCACGTCGAATAGGCTACTAAATTCAACACCGCCCTCTCAATTTTTTCAATCAACAATCTATTTTTTATATATATATATATACAATAGGAACCTTCTAAACTAGAAATATCATAATTATCAATGTTATAACATAAGAATAATAAGAAATATTAAGATTACTTATTATATAGTTTTGGGATATTTTGGCATGTGATGGACAATATCGAAATGACAACTATGAATGACCTCATGGAGAAATTATGGTTGCATTAATTAAAAGGGTCCATGCATCTTTTCAATTTTTATATTATTTCGTCGACAATGCATTTTTGATTGGTGTCATGGAGCACATTGCAGCTACCTAACACATTATAATGTTGCAACTTCATTCTTTGAATTCTTACTTTATGACACTGTTATTCACTTGCCTTGCCTTGGAGAAAGGAACCATTACACTAAGAGAAATTATAGAATTTAATTTTATAGTATATAATGAGGTTTTAACACCACCGCAATTTTTATATTTACCGATGGAATTTTCCGTCGGTATTTGTACTATCATTCTGTTAGTAATTAATTTACCAACGAAATTACTGACGGAAATGCTCTGTTGGTGAATCTTTCATCGGTAAGTCCATTGGTAATAAAAAAATATTTTTACCGATGGAATTACTGACGGAAAAGGCATGCAAAAAAAAATTATCCGCTTCATTTTATCGGTACTTCTCTCGGAAAATACCGTATGTAATTCTGTCGGTAATTATTTAAAAATATTTTTTTAAAAAATCCATTTTACAAACTATAAAATAATTAAATTAATATAAATCAACACTCTATAATACTCAAAACGCTTGGAAAAAAGAAGAAGAAAATCATATGAAAAAAAATCCTACAACAATATTCATACAATTATTAAGAACAAAAAAAATAAAAAATAAAATAAAAAAAACAAATATAGTGAAAAAAATGAAAAAAAAAATATTACATTAATGTGG
>Ga0307517_10009953_pt1 | contig 13389 bp, 21 predicted proteins | sample 23_EM_MG_FD_194515 | JGI IMG/M metagenome (GOLD analysis project Ga0307517, IMG submission 194515) | Populus trichocarpa ectomycorrhiza microbial communities from riparian zone in the Pacific Northwest, United States - 23_EM | ecosystem: Host-associated > Plants > Roots > Unclassified | place...
TTAAGTCGGCCGTCACTAATCCTTGGTTTTCCCTATCGCCATCCCCCCACCTCTTCTGCACCTCCCTCAGCATCCTACACCAGCTACCATAATGAATTTCCTCCCAAAGATCCTCGCTCTCCTTGCCGTAGCCGTCGCTGTCAACGCCGCTGCCGTTCCCCGCGATCGTAAGCTTGGTTCCCGTCTCTCAACCCCGGACGTTGACATTAACCCGCTCCTTGACAGGCGAGGAAGTCGATTGCACGGCAAAGCGTGAAGTCATGAACGCTCGTGCTCTTGCTCTCTGCTTCTAGAGATCCCCTGTACACCTATTATATATGTGGTACGCTGGCGACCCATGCACAAGTTTCCACGTTGCTGATTACCCTTGCTCAGTGTCTCGTTGATTAACTCGGACCTTATTACTGTTTCGATTATCTCCCCTTTCTTACCATAGTTCCTTTAAGGAGTATGCATGTTGTTCTGTCCTCGACAAAGATTAATATTAAGCCATGAGATAGTGGGAAGCTCTCGCCGTCTGCCGACCTATCTTCCATCAGTCGTCGTCCACAACTCCGGCTTGTGAGTCACCAGAGACGAGGCAAGGCGATTCACAACGGGCTTGTGGCCCGCCGGTGCACTGTCGCTTGATCGGGTTCCCGGCAAGTTCCACAATTCTTTCTTCCCTGACGCCGTCGGGAATGCTCCATCATGCCGACAAACTATGAGAGGTTGACTGTCCAAGAGGACGACGCCAACGCATTTACACCTACGACCTCCCTACTGCCTCTGCTCATCGAAGAGGATGATGACTCGAAACGCTCCGGTCCATCATCACGGCTTCGAGCCCTCGGACGGATTCCAAGACTCATGCTCTACTTTTTCGCTCTAGTCGTCGGAACTACCATCATGGTATTTGTTCTGAAACTCTTCCTTAGTACCAAGACCCCAGTATTACGGGGCGCAATGACAATGGACGATGCCTTCGATGGATCGCTGAGCCCCCGTAGGCACATGATCGAATGGCTACCTCAGTGTGAGTTCTATCTTCTGACTCTAGAACCAGAATGTCACATTAGCAGGGGGAGGTGATGCGTACGGCAGCGTCGAAGGCAGAAATCTCGTCCTCGTTCGCCTGTCAACAAATTCATCCGAGGTCTTACTTTCAAAAGATGACTTAGTTGATGTGAGTTGCATAGCGCCCACGTAATCTCCATTTGATACTTATCGCCCCTGCAGGGCCACCACAAACCTCTTGTCTGGTCCGAGTGGAAGATATCTCCGAGCAAGCGATTCGTCCTCGTCAAGGCCGATCCGATGAGGGTGAAAGTTATCTCGCGCGCAACCGCACGGTCTTGTTCTGACACTTCCCGGTACCTGGGTCGCAGAGGTTTCATCGTTCAAAACTCGGGAATTACTTCATTCACGACCTAGAAACGAAAGAGACACGTCCGTTGATAGCGCCGACCGACCCCCCACGCACAGTTCATGCGGAATGGGCGCCGACTAAGGATCGAGTTGCTTTTGTTCATGCCAACGATTTATATGTCACCGCATCGGTTCTGTGGGTCCCTTGAACGCCTTTACATCCGAGGTACGAGCTAACGGAATGAAAGAAACACCCCCGATGTCTTTCGGGTAACGGAGACGGGGAGTCAAACGGTCTTCAACGGCCTTCCGGACTGGGTGTACGAGGAAGAGGTCTTATTCCGAGACAATGCTCTATGGTGGTCGCCCGACTCTTCTAGAATCGCATTCCTGTCTTTCAACGATACCTCGGTGGATACGTACTCTTTTCCCGTTTACAACCCTACCGGGAAAAGCGGCGCGATTGTCCCGTTCACCTCGGAGAACACGATGAGATACCCAACGCCCGGCCATAACAACCCCATCGCCTCTGCGCATGTCCTGAACCTGGGGCTTCTCGACTCTGATTCCTCTGACGCAAGCACTTACGTGGCTGACCTCGACTGGGGGGGCCGATTCGAGCGCGACGACAGTACCTTATTTAATGTCGCCTGGGTGGGCAATACGACCCTACTGCTGAAGGAATCGAACAGAAATTCCGATGACGGGAACGTCGTCGTGTTCGATTTGACTCCTGGAACATTCCATGGCGGCGTTGTTCGAAAACTTGGCAAACATGGGGAAGAGAACGACGATGGATGGATCGATAGCGTAAGTCACTCCGAACTCACTTGCCCTGTCTTGTCTGAAACGCGAACTCTCTGAACAGACACAGAATATCTGTGCTCTTCCTGATGGAATATATTCTGATGCGCCGACTGCATACTTGGATATCGTCCCGAATAACGATGGATTTTCTCATATCGCTCTATTTGCCTCCGCAGAAGCAGGCTTACCGACATTTCTGACCTCGGGACGGTGGGAAGTGACCGAAGATCCGCTCTGCGTTGACCCCAAGAACCGACTTGTGTAAGCAGTGGACGTGCGTCCTGGCCTCAGCGCCCGCTGACCGGGTTTCTAGGTATTTTCAAGCTGCTTATCCGACCTCAGTTCAACGGCAGATATTCTTTGTTTCTTTGCCACAAACTGCGGAAGGAAGCGGATATACTTCGGCGGAACCCACTCCGTTGACGGACTCGAAAATTCAATCTTATTACTCCGCGGGGTTCTCCGCCCAGTGTAGGTTCTACCTTCTCAACTACGAGGGTCCCGATATCCCTTGGCAGCAGATTCGCAGTACGGTGGGCAATAGTGAGTATTGCGCAAAGTGAGCCGGAGAAGACGATCTTCAGCTTCTTTGTAGCGGTGACCCGCGTAATTGAAAGTAATCCGCGGTTAGCAATAAAGCAAGCGAGCTTCCACAGTGTTGACGTCATCCTCTCCGTCATCGAGGTGGACGGGTTTGGTGAGTTACGCCGCTGTGCCCGGATTATTGTTTGGGCCGTGATCGATTTTGTTGTTTTCCAGAGTTCAACACGAAGGAAATACGTCCGCCCGGCATGGATGTTTCCGGCAAGACGAAGTATCCGGTTTTATTTGGAGTGTACGAAGAAATATTTTTTCCTATGGAATGTTCTAGTGTGTTGCGCTGATACCACGCGTATCATGTTTTTTTTTCTTCTATTCTCAACAGGTCTGGGGCGCCGACGAGTCAAATGGTCACGAACCGATACCAACGCGAATGGGAGCATTACGTTGCGAGCCACATGCGCTACGTCGTGGTCGTCGTTGATGGTCGCGGGAGTAACTACAAGGGGCGGAATTTCAGGAACCCGGTTCGAGGGAGGTTGGGCCATTGGGAATCCTTGGACCAGGTCAGTGCGGCCAGGTAAGGGAACCGCTTTCCTTGAGTTCATCGCCGCGTGCTCACTTCTTTTTTGTTTCTTACTCCGGTATAATTGTCGTCTGCTTTCGTTTGCCTAGGATCTGGGCGGGGAAGCCATACACAGATCGGAAACGTATCGGTATATGGGGATGGGTATGTTAAATTTTACTCCATGTTCATCCGATAATGCTCCTATCTGAGGCACTGACTTTGGAACCTGTGCCCCCGTGCCCAGTCATACGGCGGCTACGTGAGTGGAAAGGTGGTTGAACTGAATGCTGGCGTTCATTCTTTGGCCATCGCGATTGCGGTAAGCTTCCGTCCTGGCCTTCCATAACGACCGATGCGCACGAGCTGACGCAACATTGTTTTGTGACTCCTCTGGGTCCCCAAAAGCCCGTCGTTAACTGGCGATACTACGGTACGTTTCTCCGTGTTACATTCAAACGAATTTCACCATGCTTATTCCGGATCTCCCCCTCCCTTTCACACCTTTCCGCGCGGAACCCCTTAATTCGCATCGCACGCTCAGATTCAATGTTCACGGAAAGATTTATGGGAACGCCGGCCCAGAACCCAGAGGGGTACAATACATCGGCAATATCCAATGTCACCGGCTTCCGCAACGCTCACTTCTTGTTCGCACACGGGACGGCGGACATCAACGTGCACTTCGCGAACTCGGCACACCTTTTGGATATGTTGACCCAAGCTGGGGTTCGACGGTTCGACTTTAGGATGTTTGTGGATAGGTGAGTTGGGCGAAAAGCCACCTTGCGTCCGAGCGTCTCGCTTTGCACCGGTTCTGTGTTTAATGCCAGACCTTTCTCGCTCATCTTGCGATTATCTCTCGCAGCGATCACGCGATGTACGGTGCGTTTCGGGAGGTGTTTGAGTATATGAATTTGTTTTTGGAGGAGCGGTGGGGGAGGGGTCCTTCTTGACAAAAAAAACCCACACAGCCGATGCGAGTTCTTTTTTTATGCGTAAAATTTTTATTGTTATACGTGTAAGATAACCACAGCGTGCCTTAGGTACCCATTCAGCTCGCAGCCGAGAGAATCCAGAAAACCAAGTTCCGCCGGTACTAACGATGAGCCCTACATCTGCGCCCATCATTCCAACATGCCTGTTCTTAACTAGTCCGGCTGGGATCCAAATCGATCATCGGCGTTTTTCATCAAGTTCCTTGGATCCTTCCATGTGACAACACACAACTGAGTGTTGGATAGACGCAAAGGAGATTCCCACTCTGGAGTGAAATCTGTTTACGCAGCTACACACGACATCTACGACACCCGTTACCATAGGGGCACCGGCGGCAGGGCTCGCGCGCGTCACGGTCTGTCTCTCAAGCTGGGTAGCCCATTCAAGCACGAAAGGGGCGTTCACCATGACAGTGTTTTAGGGCTGTAACGGTGAGGCGTGGGAGGGCTACAGAGCACCTACTCGGTGGCGCATTAATTCAGCGGCGAAGTCGGCAGTTTTCAGTTGCGATGGGGTTTGGTATGGGTCGGTATATCGATCCAACCGCAACTCCAAGCCAAGCTTTGGGGTGATTCTTCATTCGGGTTCCTGCCGATGTGCGACTGACTACTTCGTTCGCTCCGAACAGCTGGCTGAACCGGCATTCGGCGGATAAGATCGAGGAGATGATGTCTTGTTGAATCCCGCAATGTGTAATATGATGACAACGGGTTCCTGGCTAGGTGTCGTGGAAGAAAAAAAAGGGTACGAGCAAACGAGGTGCGCTCCCAGGAAGCGGCGGAGTCTCCGACGCCAAGAAGCCAAGAAGTGCCGCGCTGAGGAAGAAAAAAACTCACCTTTCTACTGTAACTGTATATTTTTCAATGCACCGTAATCTTCGAACTCTTTCCCTCGTCCGAGGCAGGTGGTCTGGAATGGAATGCAGGCGCTAATCCGATGCTTACGATAACGAATGATGTCAATGATTGGGGACAAGGCGGCGCAACACTTGCCAGTCTGCTGGCAAATAACGATGTTGATCCATCCGCTCTGGTTGGAGACCTTTCCTCTCCAAGTGACCTAGGGTCCCGTAGAGTTTTGGGAGGAAGTGGCTTAGTGACTTCAGGGTTCGCAGGACCATCACTCGACATATGGCTTGGCCCCAGATCCTGCTGAACATGAGGTTGTATCGTCGGGACACTCGGGCCACCATGTGACTTTTTGAGGTTAACAAAAGATGGCCAAGCTCACTGGTGACTCTGTGTAGAGACCACAATCAACCTGCCTTTCTGAGCAAGACGCCGTGAGACCCGCTCCTCACTTCCCGGTGCGAGCGAAGCGATGATCAGAAAACCAGTTTGCTGTCGAGGTTTCTCATGGTGTCCCACAGTACCGGGCAAGGAACACCAATGGCGGCGGCGTGGGGTGCACGTCAACGAGAACCTGACAGGACGCTGGGTCCAAACCCAAACTTCGAGTTCACCCCATTTGCCTCCGCTACTGTTGCCGAAGTCGGTTGTTGAATCCCGCGGCAGTAATCGTAACCGATAAATATTCAATCCGGAGCATAATGTTAACAAAGCAATAGAGCGGTACAGGGACGACGGTGGTAACTCCAGGCCCATCGTTCAACGGAGCAAACTAATCGGAATCACGGCGGTGGTGATCGTGGTTATGATGGTGAGAGTTGTCTTCTCCGTCGTCGTGTCCTGAGTCCTTCATTGGTTCCTTGTGATTTCCTCCATGAGCGTGGGTGTGATTGTGGTCGGTCTTGCTCTCGCTGGTTTCGAAATGATCCTGGTCTTTCCAGAGTTTGTAGTTGCTCTCGACGAACGAGCGAACTTGGGTCCAATCTTTGCACTGGTGGGTCGTTCCTTCTCCATACACAGCCTGGGTCTTTCCGCCGGACACCGTGGTCGCCAAACGAGCTGGTTCCAGGGCAGTGTCGGCCTGACAAAGAAGCAATTGTCGGAGGTAGGAAAGACAATGGACAGCGTGATCGACATTGTGTTGGGTCATGGTACCGTTCTTTGCGGCCACAGTGAGACGTCGGAATCCGTTCAGGCAATGAAGCTGGTGGTACATGGAGACCGCGTAGAACGCACGACCGTTCTCGTCGGCTTCCTCAGAGGGTGAGTCCAGCAAGACGAAACCGTGGTTCGGGATAACTGTGCTCCAGTCATCATCGTCATTCACTGAACGAGGATTGATATAAGACCTTTGACCGCAGATGTTGACTTTACGGAATTAACATACCCCCGTAACGCTCAGAGTGATCAACGGTCATCGCAACCGTTCGGACGTCAACTGGAAGGAAATTTGGCTCTCCGGTAACCTCTTTTTCTACAGGGAGCCGTAAGCGATCGGCGAGGGAAAGGAATGTCAAAATTACATACGGAAGAGCCGTGGGACGTCGCATTCGAGGAATATGGACATGAAGTTGAAGACGAGAGATGCGCAGAGAGCTACAGCAGCCAAGTGAACGAGCTGCGTAGGGAGCACGTAGGTCTCGGGCTTGTGGCGGGACATAGTAACCACTTGAAAATGAGATGATAGCAGACAGAGAAGCGGTGGGAGCCTGGCGTCTTATTTCACCCCCAACTTCAAGCTTCACACATGTCGCAGCAGGCTGAGGTTTGGAGTTAATCAAAGTTCGCTGATTGGATATCAGTACTCAGTCTCCGGGGTCTCAGCTCCCTCAGACCGGTGCCTCGGTTCGGTTCGGTTGCGGTGTCCAGGGAAAGGAGTGCGCGTGTCACGTCCGTAACGAGCGGTAGAAGCCGTGATTGAAATGAACTGATGATGAAAGGTTCTCTGATCGCCATGTTATTTGTTTGTCATTGAGACGATATCATCTCGAGGCCTTGCAAAGCGCGAGGAGTCGCGATTGGGCTTCCTGTGGCACCGCACCACTTGCACGATGACCACGTCAGGCGTGCTCTCGAGAATCAGGTCAGCCTTGGGGAGGGCTCATCACATCTCCACCGCATCTGCCAAGGGCAACCCGAGCAATAAGCCGTCTACCCCCGCACCGGAGGGGGCCATCCCTTTTACAGTCGACGGAGAAATCCACCAGACCTGGTATCGGGTTTGTGGCGACTTCGCTTCCTCAAAGTCCGCCCCCCTTGTGGTCGTCCATGGAGGTAAGCGATCGGATTCTTGCGGCTGTATTGTAGGGTTGCTCACATGTGCCAATCTTATATTCCCCCCCCTCTTTCTTTTTTGTTCCGCCCTGTTGGCGTCCGGGCAATGTTCGCATATTGGTTATCGACCCTTTAGGTCCGGGCATGGCCCACGACTACCTCATTCCCGTCAGCGGTCTGCAAAAGAGATCCGACCTGTAATTTTATTTGATCAACTCGGTAATAGTCGGTCTACTCATTTACCCAACAAGCCAAAATCATTTTGGACCAGCGACCTGTTCGTGGACGAGCTAATCAATCTCCTCGACCATTCGGCATCGGCTCACGATACGATATCATATCCTCGGTCATTCGTGGGGCGGCATTCTGGCGCCTGAGTTCGCGATCAGGCGCCAATCCACCGGCCTTCGCTAAATCGTGATTACCGACTCCCTCCCCGCCGTGGAGTTGTGAAATAAGAGCAACGAAACCTTCAAGGAGTTGTCCGAGGAGATTCAAGAGGATCTCAAGCTCGGGTTTAAGGACAATATCACGAAAGAAATTGCCAGCGCGGTGCTGGACCCCATCTTTGGCGATAGAGAGACAGGAGGGGGCGGAGATCCGACCGTTAGCATCGCCATGTACGTCCCGTCTTGTCAATTCCGCGTTCCCCGCAAGCCGCACAACGCGCTTGGCGTGTATGGCTGACTCCACATTACAGGAACATGGGGGCGCTTGCCGGTTGGACCATCGTTGATGGTTTGCACAAGATCAACCGTTCCAACTCTTTTGTTGAACGGGAGAGCCGATATGACGCAGGACTTTGTGGTCAAACCATTTTTCGACAGGGTTCCCAAGATCAAGTGGCTGACCTTTGAAAAGTTCCCATGTGGGGAGAACGCGAGAAGTTCATGGAGGTCGTCGAACACTTCCTCGAATCAGAGGATTAACTGGGGGTTCTCTCAATCTACTTTTTTTCTCCGAACTGTGCATATATTCTTCGTGGTTTGTGTGTATAAACCAGAAGGCAGTGTTATTGAAAAGGAAAATAAATACAGCACAGATGTCCTCCTATATCATGCATAGCGTCAGTGGTTATCACCGTATGAGTCGAACTGTTTCATCCAGACTCCTGTCAAGATAAACATAGTCGGTATCGTAGATTCGCGCGCGGGAGCTTGCATTTGCTTACCGTTCAACGGTGTTTTCTTTACCCACCAAAAGTCGACTTTACAATTCGGTGTCTCCTCCGAGCACACGAACTCGAAAGTCGAAAAGCCCAGAGAGGGACAATGGAAGCCCTCGACGATAGTTGACTGTTCCGAGTTTTGGCGGAACTGGAATGTGGTCAACTTCTTTACCCTCTTGGGAGCGCGGTCCCAGAGGACGTATCGAGAGAGTTCGCGGGAGCTGTCTAGCAGCCATACGTCCATCTTTCCGGAATAGTCGATGTCCGCCGCAGGGTCGTGAGGCATGTCACTGGGCGGGACTAGGCCTTGGATCTCGCACTGTTCCATTTGGTGGTCCATGTTTCGGAATTGCATAATCGTAGACGTCTATCGAAACAAAGTAACCGTGAATGGTGAGCAGACCGACGCGACAATAGGCCAGGCACACCTCCTTAGTCACCAAAAAGTGCCTATCGTCCGGGTATATCGCACCCTCCCGACTGTAATATATCCGATCGTCCTCGTACATCTTGCGTCGTGGGTCATCGTTCTTGTGTTGGAGTACGACGTACGCGAAACTGTCTATGGGACCGAACTTTTCCGAAGTGTTCCTGTGGACCTTATCAAGGTTCATGTAGGTGCTGATTCGCCTTGGAGGGTCCGCAGTTCGGTAGGATCTCGGTGTTGGACTGGTGGGGAGTGAACCCATGATGAAGAGAGTCATCGAGAGGACAGAAGAGCATATTGCGCCTATGCACGCCCAGAAGAACAGACGACTGTCGACTGTAGCCTGGGGTCAAGTCGACCTGTACCAACGAACGCAGGGGTTTGGGACTCACAAACGGAGGGTTTTCTCGGAGTGAACGGGCCATCCTCGTCCTCTAAGTACAGTTGTCCAGGTCCCTCGCTGGGCAGAGCAACGTAGTCCGAACGAGACTCTCCTCCTGGCATGGCGGGTTGGACAGCGCGCAGCAATTCAGAAAGCGGGGAAGCGCAGGCTTGAAAGTGTGGGACCACATGGTGATACCCAGCGGATCTGTTGATGGTTCTGCATTCATGGCGCCGTCCCTTCTCATGGTGTTGTCAACTCTTCCTGGTATCCCGCAGCCTCGTCCTTGATTCCATACGTTCTTTGCCTCCCTCACGGACTTCAACGTTCAACAAGCTGGAGAGGATGTCTCGATTCCGCGCTTTCACGACTTCATCGGCACTGCCTTCAATCGCCTTGCTCGCACTGAGCGCTCTCAATTTGTCGGTTGTATTTCATTATTGGAGGGTGCAGAGATCCACGTTACCCGCCGACCACTATTCTCTCTTCTGTGAGTCCCGTCCGCCGGCTCCGGGTAGCGTAGAGTGCTGACATTGATCGGTTTTCAGCGTTCCGAGGACACGATTACCCACCGCTCTACCACGATGACAAGTACCCGTTCGAGACGGTCATGATTACCGTCGAAGAATCCTCCCATTACCAACTTGGCTACGAGTGGGATTCCGAGTGGTTCTCGATGGCTGGAGAAGCATTCGGCTACGCTCGTCATGGAATACCTTCCGCTGCACGGGTAGTAAACGACGCAGTCGCGCCCGCTCTGAATAATACCCTCGATCGACCATGGGGAACGACCACCTCACGCGACGGATACTACGTCCCGAAAGCAATCACCGGTAAACGCATGTTCGTGGTCACGATGTTCCACGAACTCCATTGCCTCCGAATGCTCAACGGAGGGTACGAATCGGGTGGTCATATGAAGGAGGGGCACCTCAAACACTGTCTTCACTATATCAGGCAGATGACCTTGTGCGATGCTGATATGACTCCTGAGCCGGCCGGGTGGGAGGAGAAGTGGAGCGTGGAGGATGACACCGGTTTGGATCGGGAAGGTGCGACTCATGTTTGCCAGGATTTCCAGTCGGTCTTCGATGCGGTTGAAAACAACTGGGTAGAGTGGCTGCGAGAGGGCGGGAAGGATAACTTGATGGGTCATGCCGAGATTATTGGATAGATGGAAAAAACGTGTTTGTATCCGTGTTTTCTGCCTGCAACGTTGTATTTTTGTCGTTTCTAAGCTTATCTAAACCCAGTGCTGGACGGCTTCTCTTTCATCAAGTGCTGGTGCCATCTTTTCTTCTCCACCTGGAGTGCTTGGCCTATTTTAATCCATGCAGTGTTTCTCGTTTCACCGGTTCCATTGCAGCCTTTGCGTGTGGTCTGCCTGTGGAGACTGAGTACTGATCCACCACCCTCCCGGAGTTGCGTCCCAGCCCCAGTTGAGAGCTCCCTTCCCTCCTCTGAACCCCTGAGGTGGAACTGCCTGATATTCTCCCGAACCTCTAGATTGAAGAATGCAATCCACTCATCCCACTTCCAATCTTCTTATGTCAGCAAACCGTTTCGAACCACACCGGGTTCCAGAACCGACTGTTCAGTGCTCAGCGTCTGAATTCCACCGTGTACTGCCCACTGCACTACTGTTCTTCCGTTTGGGCTCGAATGTCTTTGATCGGGATGACGATGGTGCGGGCACCTTGTCGCCACTCCCTTGTGACAATCGGCGCCTCCAAAAATTGGTGCACTTCCGATCGTCCCAGGACAATTCTAAATTGACAGAAAGTCTCCTTTTTATGCATGGAAGAATCCTGTCAGACAGAATTTTCTGGTCGTCGAGTTATTTTTTTCCACCCGCAACGAAATTGGCCGCCCGGGAGCATCGCCTTATTTGGTGGGCGTTTCCACGACATGGCGCCTGGTTCTTGGGAGCTGGTATGTCTGCGGCCACAAATCACCAGAAATGACTGAAATAAATGGATTTTAGGGCATTCAGGGGTGGTAGCCCTCTCGGGAACAGTGGCACCCCTGACGCGGCGGAAGGGGGGGTCTGACCCGCCGGCCCAATTTGGCCATATGTCAGAAGAGACTGGCTGGTGACAAGGTGACCAGCACCATATATTTCCGTCAAGCTGCGTGTCGCTATGTGGGTAAAACTGGAAAAACACAACTCCATTCTCATTGGTTATCGCTGCACGCGCCGGGCGGCGGCAGATGTCCGTCCATGACAAGGGGCGTTTCTGGGAAGCTCAGAACCTGAAGCTTGAAGCTTTGGATCATCGATCACCCACGGCCATTGTGATGGGCTGGACCCCGAGTCCTCCACCCCCCGGCGGTAGGGGGCACATGCCGCGCGCCGTTCTCGTCACCGTTGCTGGGAAGGTGGAGATTGAGCGAGCTCCGTAGATTATCAAACAATACCACCCAGGATCGGTGGTTGCCTCGTCCCGGTCATCGCTCGGGTAGGTCGGTGGGCGGTGCTGTGCCAGTTCGGAGGGGGAAGCGGGCTTCCAGCGAGTGCGAACGGTTCGGGTCAACCATCTGTTTTGGATCTATGCTATCGCCCAACCATACTTCAGCTCGTGGGCTCCACAAGGAATTGGTCTACGATTAAAAGAATGTTTATTGACCGAACGAGGGGTAGTGGTAGGGAGGGGGGGTGAAAACACAATCGAAAGTATAAAACCTAAGTAGCCCTTGCAAACAACAACCGAGAAGAATAAACCCAAACCTAGAAAGACAAGGAAACCGGAGACAAGTCCGAGGGTACCCCCTCAAACCAAAAACAAAGTGACCGTACCAGCGAAAACGCTCCCGACCAACATTCCAGCACACATCACGGCAGTCGTCACAGCGGAGCCACTATCGTTTCCGCTCCCGCTAGGTGCCGGAGTTGGAGCTGGCGAACCCCCACCAGATCCACCACCTTGAACCAAGTACGGTTTCACCGTCTCTCGGAGGGACGTCGTCATCGTCTTACCGGGTTGTTTGACTTCGCCGACGCAGTCCGCCATGCCTGAATTTAACGCGCACGAGAGGCTCACTTGGATTTGGGGAAAGGAGGCTAGGACGACCGCATCCGAAGGGCCTTGAATCATCGTAGCTGTACGAAAATAGGAAACAGGAGCTGGGGTCAGCCAACCATTTCTTTGGCGACCTCGTGTGGGTCGAAAACGCCTCCACCAGCCCACCCGACCATCCACGATGCGGGTTGGCGCTCTTGGTGGGGGTGAGTTACGACCGTAGTAGGACGAACTTACCGGTGACAGAGATAGGAATGGCTGGTTTAGTTCCCGTTGGTGTACCAGGTACCATCTGCCAGGTTGTACGGCCGTCAGGGCCCACACCAATAGCGGTAACGCTAACCGGCTGCTCATTGAATCCAGGGATGTAGAGCGAAGTCTCCGCGACAACAACTGTCCAAAAAAAACCCCGTCAGCAAAAAGTTCTGTTTTCTTGTTTCCTGTTCTCTCTCTTCGGAACCGACAGGTCACATTGCGCCCACTTACAAGACAGAGAAAGCAGCAGAGCCGCGAATATAGTCTCGGGATGAAACATGTTTCCTGTGATCGCGATCTTTACTTCGGTATATGACCGTCACGGGGGGAAGAGAGAGAGAGGGAAGTGGTTACTCTACCAAAGAGCCAAAAATGGGCTTTACATACTGCTTAGCACTGTGATGGTCGTTCGCACATACTTCCGCGGAAGCAAAGGTCGGACGCCAATGATGGGGGTCTTGACGTGATGGTGCCGTACTCGCAGTCGCTACCGCACGACCTCGGGTTGTCCGAGTTGTTCTACCGTGGAAGACTGATTAGAATTACGGTGATAACGAGACCAGACGTCAATGGGTTGAAGACACACAAAACGAGCTTGCGGTGAACAATATTCCTCCTCTTACGAAAGCAACATCAGGAAAAACCCGAATCGATCATTTTCAGTCAAAGATCAATTATTAACCCAGAATGACCGGAACGGTGGTTATCGAGCAGTTATTTAATTGAAATAAGTGTAAACTTTCACTACGAACAACCC
>Ga0307517_10009954_pt1 | contig 13387 bp, 12 predicted proteins | sample 23_EM_MG_FD_194515 | JGI IMG/M metagenome (GOLD analysis project Ga0307517, IMG submission 194515) | Populus trichocarpa ectomycorrhiza microbial communities from riparian zone in the Pacific Northwest, United States - 23_EM | ecosystem: Host-associated > Plants > Roots > Unclassified | place...
GACCTCTCCGCCGGTGTTTCCCTTCAGATCTCCTCGAGGTGGTTCCAGACCCCCTCCAACGTCGAGCCACTACTTCCTTAACATCAATATTTTTTATAGGGATACATTGATTGATTTCTACAGCAACCCCCCTCAACGTGCAAAGCACGGGTAAACCGCTAGTATTTGTAAATTAACTATAACTTCTTGAATTCTGAACCAAAAATTATGTATTTGGAACCGTTAGAATGCTAGTAAGTAGGGGAATATGTTAATATAACCTTAGCACAGAATGACCAGTTACAACTGGTTACAACCGGTTTTTGTCAGTTAGTCATGTTTCTAAATTTGGAACTAACCGCTAACCGGACCGTGGTTATGGTTAGGATCGGTTAGGTAATTTTGCGGTCCTGATCAGTTAGGGTCCGGTCCAGTCTCGGTTATTTTCCAGTTAACTAACCTAACTTTCAAGCACTAGTATATGTCAATATACTTTTTTTGATGTGATGTTCCAATACAATCTTGAGACAAATTGAAGATTTATTTTGCAAATTGGTCACTTTTCATGAGCAAATATAGAGCCAATTGGCGTGAATAAGTGATGATCAGTGAAGAATCAGCACCAGTATTTTGGACACCTGGCTGATTGGGCTGATTTGCCTTATGTGACTTACTTGCAACTTATATCTGCAGATTTTTCATTTATTCTAATATATTCTAGCTTATAGCCACAGATCAGCAAGTGAGGTTTTTCCTGATTTGAAATAAGCCTGACACTGAGTAGTGATTGCAACTGATGAAAAAGATACCCACACAGGGTTCAACAGCTGTGTGCCTAAACAGGAGCTGTGCCTTTAAATCAATTGTGCATGCCCCTTTCTAAATTCACATGTCATTTCTATTTCTCCTTTTCCATTATGTAAATATTCACAAGTGTTTGTAAAAGTCTTGGTATCTGTACAGTATAAAAAATAAGCTTGCAACACTGTAATAAAGTAGTTAACTGCCTCTGCTTGTGTCTATAAGCAGTGTGTTAAATTATACTCTGATTGATTTGTGTTGAGTTCATATGAGTTGAGCACAAGCTTCCTTGTTAGATCAGTTGGAGTGTGTGTCAAGCAGCATTGTGTGCACATTTTTATAAAGTCAAACTGTGCACACTTTTTCCTGTCAATGTTTTAAAGGTTTTGACCTAAGAAATTAACCTTTAATAGACACACCAAATGCAGGTGGTGTCTCACCTCATGTTTAAAGATCTTGGCCTAAGAAGCTGATCTCACATTCTTATAGACACACCAAATGCAGGTGTTGGTCTTATATCACATCTTATTTGTTGTCCACACACACATGTACTTGTTGTTGTTCTCATAATCAAGGTGCTCACACTTGTGATTCACACACATTCCACTTGTATCTCTGATACAATTTGAAGTCCTATACAATGACATATACATAAGCTACACTACAGAGTGCATGCACTTTGTTTACAAGCAATACAAACATTTATTACAACTCTATCAAAGGGCTTAATACCTGATCTTTGAAGTCCCTATGAGATCTATCTCTGAATACCTCATAGTTCTCCCCCCCACACATAACAAGAACATGTGTTTTGTGTTTTTGGGTCAGTGTTAGATTGGTGTAGGTGTTTGTAGGTTTTTGGGCTTGCCCTAGATCTGCACACATCTGTGCTTTCCCACTCTATAGCAAAGACCACACTCTTCACCAGTGGCCAAAAAGGATATGAACAATGCATCCAAGAGGGACATTGCAGATGAGCATCAAGACAGTATTGCTGGGGGTGGTGGCTTTGCTGTTGCTACACTTGTTGGTGTGAAGAGGCAGAGCATCAACCAGTCATAAATGAGTGAAGATGAAATTGACAAACTTGATTCACTCTTTGGCTTATTCATTAATGTTTTTTCTTTCTTTGTCTATCATGACACCTTACACTGTCTTGGCTAAGTCCACATCACTTTTTAATTCAAAAATTTCAAACCCTATGATGCTTCATGACTTAAATGAATAACCAAAACAAATGATCAGATTTTTTCTTTCTTTCTCTCAACTTATAAAAACTCACTGTGTGCATTGTGCTTCTTCATTGCCCACTTTTCTCTATTAGGCATTCTGTTGTTGGCTTTTGTTTCTGTAAATATCCATTATGATGAAAAATGTCCTGATTTCTCTATTATCTCTTCCTCACACCCCTTCTTCTTGACTTACTACTATTTCTTTAAATATGATACTGCACAATGTCTGTCTCACTACCAATACATTTTTCTCTGCATGCTTCCTACCCCCACCTTCCATACTTATGTTCTGTTTATTAATTAAATTCCTCCTATTAATATTTCCTGTTTCTTATTTTCTCTCTTTTTTTGTGCTTTTTTTTTTATCTCTTGGGGGTCTATTTCCAAGATGGGCCCGTTGCTTCAGGTGCTTCAAGTGAATCTCAAAAAGGGATGGGATAATACCCACTCTTCTTACAAGTTACCTCTTAACAGGTAGATGAACCCATGAGTTTAATAGTACAGGACTAAATATTGAATCAAAATTTCCCTAATTTATTGATCATCTGGCAGACTATGATTTACTTGGTTCGAAACATTACAGAAAAAGTCTGTGAAGAGGTTCTTGGAAGTATATTAGTTTTAAATATTCTCAAACAAGCACTATTAGAAAAGACTTACCTGAAACATCAAGGACAACAACACAGCCATCCTCTGAGCCTATAGCAATGCAAGACCCACTTATCACCAGACAATTTCCATTTGATGGTCTGTATGAGACTGGAATCCAACAGAGGCGCTGTTTCAGATCTATTGCTGAGCAAATCCACCCATTATCAATGATAAAAGGATAGAGAGTTGACAAAATCTTCCCATGGAGAGTAAGCCAGTGAACAGGAGTATAAGTAGATTTGTTATAAATTCTAATGTTGTCCCCAGTCACTATATCCCATAGTCGAAAGGTGTCATCAGCAGAATCTGACATTATTTGTGTGCCATCAGGTGAAAATGCAACAGACAAAACTGAGTTGGAATGGCCAGTGAGGGTGTTAAGATGTGCACCACTCAATGCATCCCATAGTTGAATAGTTCTGTCTGAGGATCCAGAAACAATTTGTGTTCCATCAGGTGAGAATGCAACTGATTCAACTGAGCCAAAATGGCCATAGAGTGTTTTGAGATTACTACCACTCACTGCATCCCAGAGTCGAAGAGTTCTGTCCCAGGATCCAGATACAATTTTTGTTTCATTGGGTGAGAATGCAACAGATGAAACTAAATTGAAATGGCCAACAAGTGTATTAAGATGAATACCACTCACTGCATCCCAGAGTCGAAGAGTTCTGTCCCAGGATCCAGATACAATTTGTGTGCCATTGGATGAGAATGAAACTGATGAAACTAAGTGGGAATGGCCACTAACTGTTTTGAGATGTGCACCACTTGTAGCATCCCATAGTCTAAGAGTGTTATCCCAGGATCCAGATACTATTCTTGTGCCATCAGGTGAGAAAGCAATAGATGAAACTCTGCTGGAATGGCCATTGAGTGTGTTAAGATGGGTTTCACTCACTGCATTCCACAGTCGAAGAGTCTTGTCCTCAGATCCAGACACAATTTTTGTGCTATCAGATGAGAATGCAACAGACAAAACTGAGTTGGAATGACCAGTAAGTGTGTTAAGATGAGTACCACTTGCTGCATCCCACAGTCGAAGAGTTCTGTCCCAGGATCCAGATATAATGTGTGTGCCATTGGATGAGAATGAAACTGATGAAACTAAGTTGGAATGCCCAGTGAGTGTGTTGATATAGGCACCACTCACTACATCCCATAGTCGAAGAGTGCTATCTGAGGACCCAGACACAATTCTTGTGCTATCAGATGAGAATGCAATAGATGAAACTCTGCTGGAATGGCCTTTGAGTGTGTTAAGATGGGTTCCATTCACTGCATTCCATAGTTGAACAGTCTTGTCCTTAGATCCAGACACAAGTTTTGTGCCATCAGGTGAGAATGCAACAGAGAAAACTGAGTGAGAGTGACCAGTAAGTATATTAAGATGAACACCACTCAATGCATCCCATAATTGGATAGTATTGTCCATTGATCCAGATATAATCTGTGCTCCATCAGGTGAAAATGCAACAGACTCAACTGCATTAGAATGACCAGTAAGTGTATTAAGATGGGCACCACTCAATGCATCCCACAGTCGAAGGGTATTATCCCAGGATCCAGATACAATTCTTGTGCCATCAGGTGAGAATGCAACAGACTCAACTGGGTCAGAATGACCATTGAGTGTGTTAAGATGGGCACCACTCACTGCATCCCATAGTCGAAGAGTATTGTCATAGGATCCAGACACAATTTGTGTGCCATCAGGTGAGAATGCAACTGATGAGACATTGCCAGAATGACCATCCATAATCCGCATACAAGGGGTCCAAGTGCTCTCTATACAATTATTTGCATTTCCTAAAGGTAATTGTTTGTGCTTGTATAGCTTCCAGAGAGTTGTCTGTCTTGGGGTAAAGTGCAATGCTGAGTGATATACTTGGAGACAAGCAATATTAAGCACTGAGAAAAATTCACGATTAAACTGTTCACAGTCATGCAATATTGCAATGATATCAACCAAATCAACCAAGTTCTTTTTCTGTAAAATAATTAAGCATTAGACCTTTGCAAAACTCCAAGCACATGCCACATACCAATAAAAATTCCTTTACAGCATGTACACCAACCAAAGCATTTTGAAGCTCCCCTAAGAGACTACAAACTTCAATCCAGTAAAGAAGATATTTTGTGCAAAATTCCTTTAGAAGTTTAACCAGGGTATCTGAAACTAGAGCATGCGTGATGTGGAACATCCAATATCGGCATGCATACTGGATATGAGGCAAGATATTCTCTGCAATATATGAAGATAAACCATCAACTTCACTATTGAGTATACATGGATTCTTGATTCCACATATATCTTGTTTAAGTGACTGCATAGCTTCAAGACACCGAACTGCAAGTAATGTGTGCTGTTTTTCACTGTTTACTATATATCTTGCATCACTACATCGGTTAACATCTGTTATAAAATCAACAAATGATGGATGGTGTAGCCGAATCACTGGCAGTTGACTGTCATTCTCTGGTAGAATCAAAATAGAACCAAGATGTACTAAAGTTTCTTGAACAGCTGAGGGAGTCAAGCCTAGCAGATCCTCCAGAGAAACTGGAGAAAGTGGCTCCTGCAGAGAAACAATGCTACCAAGAATCATTTTCAGCCGGCCTGAAAGCTGAGTTGAAATATCTGGGAATGCATGCTTGAGGACCTGTGTGTACAATGCATCAAGATGATGATAGGGGGATGAACATGCATTGGCACTTGAATAATTGCCTGTAAGAAGACGTATGAGTTGACCTCGTGGATCAGAATCATTTCGTTCTTTGATAAACTTGATTGAGGTTGCTGCAAAAATAAAAAGACCAGAGGACAAAGTTGCAAGTAAATGAATATCTTTCTCTGATGGCCAAGAATAACTAAGCCTGTAAAATGCTCCAATATCTCGGAGAGCCGAGGATAGGTAGTGCTTGATGTCTTCTTGTACCACACCTAGCTCTAGTTCATGCAAGAACAGACGCTGAGATGCTGCATTAAGATGACCTGACCGAGGGGCAAAGGCAGAGGTAATGGACTGTTCCGGTCGACTGGTCACCAAAATTTTCAGTGGCGATACTTCGGAAACATAACGAGAGAGTGAGGATAGAATGACGGATGTGGTCCCCGTGCTCCCTGCTTCCTTGCATTCGTCGAGGGCATCTATTACAATGAGACATAAACGGAACGAGTCACGAGTAGATCGTAAAGGTTTGATGATGAGTTCCTCTAGTTGGTAAGGGATGCTCGCAGAGACTAGGTGAGGATTCAACTGAAGAACCGCTGCTAACTGAACTCCGAAGGACGGAAATGTTTGACTGAGATGATGGGCAATGGATGTAAAGATCAGATTCGGGTTACTCCGTTCTGCAAAGTCGCGAGAGCAGAAGAAGCTTGTAACGGGGATTCCTCGACTTTTGCACTCAGCCGCGAAAGTATGCGCAAGTGTAGTCTTCCCCGTTCCAGCCGAACCATTTATCCAAAATACGGGTGGACTGGTATCTTCGTCATCTATCCACTGACGCAGTTGATCTAGAACATCTACCCTTGTTCCCTCAAAACATTGTGCTGTGTCAAGGCTTTCGAATGCAGCGGAAAAAACCATAGGTGGGCGACCATCTTGGATGTCTCATTTAAGGTTGTCCAAGTAGAGAGGACATATCTTACCTTTCAGATCCAATCTCGCCATCATTCCCTGTCCAAAATTTAAGATGGTGCAAGATATTCATTCCGAAGAAACATACCTGAATTCCATCGTCAACCTTTTGTTCAAGCCTCGTGGTGGCATCTCTCATAAAAAGCATGTGTTCCTGCGAGTCAAAGCGTTTCAGAGACCGAATGGTCGTTAGATGAATAGAAAGGACAGCTAACATCTAGCGAGAACTCCAACGCGAGCAACGTCTCTATCTATTTTCGAGCGACGTTAGTCGGAACAAGGCCGATAAGAATGTGTGCGCGCCTTGAAGCTTTCGATCGACCATGAAATTGCTTGGACGTGAGAAGCTATAGACGCTGTATCATTGATGTAGTTGAGAGTGCGTTCCATTCTTCCTCGCGCAGTAAGCCTCTTCACATCAGCTGCGACCGTAATCCATTTCCTGAGAGTCATTAGTGAGAACGATGGATTTCGGGTAAGTCAGGAAAGCCTGCCTTGATAGATGGTCCATTCGATCCAGCATCGATTTAGAGGGCGTCCCCGCGTTCGTCGATTTTTTGAGGACGTCCGTAAGTTCCTTGATCTGATCCGCCAGTTTCTCTAGATCTTCGGCATTTTGAGATGTTTTCTGCTTGGCCAAATGCATTAATCAGTTGAATTCTAGGGAAATGGAGATTCATACCTTGATTACATCGATAAAAAATAGGAGGCCCTCTATTCCGACCTTCAATCCGGGAACCGCGGCAGCGTCTGCTGGCACTTTGGCAAAATTGAGAATCAATTGGAGGCCATCGATCGCGGTCCTGCTGGCTTTACCCAGCCGTTCTTTGGTTTCGGCGGGTAGAAATTTGGATCGCACTTTGGCTTTAACGGATTGGAATTTCGACATAGCGCGGGTCTGTGGCAAAAGCGAAGGAAGGAGCGATAGGTTTATCGTGCGAAAGGACCTTGCTTACGGTGATATCTTTTGTCCGCATGACAAGTAATCATTCCGATTCCCACGCATTTTGAGTCCGATGTCCATCAATTGGGGGCAATTGGCTTCCAATATTCCGAAAATGCGATGTCTCCGGCAAGACTCGGATCTCCGCCGCCATTCCTTGATATAGCGAAGCAATCTGTTGCAATCTCTTATTTTTATATCAGTGCCACGAGTTGGAAGCACTTCAACACGTTCCATGGATTCGAAAACAAAGCTCTGGATCCGTGTACCCCAATTGAGTGCTACTTATCATTACCAAAATGTTGGTTTGCGGACTCCCTGCACAGAACACACAGCTACCATGCACCCTAGATCTGAATAGCTTGTCACTCTCCCACAGCAGGCACCTCAAGTTGCCCACGCTTAGGATTTTCCATCTTGCCATCAACCATGTCCCTCCTTCTTAGCCAACCAGTGCCGTCACAAACACCAATCTATGTCGATAGTCTTGCAGGTGATGATGAGTTCGAGGATGTAGACGATGACAATCTATCTTTGTATGGTCTTGATGATGAACCAGATTCATCATCCTCCTATCAACCAGAGATCGATGTATGCATTGTGCGTGCCATGATGGAATAGCTATCGGCTGTAGACGCTTATACCGACCCTAGGTCTGCCACAAGCGCCCACCATATTCGAAAGGCGGGAAAAAATACCCAACTTGTGGAATAACTTGCGCCAGGATGCTGGAAACCGCTCTACATCATGGGCCCTTGGCTCTGCCTCGCGATCAGCAACGTACCCCAGGCTCTTTTGGACCTCCACAACATTCCGCGCGGTACCCACACTTGCAGTACATACCACGCTCATATTACCATCCCAGAGGTCGTCGTGCTCCTACCGGACCTCCACGAGTGCAATACGCCCCTCCTTGGCATTCATGTGTGGTGTGTGAAATCAAAGACTTCGATCTGTCTCATCTCCAACCATAAATAACCCTAGGTTTGCAAGACCAGGCCTTGCTATGGCAAACACGTTACATGTGGAGTAGAGTGTACAGAGAAATTATTTACAGATGGCCCGCCGGACGCGAACATGTGTAATGTGAGTGAGGCTCTGATAACGTTCTGTATCGCCTTCAGGCCCTAAGCTCTCATTTCCTAGTATTGCCACCGCCGCCCGAAGGTCAGCGGGCACAACCAGTGTGGCGATACCTGTAAAGCGAGCGCAAAAGTGGCGTGCCTCTTGTGCAAGAGTCGACCGAAGCATAAGAGTTATCACTTGTGTGGCAAGACTTGCAAGGAGATTTCTGTGAAATCGACGCCACTTCTGCTCGAAGCTCCGCCAGGCCATGAATCATATACAATGGGTAGGTGCTCCTTGTTCCTTCCGCTTTGTCATCGTTTACAGCGAAAATTTCCCCAGTGGAAAATAAATTCAAAACTGCATATGCGGGCGCTACGGCGCCAGCGATCAAACACATCTACAAGATTATCGAAAACAAATCCTTCTTGCAACCTTATGCCGCCTACAAGTAAGCCTATATTTGACCTCTAGGTTCATTGTTTAAATACGATACATCAGGAACCGACTCGGAAATGAAGTTTTTAGATACCACGGAACGAAGCGGAGCTGTACACTTGGAACGAATGGAAACACAAAGCTTTGCTCCGGCACCTGTGCCCTATGTTCCATTTTAAGGACATCTTTCAAGACGAGTCTTGCTGGAAATGGATGGTAGGTGCTCCCTTCTTCACCTCCTACAACGTAATTGAAGATACCATAGTTTGGGGCGGGGAATATACTCTTCCTCCTCGCCCCAAAAGTAAGTCTTAACTTAATGAATTCGGTCCACACAGTTTAATCCATGTCTTTTGTAGGGCATCAGGTTATATGGGACCTACCGGAGCCATGATCCTCACGAAAGTTGTCCTTGGAAGAATGTGGGACGTCTGTGCTCAGAGCCATGTCACGGCCCTCCCAGCAGGGTACGACTCGGTATGTGGCACATCCTTTACTTTAAATTGAATCGATATCGCTCACGACTTGGTTTCGTTGAACAGGTTGTTTACAATCCAGCAAATACTCCTGCGGTGAATGAAACGATTGTTTATACGGATGATGCGATTCGGCCTGTTTTCTTGATCATTTTCTGATCCAGATATGTCTCTCCGTCCAACTGAGTGTGTATCTGTAGCCATATAGTCTCCTTTTCATGAACTTTTGTCAGAGCCTTCTGGGAATGTGTTTCAATTTGGCCTCTCTACGAACCGTTAATGACAAGTTGTTTTACATGATAGGTAAACCTCAAAGTTCATCTGATTAATTTCAAACATGATCGCAGTGGTCCTAGAGTAACTACTGATACAAGGTGTACAAGAATATGTAGAGGCACAGGGAACGCACTCTCTCATTCACTCGTGCGTGATGAGGTAGAGTGGTTTAACCGCATCGGCGTTGAAGATAAATGATTCTTCGCCGAGTTTGGAATGTTACTATTGGAGTTTGCCAGTGACGCCTAGTGAGGGCTAAGGCTTGGGCAACATCTTGCCATAGGTCGGCAGGCAAATGATTGCACTCAAGATGAACAATTGAAACGCGAGGGAAGAAATAAAAAGAATCTATTATCCTATTTTCAACATGTCGAGGGTAAAGATATGAGAAACGAAATTGAAAGACGAGGGTACCGAGATGTATAAGGATCAATGCACTGCAGTCGAAAGAACACTTGAAGTGCCCATCTCCGATTTGAGCAATCGATCAATATCTATAACGGGTGGAGTAATCTACAAGAAAAAGTCAGACGATGAGCGCAAAAAGTGAAGACATAACGAGAACCTTTAGGAGAGACGACCAAACCACGACCTTTCGAAGCTCCCCTGTACACTGTCTCAATGATGTCAATCAACTAAAGGAAACAATGTAAGTTCTGCCAAGGTATATTAAGCCAGATTTACATACCTCTTGCTTGTTATCCATAGCCCAATTTCTGAGATTAAAGAAGAGGGCGGGTTAGCCATGAAGTGAAGGTGGGATGCAAAGATAGTGAACGCACATCTTATTATTGTTACCAGTACCCAGATCTATCATGATATGCTTGTTGCTGTATTCGAAGGCTTAGGAAAATTCCAAACTTCGATATGTCAAAGGCACATACCGATAGAAGAACATGACTGTGCATGGATCGTACAACTCATACATCTGAAGAGCTTTGATCAGATAACCATCAAAACAACGAAATGATATTAAGCATACCTTGTTGAAGTCCGGGACATCCGTAATATCGACCAAGTAGATAACTGCAAAGTTCTGCACCTTCTCGGCGACAGCGTAAAGTGTTTCGTCCATCGTCATGCATTGACTGTCCCAGTCATGGCCGAAACGGATGACTACGACACGATCTTCTTCAGATTTGATCGCTTCATCGACGTGCCATCCAGAGGGAAGGTGAGGAAGGAAATAGGACATTTCAGTCAACCTTGAGGGAGAGAACGAACCCGATAGTTCGTGGCTGTGCACAATTGTTTTGCATCGGACTGGTGGTAATAATTTTAGGATTGGGCCTGGTTATTTTTCTAATCTGTCATACGAAGAGGAGATGACTAGAGGGTTTAGATAAGCGCCTAAAGGCGATATGAAGATTTCGCGTCTCCTCAACCGCGAAAGTACAAGGGTACTCTAACATTTGGTACTCTTTAGAATTGTAGAATTGAGCACTCGAAACAGCCTCCAGGACACAAGAAAAACAAATCTCCAGGAACGTTTGTTTATTTCTGGGGATGTTGTTTGTCAAAGGCCCCGATGGGTCCTGGCCGCGTGTTGTTTATAAACTGCTGTCTGGCTCGGTGTTGACGACCACGACGACGGCGATAGATTGCTTTGCTTTGAGACCCACTTTTCATTGGGTGTGGTCTCCCATAAGCTCAATCCAGGTCCGACTCCCGTCAAGACGCGTCCTTCTGCCCTTGGCGTCTCTTTCTTGTTTCCCTCCTTTCACACCTCTCCTTGACGCAAATCCCTACTCTTTTCCCGTCAAGGAACAGAGAACGACGCGCGCCTATATCCTACCAAGCTATCCCCAACTCGGATTGAGTAGATCATGTCGGCTTCAGCTTCCTCTTCAACTTCGACACCCCCTCCAGCTGCAGGTCCCAGCAGTCAAGAGCCCAGCACACTCGGTGAAAACAGTGATGAGAAGAACAGGTTTATCTTACTCTTTCATCTGTATTTCCCTAGTTCTTACATGTTGGAATAGTGTGGTAATCAAGGTTGGGATGGTCGGAGATTCTCAGATTGGGAAAACGAGTTTGATGGTGAAATACGTCGAGGGCAGTTTTGACGAAGATTATATCCAAACGCTGGGTGAGCAATAATTTTATCTGCTTCTTGCAATAACGCTTACGATCGTCAAAGGCGTTAACTTTATGGAAAAGACGATTTCTGTTCGTCGAACGACCATCACTTTCTCCATTTGGGATCTGGGCGGCCAACGGGAGTTCGTCAATATGCTACCCCTTGTGTGTAATGACGCCGTCGCAATCCTATTTATGTTCGATCTCTCTCGAAAATCGACTCTAAACTCTGTGAAGGAGTGGTATCGCCAGGCACGAGGTTTTAACAAAGTAAGTTCTCCCGTTGGCCTGTGTGACGAATATCAAATGACATTTTGGTTGCTCAGACCGCCATACCATTTCTAATCGGTACAAAATTTGACCAGTTTGCAACTTTCCCTCGTGACGAGCAAGAAGAAATCACGAAACAGGTACTGCACAATCATTATGGTCCATGAAGACCAGCTTATTTATCCACAGGCAAAACGTTTCGCACGTGCCATGCACGCGTCACTGATTTTCTGCTCGACGTCCGCTTCAATAAACGTGCAGAAGATCTTCAAGATCGTCCTTGCCAAGGCATTTGACCTAAAATGCGTGATACCCGAGATCGAAGGCGTAGGGGAACCCATTCTAATATATGTTGATGTTTGAGAAGGGCGTTGGGCAATTTTCTGGATTTCGGGAGGAGAAAACTGCGTGTCGTGTGGAGCTCTTATCTGATACCGATGGGATATAGGGACATAGGGTTGAGGTACGGAAGCCATGTTCCAATCTCTCGATTCTTCTTTAAATTTTACAAAGCAGGCCATCATGATCATTACTCGCATCTCGCAGGAACAATCCCAATTCACATACAACGAACTCCACCCCATCCCTGGCCCTTTGAGACCTGAAATCCAATCGCTTGGGTTGCAAATCTCTCAACGAATGGAAAGATGCGTCGATACTTACCATATACCTCTTTCTTTTCCTCGGTATTTATTATTTCCTACATCACCTACGCCTTCCCTTTCCTAATTGAATCTTCGCCCCACACCCCAATTTCGGTCTTTCACTTTGTTTACTGTCGTCTGTGCTATCGTTACTGCCGTTGTGCTACATCATATCTTCCGTTTCGTTGTTTTTGGTACCCACACCTCCACCACCATCATCGTAACCATTCATCATTCATCACGCGCCTCAAAGTCCAGCGTGTCGTGCCTTGGAGTCCATAGGCGTGGGTGGGCGCCCTGTCCTTCCTACCTTCCTTAGCCACCCACATTCGTTGTTTAGTGGAACCCAAAAATATTATCTGCTATGAATATACACAATTCTCCTTCCACCTTTTTTCGTCCATCCTTGACTTGGCATACCCTTATGATCTTACTTTCATATTTACTTATGCCTTTCCTAATGCCAGTGACCTCATGTGAATCATCTCATTATCGAATAGAGATTGCTTATAATTTCCTAAGCAAATTTCAGGCATTGAGAGTACTAAGCTGAGTGACGCAGTCGTCCCAAAGAAACGCAACTGGAAGAGAAGAGAAGATACTTTCATGAATTCAGGGTAAATACACGAGAAATTATTCAAGTGCGTCGTGCGACGTCCATCTGGCAGTAGAACGATCAAATAATACCATGGTTCAAAATTTCAAAATAAGTACACAGAACAAACTGAACCCATGAGTCGGTGGCTCATATTTTTTCCCTCCAGTCCTGTGACACAAAGAAGGCGAGAATTACGGCTGTGTCTTTCGACATTCACAAGGAAGTTGCAAGGAAGCATAACATGTACACAACTACCATCTTCGGCAAAGCTTCGGAAAGCGGTAGCTTCCA
>Ga0307517_10009956_pt1 | contig 13384 bp, 8 predicted proteins | sample 23_EM_MG_FD_194515 | JGI IMG/M metagenome (GOLD analysis project Ga0307517, IMG submission 194515) | Populus trichocarpa ectomycorrhiza microbial communities from riparian zone in the Pacific Northwest, United States - 23_EM | ecosystem: Host-associated > Plants > Roots > Unclassified | place...
GTTCCTCGTTGGAACTAAAGAGTTGTGGTTACAGAGCTTGTCGGGTTCAGTTCTCAATTCCTTCGTTGACCATAATCCATCCGTCTCTGACCCAAACCAGAAGAGGGTTGGTCAACTGCGACGGATGAAGCGAGCCACCACTTGCACGTTATATCCAACTTCTACAAATGTGTTCATATCTATCGTTCTATATCCGAATTTTGGTCATCCACGCTTCATACCTAACATGGTCATCTGCATCTCCATATCCTACAACGAAAATGGATAGATATCAATCAAATACAGAGTCACGCTATCAGCACTTAAGGAGGAGATATGTCGATATAGCAAAACTGACAAAATAATAATTTAGGATCGTTTATACTATTTGTTTGCTCCAGATGCAGGAGAGGCAGCGTCCGTTATAGCTAAAGGATATTTTAACGTCAGTGAGAACAAACAGCCATCCCATGGGCGTACCCAGTTGGCTACCATAGGGCACTGCGATAGCTCAGAAATCAAGATACAATGCTTGCGGACAAGCGACAGATCCTCGTGTCAAAAAATATGGACCTCTGGATGACGTAAACTCGGGAAATCTGGGTTCCCCTTTTTCTTCAGAATCAACAAAATCTGACTCGTGCTATCTTCAGGATTTTATTTTATTTTTCGCAGTGCTGAAGAAACATCTTTGAGATAGTTTCAGAATAACATTTTATTATGAACCTTGGCATACCCTGCGTTAACAACAAACTGTATTTTCGGTGGCCGCCATTCGAGGGCAAGTATTCAACCACCTACAGAATTTATGAGAATCCAAGGACAACAATGATCTGTATACCATTTCACTACTTAAAATAAGCGGTTGTATGGATTAAAACATCCACCAGAAACCATGCTGGTAAGAAAATACAAAAAATGGTTAAGCTTTAACAAAACAAGAACTCAAGTAGGCCTGAAAAACTCCAAGCTTTGTGTTATTTGAGACAACATTTACCGTAGCTTTAGCAGGAATCAAGATCCCGACATGGAGGAGGTTTTGGTTCTCCATGCAGAGTAGTATTTCCACCTTCTGGTCCACACTTAATGCGTTTTGGGTTTTGTGTGCCATGCTGGAATGCATAACAAAAATTTAGTTTACAGCAATAATAATGCTAATCAAATGAGAGAGAGAAAAACCCAGGAAAAAGTAAGGATTAGAATTCATCCCCTGCCCAGTAGTCTTACCGGTGGCTTCTCCCCCTTTCTTAGCATCTCAACTATCTCAACAACTCGTTTCGGAGTAACATCTTCCTGCAATTAAAATGAAAGCCAACATAAAATTCATAAAGCTTTACATCATCTGAATACACAGATTCTCAACTTTTAAGGAAACAAAGGGATTATAATTGACCCACGTAATAATTGTAAGCATATCCTTCAGATCCATTGGAGTAATCGGCCACTGTAATCATAGGAGCATTTACACAACATCCCTGCAGAAAGGACACAACTGATATTTCACAATGCATTGATAACAAAAGATGGTCAAGAGTATCATAAAAGACCTGTATCTCTCCATTCATGTTCACCTTGACCCCCAATTGCTGGCAAGATTTGGGTTCGATCTCTATGCTAAGATGGCAAGAGACTTTACAATCTAAGCTAATCAATATGTTTGCATTTGATCTCTTTTAGTACCCTTACATGAGTGTGGCAACGAGTGGCATGCAGTTAACACACTGGATAGGAGCGCTCAAACAGTAATATGTGTAACAATAGAACCGGATAATCCATAACAAAATACCGGTAATCTCTGGTGCTAGTTTTACTTTTTGTATTTGCTAAATTGGATATTGAAGATTTCAAGTACATCTAGTAATTACCACATTGAAATCCATTTTCCAAAAATTTCATTGGAGCTACCAGCATGGATGTAGTTCTTTCCAATTATTGAGTCCTGATTCAAGTACTACCCAAGGAAAACAGTGCTCATTTTAATAAAGATGGATGAAGAAATACTCACCATACATTCCATTTCTCCAACAGAGAAAAGGCCATCCTTGGTTACTTCTGCACTTTAAAAGTTCAAAGTCAGGGCTTATTCTCCAAATCTCAAGTCAAATTCTACATAGCATGGGATCCACCGTAATGTGAAAGAAGCCAAGCATGTTATTTGGAACTCACCATTGCGCTTCACTCCCAAGTGTTTCAGTAATGCATCTTCAATTTCCCGTGAACCTCGTATCATACATGGTGTTGTGCCGCAAACCAATAGGTGATATTTGCCCACCTGAAAAACCAATTAAAGAGGCAGTAAGCCGCAATTTGCATTAGGTATATGAAGAGAACGCAACGTGTAGAAAAAGATATATTTTCTCACCGGAGACCTGTTGAACATTGAGTAAAATGTTGCGACTTCATACACACGGATAGGAGCAACTTCAATAACCTTAGCCACCTAGAGGATCCACGAAACATTTGGATACTGTTAATCATTTATTGGTCTGCACTCCAGTGAGATTAGCTTTCTTTTAGCCATGTGAAGATATCTGAAAATCTGATACTTACAACAAAAAAGTTTAAAAACTAACAAAAAGAAATTGGCAATACATGTTGGCCAAACAAGATCTGATTATATTAACAGAATAATCCAGATATCTCTAAAACTTAGAATGATAAATTGTATACTATTTGATGTCAAATGATACAATTCATGGCCAACTTGAATTTTTACCAATCTATCCATTTATGTTCAAGATACCACCTCTTTTGCATGTCATATAATGTTTTACTCTAGGAATAAGAACAGAGGGACGGAGAGAAAGTTGGACCTGCTGAAACAAGAATACTGTTCAAAGTGCCAAGCACAGAATACCCTCAAACTAAATAGAGTAGCTTAAATGCCTATTCTACTAGCTCTTTTTTTTCCCAATACAATACAGTAATATTAGGTATAACCTTCAAGAAAACATATGGGTATGCATGGTTTCTTTTCCCTTTTTTGGTTTGATGGTATCCCTAGGCTAGCTTGTGTGAATATCAACCATCAAGGCCAGGACTAGGGAATTATTAGAAAATAGATCCTCATAGCCTGGCCTGGGAATCGAACTATGCTTGACAAAGCGAGGAGCATACCCACCAGGCCACCAACCCTCAAGGTTATAGCTAGTTGATATGACAGAATATGATCAGTTATTGAGTTTTGGACACTCCTATCCAAATGCTTCAGTGATTAAGAAATGCATTCTCTAGCTCTCCATTAGCTTACCATCAGGGAATCTGTCTCTAAATGACAACATAGCACATTAAACATAAAAATAATGCTAAAACCTGATTTTGGAGGGTTATTTTAGCTTGATTGCCGTTGGAAACTTTATGTTGAGAAAATGAAAAAAAGAAGAAAAAGATTACTGAGACCAGATTAACCCAGCTTCAAACCAAATGTAATCCCTAAATGGTTCAACAACAGACAAGCAACCAACAAACTGTTCAACATCATCTGATACTATATAGCATTTTACTAAAACAGAAAGGTGCAATGATGTGTGTGTATCCAACTCTAACCACTAATAATTTGTTTACCACAAACATATCAAATGTGCCATTAAGTTCCCTGCTCTTGACTAAACTAGCTCAAAATTACTACTAGAAGTTTATAATGTGAATTAAAATCATTAATTTTCGAGCATCATGTCCACTTACTGCATTCATTGCTGAAACAGGGAGCCACCCTCCATGCTGTTGCTGCGCAAGATCTAACAGAGGAATAACTGCTGATTGCTTGTAGTTGGATGGATAGTGAGATACTATTTCTTTAACCTGACATCAGAGGTTAAGAACAATGAAATGTTAACATCTAAACATTAAAAGAAAATCTGCTAAGAGATACTATCAATGTTTTGGTTAAGGAAGTTCCCTATTGAGAATTCAAGATCTGCAGGAGACAAACTATTTAATCGAGATTCCAGGGTTATAAGAGCCAGCATGTGTACTTTGCTTGACTGCCCCTGGTACCACAGTACAGGAATACAAGGCTAATGCCTCACCCATTGACACTAATAGTGCAACCCTCACATCTAGTAGCCACTTTATGCTGGGTTCATACTGCTGCTTTAAGGAAACAAAGTTGCATCCTTATAAATAGCAAAGTTTTTGGTGAATTGGCAAGTGTTTTTTTCCCAACATAAGTGAAGAATGTAAATAGTTGCCTTTGTGGTATACAGAATTCTAGGTATAAGCTGTTGATGTTATGTTTTCATTCTTCCTTGTAACAAGGATGACATCATTATCAGCATGGTCACAAAATTGCTTCCATTAAATGCAAATAATCCGCTATCATCCAGTAATGCAGAGTTTTGGCTCCTAAAAAAAGGTAGTTGCATCAGCATGCCAAAAGGAAAGAACACAACTTCTTGTGAGATCACATCTTTTCATTTTCTTGTCACTGTAGAACCGCGTACCATAGATTATAGAAAAATGTGAATTTGATGGGTCGTTTCCTAGTAATAAAAATTCATTAAAGAGATTAGCCTATTCCCAAAGAGGAAAAGAAGATATAGCAAAGGTAGCCAGCAAGTCCCACAAAATGATATGCTGCATCGCCAGTCACATACCGACAACTTATCATCTCTGCTAAAGTCTCCTGTAACCAACCAATGTCATGCACAATGCATTTAATTCCGAGCCTGCATTTATAACCTATGACTCCCATTTCAATGACCAGACTTGTAGCATCTTTATAATGGTGGATTTGGCAACTTTACGAATTTATTACCTTCGTGACCTGGCTCTAGTTTTAACAAGGCTATTCATCTCACCACTCCCGATAGTTTCTAAATAACCCAGGCCAAAGCTTATAATACACTAAATTCAGAATTGTCTCGCTGATTACTGCTAATAGTTTAAGAGCATAAAGGATCGCGATTTACAGGAAATAAATGTAAAATGAGATGAAATTTCATTTAATTAACATACATTTACACAGACCAGCGGAAAAATATGAGCAAATCTTCATGTTTTTAGATATATCACATTACCTTTTCTTTATTCGAGGCCGAAAACTCCCAAGGAAGGTCCGGATTGTTATCTGCAGTATCAATGTGCTGCACCAAACCCCAATTTCGTTAAGCACACCAGTAATTTAAAAACTTAAATATACTGTAAGAATCAAAAGCAGAGAAAATCAATGATTTCGTAGCAGCGAGGAGTGGTACTTACGTAGTTCAATGCAGTGGATAAGGATCGAGATGCCTGTAGAAATGAGAGAAACGGAAAGAAATGAGATCAAAAGAGGCGAGTGGTTGGATGCGGAGAGAACGAGAGCGAAAGAAATCGAAGGAAAAAACCTGAGGAGTTAAGCGGAGAGACTGACGGATCTCGAGGAGACGCGTGGCTACGATACGAGCTAGCATTTTCGGAGGACGCTGAGCTCAGTGGAGTGTGGAGACGATTTGGTTGGGGGTGGGGGGAATATTTACCAGAAAACGGGTTGTTTAAAGGTGTGTGTACAAGAAGATCAGCGTGTAGTAGGCGAGTTCGTTTGGCCCATTACCTACCCTGCTCTTCTAAAATCTGGATGCACAAACATTACTGGATACGGGTTGTTTAAAGGCCCGGCCCATGAACCATGCGAGGAAATAAACTTGAGAATGTGTGCTTGGTGCCATAAAACAATTTTTTTTACATTTCTAATTTTTTTCTTTTTCAGTTTTTTAATGAAAAAATGAAAATTTTAATTGTTTATTGAGGATGAAAATGAATTTTTTCACTAATAAAACATATTACAACTATTCCTTGTAAAAAAATAAAATTATAAGTCGTCTTGATATTTTATATTTATGATGATATAATTATAAAATATTGATATTATTTCATTAAAATAAAAATGATCATGAAAAAGTTATAGTTTTAACTAAAGAAAAATATTTATATTATATTCATGATAAAAATTAAATTTATGATACTAGCTAAATATAAAAAAATAACTTTAGTCATTTACCTTGCTATAAAGTATTTGAATATAAAAGAAAAATATATATTATTCATGTGTTTCATTTATTTATAAAATAATGGGAAATTATTGGTATAGGAAGATTGTGAAAAAACTCTTATTTTTCTGTTATTGATTCAAGAAAAAAGAGAGGACAATGCATGTAGAATCTAAGTAGATTAATGAAAACACAAAAATTACGAGAAAAAACATAAAAGATTTAATGAGGGAAGAAAGTTGTAGATATGAACCCTTAATTTATATTTTTTATTTTCTAAAAAATAAAATACATAGAAAAGGTCATATTAAAAGATTTACAATACCCTAAAAACATGTCAAAAAACCCTGACTCTAAAGAACTAGAAATAAAAAAAAAAACATAAAGGAAATAAACAAGAAATCCAAACTAAAACATATAATCTGAAAAAACAAGGGAAAATAATAAAATCAACCCAAACACAAACATTAATGCTCAAAATGCGATTCTAAAAGATTTAATGGTCCATTTAGTGATGTGGTGGCTATCTGGAGGAGAAATGCCTATATAATCATGTGTAAGAATTTAAGTCTAATCAAACAGTTAAATATCTTGTTATTGTAGTGTTAATGAGTTAACTAGGTTTGGCCATCACAAACTTTTTTTTTTTTACGTCTAAGTCTCTCTCATTAATCCATGGAAGTTTATTCTATATGTTTTCTTGCATTTAACCCTGTCTTAGACAGTAAATATGAGCTTGTAAAGCTTTATTGTTTGAGGTTTATTTTAGTTTTTCAAGTTTTTTTTTTTTATTGTTGTTTGAGGCCTTAAATAGGATTTTGTTTTTAGAATTAATGAGTTGTTGTTTAGGTAAAATAGGATTGAAATTGATTTTTTCAGGTGTAAAACACTCTCGTCTTGATTTCCCAACAACCTTTAGTAGTTGGAATCTCAGTAAAGTTGCCTGTAATTTTTTTTTTTAAATCCGGGGATGAATGACAAGTCATACACCCCATAATAAATAAATAAATAAAACAAGTTCAGAAGCGTTGAATGATGTAGACCTACAAGCCCGAGCCTTTTGTTTTGGAGGCCGAGGTGTCCCTAGGTCTTTTTTTTTTCCTGTTTTTTTTGGTTTTTTTTTTCAATTGGACATTTCAAAATTCTTATTTTTTTTATTGGTTATTTGTTTCAGTTTGATATTTAGTTGTTTCTCAATTTATATAATTAAATGCACAAGTAAACCTTTTGATCTAGAATTTAGATTTTTCCATGTAAAAAACATATAAATGTTTTCATTTTTTTTTATTGAATAAAAACTTTATCCAACCCGCGCGCTTTAGTGAAATGCTAAAAGCTAAAAAATGGTCCGCGATAGAAAAAGAAAAACCTTACAGGCATGGATCCATCAGAAAGCCTAACTCCAATACATAAACTAACACCAGCCCATACCATCCCAGCCCATCCCTTTTTATTTTTGTTTCTCGACAGAAGGGGATGGCCCGAATCCAAAAGTGAAAAGAGGAGCCGAAAACACTTGAAATATATTTTTGTTGCAAAACACTAAAACCTTTTAAAAGACTTCCCATTTGCACAATCAGGCACTTTCAAAACCCCACCCACCGCTTCACTGCCACCCATTACCATAAGTACTACTAAGACCTAAGAGTTTCATCAATGGCTTTAGAGCAAGCACTAGCACTATCACCAGCAACTAACCTCTTTTTTTCAATTTCGAACCCCCCCCTCACAAACACCAAAACTCCTGCCTTGTCCCTGAACCCTCTCACCTCCTCCTCGAAGAGGTCCCATTTCCAACGCAGCTTGAAATGCTCCGCTGATTATAGAGATAACCAGTACAGTCAAGCGGTTACGCATGCTAAACCGGCTGAGATTCAATGGAACAAGGAGCTCTGTAACTCGGTGCACCTCATCGGGATCGTTGGGACCCCTGTAGAAATCAAGCACCTCCCCTCCGGCAAGGTAGTCGCCTGGACACGACTTGCTGTCAAGAAATCTGCAAATGACACCTCCTGGTAAGGAAATGCTCATGTCTAAAACATAAATAAAGTCGGGTGTCTTGAAATTTAACATTTTCAATTTTGTAGTTTTATTATTTATCGTTGCGATTGCGTAGCCTAGTATTCTTTCATGCCAACAAAACAAAAAAATCATCTTAGGATTCTGTCACACATCTGTTTCCTGTTTTCCTGTGATTTTACTAGTTTTGCAGTTTGCTTCACGCTGTTCTAAATGCTTCACAGAATTCAGATAAAGTGCCTCAGAAACATTTTATGAGAACGACAATGCTTGTTTCGCAGGATCAATTTAACATTCTGGGATGATTTGGCGCAAGTTTCTTCTCAGCATGTAGAGAAAGGCCACCAAATATACGTGTCTGGTCGATTGATCACAGATTCAGTTGAAAATGATGAAGGGAAGCTGCAGACCTACTACAAGGTTCTGTGATGGTCATATCTGTTTTTGTGCTAGTTTTTTTTTTGGTCCAAATGGATTTTTATCTCTTCGAACCTCTAGCAGGTAGTTGTCCAGCAGCTGAATTTTATTGAAAGAAGCTCTTCAAGAGGATTATATGACTCCGACTTTAATAACACGGCAGCTGGTAAATCACATATCTCTTATGAAACAAGATTTTGAATGTAAATTTATGGTGTGGATGGTAATGTTATTTGCTATATAATTGCCTGCAGGTAGTAAGTTTGGTAACAACACTGCAAATGACATGGGTTCCATGGAAGAACGGTGGCAAGCTTTTTTTGCTAATCCTTTGGAGTGGTGGGATAACAGGAAAGATAAGGTAATCGTCTCGGCTAATGAATCGGAAAAATGCATGCATACATGTGCTTCTTGCCAATTTATTTTTAGAAAGTTCTCGAGTGCTCATTTGATGCAATGATCATTTTGTGCCTGCATGTGCTGGGAAAAAAAATTCCCTCATGCATTAGGATCTTGCTTTGTTAATCCATATTTAGTTTATGTTATATTTCATAATCATTTATGCAAATGGATCAAGAGGCCTGAATTACTCTGCCCCTTGTTAATAGTGAATGAGGACCTGAAATTGATTGGTTGCTGTTATATATTCCTATATGATTAACATTATTTCTTTGATTTGCAGAGGAACCCAAAGTATCCTGATTTCAAGCACAAAGACACTGGAGAAGCTTTGTGGGTTGAAGGCAGGTACAATCCTCCTTGGGTGAAGTCCCAATTAGCTATATTGGACGGACAAATGGGATCTCTTCAAGATCAGGACTCTAGGTTGCATGAAAGTTCAATGTCTGGTGATGATTTCATTTCCTTGTCCTAATTAAGTGATTCCCTCTTCATTTGATGTGATTTTTGGAAGAGCTGAAATAGGTTTTGTTTGTATATTATGTAATGTAGAATCTATGTTGTCTAAGAGTTGCAAGTTTCGCTGTGGCTTTTGAACCATTTAGAACATGAATTAACATTCTTGTCATTATAAAATGCTCTTTGTTTTGGAATTGAGAAATATGTCCAACATGGAAAAGTAATTCCCTGGGGATTTATTCAGGAGCACCATATAGCATTTTCTAAGTAAGATGAGATTATTTAGTGTTTGTGCTAGAGTGCTTTGTTGAACCTCAATCCATCCAACTCGGTTTCAACTTGATCTATTACCACCATGGGCTAAGTGTAGTAGGAGTATGGTGTAGAGCTATGGAATTTCTGTGTTATATTCTCTATGTAAACATTCCAAGGAATTTGAAGTGAAGTTAACCATAACACCAACAACAATAATCGTAAGATTCATTTCCTGCCATTTTGTACTTCAATACTGCAGTCCCAAAGTGTTGTTTGTTCTCCAAGCCTCCAGGTAGTCATTTCACAATCGCTTAAATCTCCAAGCTGTCTAGCTGTGTTTGACTATATGTATGTACAGAAGTGCTTAGCATCCTGTATTGTTTAAGTTAGTTTTTTTTTTCTAGTAAGGATTGATATCTGTGGAGGACCGGGCTTGATTGCTTTGAGTGGGTTTTACCAAATCAACCCCCTTTTATGATCAGATTCTGTATCTACGATTATATTATATTCTGTATCCATGTTGCTTACTTTATTTTCTGTATGGATCGTTCACATTCTGTCACGCAAGGTGGTGCTTCTAATTAGAACATACACAAGAAATTTTCGTTAATTTATGACTTATTTGGTATTTATTGCAGCCAGTTCTTAGAATCATTAATGATGTATAGATGCCTCTGTTTTTCTAATTGCAATTTTCTTTCATCATATGTGAAGTATGATAGAGGTAGCAAGTCTTTAATAATACAGAAATACTGGAGCTGGCAGCAGCTCTGTTGTGTCTTCCTAAGCCATCATTTAGAATGGGAGTGCATCAGAGAATTTTATACTCCTATCAACAATCTCTCTAGTCATGGTTGATGACGAGTTAGAAATACTGAAATGTGTTTCTCACATCATCTAGTTCGATTTTGTTACCCACCTAAAATGGAAGCTTGCCAAGCTATAAACATGCGCCTTCCCTTTTTTTTTTTTCTGGGTCTGACAAACATGAAATTTCAATCTGAATGTTAGTAATGCATGCTTATATTATTGGGTAATGCCCGTTGAAGCAACCTGGCTTGGACGGAACTCTTTCTCCGGCAATAGGAGGAAAAGTTTTCTGCAATTAATTATTCTGTACATTCATGGAAACCAAGTTTCAGTTGTTTTCTGTATGAAAGAAGTGGGATACAAACTTCTTTATAAATGATCATCTCGGATATTAGTGCTTGAACGGGTGTTTTTGCTTGGACTTAACCCCCATTCTCCCGAATATGCTGGAAACAATATTTGATAGACGAAATCATACAGATCATAGAGTGCTGAAGGTCACTTTCACAATTTTATTCTACATATTGTCTCAAGGTTATACATAATCAAGGCTAGTGTTAGATAGAACCCTACCTCCTGTGGTATGAAGAGGGTATGGATCCTTGTTGGAATTGCTTTCGTCTGAACTTCATTAGTGAAAAAGGACTCAAGTATCTTGGTAATCAACCCATTTTTTTGAAGTGATCGAGATAGATTTCGAAAATTTTATGCCTCATGTGTGATGATACTAGGTTTCACTACTTTTTAAGAATACAAAAGGCCTGGATTACTAAGTAAAAGCAACACGAATATATTTTTTTCTGTAACTAGCACTGAATATTGGAGACTCGCTCGTTTATATATAATTCAGATAAAAAAGTGTGATCTTTCTGTCTCTATAGTTTAATTGATACATATCCAGATCTTGGAAACCAAAACCAAGGAGGGAGAACCGAAGTCAAAAAAAGAAGATCTGATCAACTTGTTTCTGTTCCTAAGAGACCTAATCTCTCGGAGAATATATCCAAAGCCAAATTACTCTTCCCCTAAATCACCATATCTCCTTTTGTTGACAGGTTTCAAGTTTTGTTTTTTGTTTTATCAACAGCCCAATCCTCTAGCTTCTGATCCTTTCATAATTCTCAGCCTCTTGCAGGAGGAGATAAACATGCTGCAGCGAGAGTAAGACATTTGTAAGGAAACAAATACGAAGCACTTCAAATTCTCGTAAAAGGAAAACTATGGAAGAGGGAGCTTACTCCCATGGAACGTCGCCAACTAGCATCCAGTCTCCATCTTTATCTTCGTAAGTAGGAGCAAATTCAGATCCGTTGTACCCTTCATTCTCTGAGTATTCACCTGAAAAATTGCATGGACTCCCATTAGAACCAATACAATAATAATAATTTATAAAAATTAGAAAAAAATAAAAAGTGATGCATTATCAGTACTGTTTTCATATTTGTGAGGGAGGGAATTGCATATAATCTTACCAATGGTAAGCTTGAACATATTCTCCAAGGCTTTGAGGAGCTCTGGGTAGCTCTTGTACACCTTAAGATCAATCTTCCTGAGATAAGGAGCTCCATCCACGCTCACTTTTACGTACATGCCAGCACCATCAACTTGATCATTTTTCTTTGGTTGCAAGCAATTTTTCCTATAAGATCGGATTGGTGGCCATCCCACTACTTGTGCCCTGCCATCATTAGCCAACATAAACCATGTTAATGCATGCCCGATAGATTGACACAAAACATCATAGTTGCTTATCAATATTCTGTTAAAGGTGAAAAAACTTACTTGGCAGGAGGGGCACTGTCTCTTTCACCATTTTCGACATTGGAGGACACACTAGAACTGCCCTTGGACCTGGACTCCTCTGATATTTCTGGCGAGGCTCTCTTATTACTCCTAACACTAGGAGTAGTTGATGGTTTCTCTGGCTCATCACTTCCAGGCAACCCTAACCTCAGTTCTGTTGCCTTTAGATTTAGATCGCTTTCGTATGCCATTGACCTCTCCATTGCTTATCACAAATATTCTTGAACACTAACTTGATGCAAACCAGATAATCTCTATTTCTCTGTGTTTTTCCCTTCTCGACACTTTCTGCTTAGGGGGAATTCTTGAATATTCCAATCAATCAAAGTTGAAAGAACTAATTAATTCTTGAAATGAAATGAAACGGTTATCGTTGATGAGAAAGATGGGATGTACGAATAGTTTTATAGGGGTGATTAACAAGGGACAATATCCAGGTGACTCGTTCTCTTCGTGCATGAACTTCATCGATCAGAAATGATAACCCCACAAGCCTGAGCCACACGCTCTACCTTCTAAACCAATCATATACTTCCAAGTGGGGTTTTCCAGGTGGGGCTCACAGAACACGCTTAAGCTATGCGCGTGGAGCTGAATCATTTAAGTGAAAGTCAGCAACAGATATGGCTGCTTGTCAAATGAGAAGCACAATGGAGTTTGGTGTTGCTCGCGAGGGGGACAAAGAAGAGACAAGCACAGCCGATGGTATTGAAGACACTGGACCAGGACTGAACGGCTGAGATTTGGTTATTGGAGAGGCAAATCAAGGAACGTTGGATCTTGAGGGCTTGATGGGAACATCCCCATGTGAACTGAGGGTCCCACGTGAATGTGGGACCTCTAATTTTTTCGAACTTGATTTGGTCTTGTGGACGGTACATGACATGTGGCATGGTCAGCTCTTGCCTTGCTGAGTCATACATTATTTTTTTTCCTTTTTTTTTTTTATAAAGATTGTCTACCTTTAATCAACTTACTTCACCATGAATAAATCTGTTTACTGTTAGTTGACTATCAATGAATAAAAAAATCAAATGACCTACAAGAGGAATTCGAGTCAAAAAGTGCAATGAACTGTGCATTTGCAGAATTTTCTACGAGTTAAACCTTGATCTAGAATTGTAGCATGCATGCCTCCATTGACAATGTTTGACAAATTCACAAGAGGATTTGTCAAACGGTAACATGACTTTGGAATGAATCATCCTCATGTGTGAATCTGTGTATCATTATTCAACGCTTAGGGTTCATGTTCCAACTTGAAATTATATCAT
>Ga0307517_10009957_pt1 | contig 13383 bp, 19 predicted proteins | sample 23_EM_MG_FD_194515 | JGI IMG/M metagenome (GOLD analysis project Ga0307517, IMG submission 194515) | Populus trichocarpa ectomycorrhiza microbial communities from riparian zone in the Pacific Northwest, United States - 23_EM | ecosystem: Host-associated > Plants > Roots > Unclassified | place...
GGTGCCGGTCTCTGTCGCCAGACAGGGCGGACGCCAGACCGTCCTGTGCGCCCGCCTCGGGCGGCGGCTGCGCGAGCTGACGCTGTACGGCGACGTGGCCGAGGCCCGCGAGCGTGCCTCACGTCTGCTGGACTACCAGCACTGGATGGTCCAGCAGTCGCTGAACCTCGCCTTCACCGCCAATCCGGACGCCCGCACCGAGGCCGCCCGGCTGCATCTCAACGGGCTGGGGGCACCCGCCGACGAGCTCCGTGAACTGCGCGACCGCATCCGCGCGCAGGCCACCGGCACCGGGCCCGGGAGCGCAAACGGGCAGCGAACGGGCACACCCGAGCCCTGAAGCGGGCACGCGCCGTACGCCCACAGCGGCGCCCCCACCCCGCCGGGCAGCGCGGATTCCGCCGCAGGGACGGGGGCAACGGGCGCATTCGGTCACGATCCATGTGGTGACGAGCCTGGTCACGGCCTCCTGGCGCTTGTACAACTCCTGCAGAAGCCCGAACGGACAGGAGGTGCGCCCATGGACGCCGACGAACGCCGCCGGAGCATTCTGGAGCTTGCCCGGCGGACAGGGTCGGTCGATGTCGGCAAGCTCTCCGCCGATTTCGGGGTGGCCAAGGAGACCGTACGACGCGATCTGCGGGTCCTGGAGGAACACGGGCTGGTCCGGCGTACGCACGGTGGCGCGTACCCGGTGGAGAGCGCGGGCTTCGAGACGACGCTGGCGTTCCGGGAGACCATGCACGTGCCGGAGAAGTCCCGGATCGCCGCCGCCGCGGGCGAGCTGGCCGGTGACGCGGAGACCGTCTTCATCGACGAGGGCTTCACTCCCCAGCTGATCGCCCAGGCGCTGCCCCGCGACCGTCCGCTCACCGTGGTCACCGCCTCGCTGGCCACGGCCGGGGTGCTGGCCACCCGGGAGCACACCACCGTGCTGCTGCTCGGCGGGCGGCTGCGCGGCGGCACGATGGCCACGGTCGGGCACTGGGCGACGCAGATGCTGGCCGGGTTCGTCATCGACCTGGCCTTCGTCGGCGCGAACGGCATCTCGCGCGAATACGGGCTGACCACCCCCGACCCGGCGGTCAGCGAGGTCAAGGCACAGGTGCTGCGGGTGTCCCGGCGCCGGGTCTTCGCGGGGGTGCACACCAAGTTCGGGGCGGCGAGCTTCTGCCGCTTCGCCGGGGTGTCCGACTTCGAGACGATCATCACCGACACCGGACTGCCACTGTCCGAGGCCCACCGCTACTCGCTGCTCGGTCCCCAGGTCATCCGCGTGTGATCCGGATCCGAACGCACCCACGCTGACTGATGGTCAACAACCCGCAGATGGGGACCTGTTCGCCGCGGGGGTCCTGGATCCGGGGGTCTTCATCAGCGACCGTCTGCCTCTGGGTCGGTATCCGCAGGCGATCGACCGCTTCCGTGCGGGCCTGGGGCGGAAGATCCTGGTTGTGCCGTGACGTCGCTGTCCTGAAGGGGCGGGGCCGTGATCGCGCAGTGGTGGTGGCACGGCGGTTCGGGCTTGGGCTGCCCTTCGGGTTCGTCGAGCAGGACGTCGGAGCTGATGGTGGTCCAGGCCAGGACGGAACCGGCCGCCAGCAGCCCGGCGCAGATCAGCAGGGCGGCCCGGAAGCCGGAGCCGAAGGCCGACGGGCTCTCGTAGTCGTCGCCGGACAGCCCTACGAGCAGCGGCAGCGCGGCCACCGCGATGAGTCCGGCCGCCCGGGCGACGGCGTTGTTGACGCCCGAGGCGGCGCCGGCGTGGCGGGCGTCGGCGGAGGCCAGGACGGTGGCGGTGAGCGGGGCGACGGTGGTGGCCAGGCCGAGGCCGAAGACGAACACGCCGGGCAGTACGTCGGCGGCGTAGGAGGCTCCGGCGCCGATCCGGGTCATCAGCAGCAGGCCGACGGCGCAGACGGCGGGTCCGACCGTCATGGGGATTCGGGGGCCGATGCGGGCGGACAGCCGGCCGGAGCGCTCGGACAGCACGAGCATGATGATGGTGATGGGCAGCAGTGCGGAACCGGCCTGCAGGGCGGAGAATCCCGCCTCGGTCTGCAGCTCCACCACCAGGAAGAAGAAGACCCCGCCGATCGCCGCGTAGACGGCGAAGGTGACCAGGTTGGCCGCGGTGAACTGCCGGGAGGCGAACAGTCCCGGCGGCAGCATGGGGTGGCGGCTGCGCCGCTCGACGGTCACGAAGGCGGCCAGTGCGGCGACTCCGATGACGGCTGCCAGCGCCGTCACGGCTCCGCCGGCGGAGTCGTCCGGGGCGGCGATGAGGGCGTAGGTCACCGCGGCCAGGCCGGCGGCGCCCAGGACCGAGCCGGGCCAGTCGAAGCGGCCGGTGGCGGTGTCGTCACGGCTCTCGGGCACATGGGCGGCGGCGATGGCGACGACGACCACGGCCAGGGGGATGTTGATGAAGAACACCCAGCGCCAGCTCACGGAGTCCACCAGCCAGCCGCCCAGCAGCGGTCCCAGCGCGCCCGCGATGCCGCCCAGGCCCGACCACACGCCGATGGCGCGCGCCCGGTCGCCGGGGGCGAAGGAGGCCTGGATCAGGGAGAGCGACCCGGGGGTGAGCAGGGCTCCGCCGACGCCCTGCAGGGCGCGGGCGGCGATCAGCGTGCCGATGTTCGGGGCCAGCCCGCACAGCAGGGACGCGGTGGCGAACCACACGGCGCCGGCCACGAAGACCTTGCGGCGGCCGTAGCGGTCGCCCAGCGAGCCGCCCAGGAGGATCAGCGCGGCCAGGGACAGGGTGTAGGCGTTGACCGTCCACTGCAGCCCGGCCAGCGAGGCGCCCAGGTCCCGGCCGATCGTCGGGAGGGCGACATTGACGACGGTGCCGTCCAGGAAGGTCATTCCGGAGCCCAGCACCACTGCGGCCAGCACCCAGCGCCCGGCGGGCTGCGCCAGGGTCAGGCCGCCGGCCGGGTTTCCCGCTTCAACGGCACCGGCCATGTCGGGGCAGTCTCCGTTCGGCTTCCGTCAGTCGCGTCACGTCGGCCGCATCATGTGAGTCGCGAGCCGGACGCCCGGAACCGGGCGTCCGGCCACACCTGATCGGCCCGGCCGCTCCCCCCTACGCCGGTTCCTCGTCCGCTTCGGCGAGTTCGCCGAAGTCCGGAGCCTGGAAGGGGTTGGTGGCCGGGGGCCGCGACGTCTGCTTGGCGTGGCGGAGCGCCGGTTCGGGCGCCGAGAACAGCGAGGTCGTGTTCGCGTTCGCGGCCGCGGTCGTTTCGATGGGTTGTCCGTCCTGTGTCAAAGCTTGGTCATCTTGCTGTAAGGACTGGTGATCCTCATCTGCCGCGAACCGAAGTTCACGAGCACCGCGATCTCGTCCTCGATACCGATGACCAGGCCGAGGCCGTGCTCATCGTGAGTGACCCGGTTACCTACCGCGAACTCCTTGGGAGTCGGCGTGGCCGGGGGCTTGAAGGGACTGGTGGGCAGGATGCGCCGGGTTGCGGCTGGCTTCGTCATCAAGACCAGTATGCGCCCGCCGACCGCCGGTGCGGCACGGTGGGCCGCTCCCGCTCTGCCGTGACGCGGCGCACACTGGGGATATGAGCGGACGTATCACCATCACCTGGGCGGAGGTCGACCGCCGTCTTGAGCAGGCGCACAACTATTGGATCTGCACCGCCTCCCCGCTCGGCGGCCCGCACGCGATGCCGGTGTGGGGTGTGTGGGTGGACGGCCGGCTGTGGTTCAGCACCGGCGCCGGCACCGTGAAGGCCCGCGATCTCGCGGCGGATCCCCGGGTCGCGGTGCACCTGGAGAGCGCCGCGGAGCTGGTGGCGCTGCGCGGCACCGCCTCCGCGGTGCCGGACGGGGAACGGCCGGCGGCGGTGGACTCCGCGTACGCCGCCAAGTACGTGCTGCCCCGCAGCGGCGGGCCCGGCTCGATCGGAATGGGCGGCTCGCCGGTCTACGCCGTCATGCCGGTCACCGGGCACAGCTGGTTCGAGGGCGCCTTCCCGGAGACGATGACGCGCTGGCGGTTCGACGGGCCGGGCCGGGAGCCGGTGCCGCAGGAGATCAGTTACCAGGGCTGAACGTCCCGCAAAGGAGCACAGCTGATGAGCACCCCGCATTCACACACCCACGTCGACGTCCTGCTCTCGGCCTGCGACCGCAAGGACGCCGACGCCGTGTTCGGCACGCTGGAGAACGTCTTCCCGGACACCGCGGCCGGACGCGCCCCCACCACGGCACGCACCCCCGACGCCGCCCTGTACGGCCACCCGACCGTGTGGTCCCTGGACGTCGACGCCGCCACCCACGGCGCCGGGCCCGGCCCGGTACCGCTCGGCTCGCCCGTGACAGCCGACCTGTCGGGCGACCCGCACCATGTCCGGGAGGTCGAGCACGCCCTCAGCGCCTCCTTCCGCGTCCAGGAGCGCAGCAGCGTCTCCGGCGACCAGGAGCTCGACGTACGGCTGCGCCTCACCGGCCTGACCCTCTAGGCCCGCCGGGTCAGTCCACGTCGAGGGTGTCGGTGTAGAGGACGAACTCCACGAGGCCGTCGGCGGTGGTGCTGACGCTCGGCGGGCGGGTGCGGGGGTAGCGGGAGGCGATGACGTCGGCGACGCGGTGGGCGGTGGCGGCGTCGGTGGCGCAGATGCGGACGTGGGCCACGCCGGGCTCGTGCGGTGGCCCGGGGTGTTCGGGGTGTTGGGCGTGTGCGGGGTGTTCGGGCATGGGGCTCCCCTGGTCGTGGGGTGGTGGTCAGGACAGCAGGAAGTCGGCCTGGCCGGCCTTGGCGCCCTGGATGAACGTGGTGATCTCGTGGCTGGTGTAGATCAGCGCGGGCCCGTCGGGGTCGGTGGACTGCCGCAGGGCGATACGGCCGTCGGCGAGTTTCATGGCCTCCACGCAGGAGCCTCCGTTGCCGCCGCTCCACGGCTTGTGCCAGCCCTCGGTGCCGAGGTCTCCGGCACGCATGCCGTTGTATATGTCCTGCATGTGCGGTCAGATCTCCTTGCGAACGCCATCGAGGATGGCTGCTGTGCTGTGTACGGGCGCGGCCTGGGCGCACATCCGGTCGAGGGCTTCGAGGAAGGCCGTCACGTCGTCCCGTTCGTCCAGGTAGGCGGCGCCGGCCAGGCTTTCGGTGAAGACGACGTCGGGCAGTTCCGCGGTCCGGAACCGGAAGATGTGGAACGGCCCGTACATGGCGGGGTGCGGGCCGGCGGTGAAGGGCATGACCTGCAGGTGGATCTGGGGCTGGGCGCAGGCCTGGATGAGGCGGTCCAGCTGGCCACGCATGACGCCGGGGCCGCCGATGGGGCGGCGCAGCACGGTCTCGTCGATGACGGCCCACAGGACGGGGGCGTCGGGGCGGCCGAGCAGGGTCTGGCGCTCCAGGCGCAGGGCGACGCAGCGCTCGATGTCGGCCTCGGGCAGGTGGGGGCGGCCGGCGCGCAGGACGGCGCGGGCGTAGTCCTCGGTCTGGAGCAGGCCCGGGACGTAGTGCGGCTCGTAGGCGCGGATGACGGCCGCCTCGCCCTCAAGGCTGACGAAGGCGCTGAACCAGCCGGGGAGGACATCGCGGTAGCGGTGCCACCAGCCGGGCCGGTTGCCCTGCCGGGCGAGGGCGAGGAAGGCACCGATCTCCTCGGGGGCGACCGCGTACAGGCGCAGCAGCTTCTCGACGTACGGGATCTTGAGGCCGGTCTCGGCCTTCTCCATGCGGCGGACGGTGGCGTGGGTGACGTCGAGGGCGCGGGCGGCTTCCTCGTAGGTCAGGCCGGCCTTCTCGCGCAGGTGCTGGAGCCGTCTGCCGAGGATGACGCGCAGCACGGTCGGGGCTCCGCCCGACCGCGGCTCAGCCACGGCACTCCTCTCGCATGCGAGCAGTCTGCCACGCACCGTGTGCAGCGGACAGCCTGTACAGAGAAATGTGTAATTTGCAGAATGCCTCTTGCCTACCGTCGCTTGCGTGGCCATAGTGGCCTGTGTGACGCGGCTGTACCGAACCTGCCGAACCTCCGACGATGTCTGGAACGTCCCATGATGCTGCCGACAGTGCGAGAGCGACCGCTTCCGCTCGCCGACAGCCGCAGGGACGTCCTCCGGCTTCCGGCGCAGGCCGCGTCCGTGGGCGCCGCCAGGCGGCGGGTGCGGACGACGCTGCACGGCTGGTCACTGGAGCGCGTGGGTGACGACGCCTGCCTGGTGGTCACCGAGCTGTTCACCAACGCCGTACTGCACAGCGGCAGCGATCACGTGACATGCGCACTGTGGGCCGGCGAGGGGCTGCTGCACATCGAGGTCACCGACCAGGGGTACCGGGCCGCCGGGCCGGCCGTGCGCCGCGCCGGGGACGGCGAGGAGAACGGGCGCGGGCTCGTCCTCGTCAGCCATCTGGCGCATCAGTGGGGCGTGGTGCATCCCGTCCCCGGAACGGGCCGGACCGTATGGGCGGCGCTGGCCTGCGGCGGTGTACCCCTCCAGAAAGGCGCGCGGCGCGCGGGCTGATCTGTAATTGGCTGGTGGCGGATGCGTGACGGGCTTACGCTGGGTCGTGACGGAACGCCTCTCAGGGAACCACCGAAACCCCTCGGCCCGTCCCGGGAAGCGCCAGCCACCATGGCCGCCTGCCCGTTCCGCTTCCGGCGCCACCGCGTCAGCACAGCCCCTTTTCCTTGCCCCACCGGGCTGTTCGACGCCCCGGTAGCGGCCGCGTCGGGCGTCCGGCTCACCCGACATGAGGAGTTCGCGGTGACACCCGAGAAGACCGAGCGCAAACAGCTCCCGTCCGAATCCGACGAACATCCGTCCCCGCAGCGGGACGTGCGCAACCTCGACGTGTGGGCGCGGTCCGCGCCGATCCGCCTGGCCGGCTACGAGGACGACCCGACCGAGTCGCACATCCTGCGCAGCGTCGACTGATCGCCGGACCGGGGCCGTACGGGTGTGATCACCCGTACGGCCGCGTTTCGCTACGCGGGTTCCGCGCCGCCCCCGGGCAGCGCCTGCCGCACGCGGCGCGACGGGCTGAAGGCGTACAGGTCGAGGATCCCGGGCGGGTCCGCGATGCCCGGTCCCCCGGCGCGCACCCAGGCGGCGATGTCCTCGATGGCGTCGGCGTCGTTGACCAGGCCGAGCCAGACGGGACGGCCGCCCGCGGCGCGGCCCTGGGCGGAGGGCTGTACGACGATGACGTTTCCGTGCTCGCAGACGTCCAGGCACTCGGTGGCCCGGACCCGGGAGCCGCCCGCCAGGGCCTGCTTGAGGCGGGTGAGCTGGGCCTTGTGGTCGACGCCGGGGATCTTGGGCGTGCCGCAGCAGCAGCCACGGCAGACGCTCACGGTGCACCCGGGCGCCTGTGCGGGGACGCGACGGCTCACGTGAGGGTGATCCGTATGCCGACGGTGCCGTCCTTGCCGCGCCGGATCCGGCTGCCGAGCAGGGTGATCCGGCCGAGCAGGCCGTACTTGCGGGTCAGCAGCTCGCGGTAGTGGGCGGTCTGCTCCGTCGTCAGGATCTCGGCGCGGCCCGGCGACTGCTCCCCCGACGCATTGCCGCGTACGTCGCAGGCGCTGACCAGGACGTCCGCACGATTGCGGATCCGCTTGACCTTGCCGGAGTCCGCGACCGTCCAGACGCCCAGGCTGTCGCCGTCACGGACCACCCACACCGGGGTCGGCACACCGCGGCCGTCCCGCCGGAAGGTCGTGATCAGCAGGTACTTGCCCGAGGCGAGCCGTTCCAGCTCGCTGTGGTCATCCGTCATGGCGTCAGACTACGGGAGCGTCTTGCCGAGGCAGACGCTGTCCGGGTAGTCGCGGTAGTGGCCGAACTTGGTGATGTGGTCGTAGCCGCAGGACAGGTAGAGGGCGATCGCCTCGGGCTGCAGCACGCCGGTCTCCAGGACCATGCGGGACCGGCCGGCCGCGGCGGCGTCCTCCTCCAGGCCGGCCAGGATCCGGCGGGCGAAGCCCCGCCCGCGGGCCGGGGCCACCACGTACATCCGCTTGATCTCGGCGTCGCCGTCGCTGAAGCCCTCCGGGGAGGCGTCCTGCGCGCGCCAGCCGCCGGTGGCGACCGGGTCGCCGCCGAGGTAGCCGACGAGGAACGCGCCGCGCGGCCGGTCGAAGTCGGCGGGGTCCATGAGGGTGGCGTCGGGGTCGCCGTAGCGCTCGACGTATTCCTGCTGCACCTGCTCGGTGAGCTTCATCGCGTCGGCATGGTCGTAGGGAGTCAGTCGGATTTCCACCGTCACATGGTACGGATGTACGACGTAGGCCCTGGTCGGGGACCTGGTCGGGGACCTGTCGCCGGGGCCGGTCGCCGGGTACTTCCCCGGCGGCCGGTATCGTCCCCGGCATGCTCACCGTGACCACCGTGAACGTGAACGGGCTGCGCGCCGCGGCCAAGAAGGGCTTCGTGCCCTGGCTGGAGGCGACCGCAGCCGATGTGGTGTGCCTGCAGGAGGTGCGCGCCGAGCCCGGGCAGCTGCCCGGCGAGGTGCGGGAGCCCGACGGCTGGCACGTGGTGCACGCCCCCGCCGCCGCGAAGGGCCGGGCGGGCGTCTCGGTGTACTCCCGGCGGGAGTTCGAGCGGGTCCGGATCGGCTTCGGGTCGGACGAGTTCGACAGCTCCGGCCGGTATGTGGAGGTCGACCTGCCGGGTGTGACGGTCGCCAGCCTCTATCTGCCCTCGGGCGAGGTCGGCACGGAGCGGCAGTCGGAGAAGGAACGCTTCATGAAGGAGTTCCTGGCCCACCTCGCGGCGCTGCGCGCCCAGGCGGAGGGCGGCAGCCGTGAGGCGGTGGTGTGTGGCGACTGGAACATCGCCCACCGCGAGGCCGACCTGAAGAACTGGAAGTCCAACACCAAGAACGCCGGTTTCCTCCCCGAGGAGCGGGCCTGGCTCTCCCGGGTCTACGACGAGGCGGGTTACGTCGACGTGGTGCGCCGGCTGCACCCCGAGGTCGCGGGCCCGTACTCGTGGTGGTCCTACCGCGGCCGCGCCTTCGACAACGACGCCGGCTGGCGGATCGACCTGGAGGTGGCTACCCCCGCGCTGGCCGGGCGCGCCGTCTCCGCGGTGGTCGAACGCGCGGCGAGCCACGAGGAGCGCTGGTCCGACCATGCGCCCGTGACCGTCGTCTACGACGTGTAGGGCCCGTTCTGGCGCGGCGCTCGCCGACCCGGCGATGAGTTCCGGGCCGCCGGACCGTCCTCCTTACGTGGACATGATTGTGCTGGCCGTCGGTCCCTCGCTCGCGCCTGCCGACGCGGCTCGGCTCGACGCGCGGCTGCGCGCCCTGCCGCGCGGCACCGTGGTGGTGTGCGACGTGAGCCCGCTGACCGAGCCGGACCTCGCCGCCGTGGAGGCACTGGCCAGACTGCGGCTCACGGCGGGGCGGTGCGGGATCCGGGTGGGGCTGCGCGGGGCGTCGGCGCGGCTGCGGGAACTGCTGGCGCTGACCGGGCTGGAAGGGCTGCTGCCGCTATGGGTCGAGCCGGGCGGGGAGGCCGAAGAGGGGGAAGAGGCGGTCGGTGTCGAGGAAGGCGTTGAGCCCGGTGATGCGGCCGTCTGAGATGTCGATGACCTGCACCGCCCAGGGCACGCCACCGGGCCGGTACTGGGCGAAGGCGGGCGCCCCGTTGGCGGTGAGCGGGACCAGGCGGGAACCGCGGCAGCCGATGCCGGTGCCGAGGAACCAGGCCCGTATCTCCTTCGGGCCGCGCAGCCACAGCTCGTAGGGGGGCATGGACAAGGTGGCGTCCTCGTGGAGGAGCGCGGTGAGGGCGTCCAGGTCGTAGCGCTCGAAGGCGTCGACGTAGCGGGCCAGGAGCGAGCGCTGCGCTTCGTCCATGGGCCGCGCGGGGTCGTTGACGGGGACCTCGCCACCGGCCGAGAGCGTCGCGCGGGCGCGCTGCAGGGCGCTGTTGACGGAGGCCACCGAGGTGTCGAGGAGCTCGGCGACCTCGCTCGCCTTCCAGGCCAGGACCTCGCGCAGGATCAGCACCGCGCGCTGCCGGGGCGCGAGCCGCTGGAGCGCGGCGATGAGGGCCAGGCGTACGGACTCGCGGGCGACGGCCTGGTCGGCCGGGTCGCCGCCGGAGTCCAGGACGCGGCCGTCGGGGACGGGGCCGATCCAGGTGGCCTCGGGGAGACCCGCGTCGATGGGCGTGGCGGCCGTCGAGGGGGAGGCCAGGTCCATGGGGCGGGCGCGGCGCTGGCTGCTCTTGGCCATGTCCAGGCAGACGTTGGTCGCGATGCGGTACAGCCAGGACCGCACGCTCGCCCGCCCCTCGAAGCGGTCGAAGCCCCGCCAGGCCCGCACCATCGTCTCCTGGACGGCGTCCTCGGCCTCGAAGGCCGAGCCCAGCATCCGGTAGCAGTAGGCAGTCAGCTCCACCCTGTGCCGCTCCAGCCGGAGCGCCGTGTCGTTTTCCGCCGTGAGCTCGCTCATCGTGAACCGTCCCTTCACCTTCTGCCGACGCTACCGGAGGGGACTGACAACGGCCGGGACGACGCCGTACGCTTCCCGTATGACATGGCGACATTGACCTTCCCCCGAGTCACGGCTCGCCCGGCGGGTGTACGCGTACGCGTTCCTCGACGACTTCGTGCTGCTCTACCCGGTCTACGCGGTGCTCTTCGCCGAGACCGGGCTGTCCCCCGCCGAGATCTCCTCGCTCTTCGCCATCTGGTCGGTCACCGGTTTCGCGCTTGAGGTGCCGTCCGGGCTGTGGGCCGACGTCTACTCGCGCAGGCGGCTGCTGGCCGTCGCGCCCGTGCTGCCCGCCGCCGGATACGCGCTGTGGACCTTCCTGCCGTCGTATCCGTCCTTCGCCGCCGGCTTCGTGCTCTGGGGCGCGGGCAGCTCGCTGCGCTCGGGCACCCTTCAGGCGCTGGTGTACGAGGAGCTGTCGCGCACCGGCGCTCAGGACTCGTACGCCCGTCTGATCGGGCGCTCGCAGGCCGCCGGTACGACGGCGGTCCTGGCGGCGACCGCGCTGGCCGCTCCCGTGCTGGCGGCGGGCGGCTACCGGGCGCTGGGCATGGCCAGTGCGGCCGTGGCGCTGCTGGGGGTGCCGGTGGCGCTGGCGCTGCCGGAGTCCCGGGGCGCCGGAAGGCGGGAGCCGGGCCGGGGCTACGGGGCGGTGCTGCGGGATGGGCTCGGCGAGGTGCGGGGCACGCCGGGCGTGTGGCGGGGCCTGCTGCTGGTGGCGGCGCTGTCGGGGTTCGACGCGATGGACGAGTACGTTCCCCTGCTGGCCCGCTCCACCGGGGTCGGGGAGGCCGTGGTGCCGGTGCTGGTGCTGCTGGTCACGGCGGGGGTGACGGCGGGCGGTCTGCTGGCCGGGCGGGGCCAGGGGCGGGCGGGGCCGTTGCTGGCGCTGGCGGCGGGCTGCCTCGCGGCCGGGGCGGTGAGCGGGCGGCCGGCGGGGATGGCGCTGGTGGCGGTGGCGTTCGGCATCTTCCAGTGGGCGATCGCGGCGGCCGATGCGCGCCTGCAGGGCAGGATCGCGGACGGCTCGCGCGCGACGGTGACCTCCATGGCCGGTTTGGGTACCGAGGTGGTGGCCGTCGTGATCTTCGCGGGTTACGCCGCCGGCTCCCGGTGGTCGGGCCCGGGCCCGCTGTTCGCGCTGGCCGCGGTGCCGTACGTGGTCGTGGCGGCGGCCCTGTGGCGGCCGAGGCGGGGCCGGGGCTGACTGTGCGCCCGCGCGTCGAAATCCGGCCATCTCCGACGTATCGTGGCAAGGAGATGCCGCCGGCGCTGGAGGCCGCCATGGCCGACCCGAAGGGCTTTCTCAAGACCCCCCGCCGTACCTGGCCCCGCCGCCCGGTCCAGGACCGGGTGCGGGACTGGGACGAGGTCTACCAGGGGCAGGCGCTGCTGCCGATCATCGGTGCGCAGGCGGACCGGTGCATGGACTGCGGCATCCCGTTCTGCCATGACGCGTGCCCGCTGGGGAATCTGATCCCGGAGTGGAACGACCTGGTGTCCCGGGACGACTGGGAGGCGGCGAGCCACCGGCTGCACGCCACCAACAACTTCCCGGAGTTCACCGGGCGGCTGTGTCCGGCGCCCTGCGAGTCAGGGTGCGTGCTGGCGATCAACGCGGACCCGGTGACCATCAAGAACGTCGAGGCCGCGATCGCCGACGCCGCCTGGCAGCGCGGCTTCGTCCCGCCCCGGCCCCCCGAGCGCATGTCGGGGCGGACGGTGGCGGTCATCGGCTCCGGCCCCGCCGGGCTGGCCTGCGCGCAGCAGCTGACCCGGGCCGGGCACACGGTGACGGTGTACGAACGGGCCGACCGGCTCGGCGGGCTGCTGCGCTACGGCATACCGGAGTTCAAGATGGAGAAGCACCATCTGGACCGCCGGCTGGGGCAGATGCGCGCGGAGGGCACCCGGTTCCGTACGGACGCCGACGTGGGAGGCACCGTCGACGCGGCCGCCCTCCGGCGGCGCCACGACGCCCTGGTGGTCGCGATCGGCGCCCACTCGATGCGCGAACTCCCCGTCCCCGGACGTGACCTGACGGGCATTCACCAGGCGATGGAATACCTCACGCTCGCCAACCGGGTGTGCGACGGCGACCTCGCCGCCTCCCCGGTCACCGCCGAGGGCAAGGACGTGGTGATCGTCGGCGGCGGCGACACCGGCGCCGACTGCCTGGGCACCGTACTGCGGCAGCGCGCGGCCTCGGTCGTCCAGCTCGACATCAACCCCCGGCCCGGCGAGGACCGGGCGGAGCACGAGCCGTGGCCGGTGTATCCCAAGGTCTACCGGGTCTCCCCGGCGCACGAGGAGGCCCTGGAGCTGTGCGGGGCGGGAACCGACATACGCATGTTCTCGGCGTCCACGCTGCACTTCACCGGTGACGCCGCCGGGCGGGTGACCGCACTGCGGCTGTCCGAGGTCGAGGCGCGCGGGCGCACGCCCCTGCCGGGGACCGAGCGGGCGATCCCCGCCCAACTGGTTCTGCTGGCGCTGGGCTTCGACGGCGTGGAGCGCGGCGGAGACCTGATCGGCGGGCTCGGGATCCGGCTGAGCGCGCGGGGCACGATCGCGCGGGGCGCGGACTTCGCCTCCGGCGCCGACGGGGTGTTCGTGGCGGGCGACGCGGGGCGGGGGCAGTCCCTCGTCGTCTGGGCGATCGCGGAGGGCCGCTCGGCGGCTGCCGCCGTGGACCACTGGCTGACGGGCGGCACCGAGCTTCCGGTGCCGATCAGTCCGCAGGACCGTCCGCTCGTCGTTTGAAGGCGTCGTACGCCGGGCGCAGCACGGCCGCCAGGTCCCGGCCCCGCACGGTGATGCCGGACGGGCCGAGGCGGCGCGGGGCGGGGTCCGGTGGCCCGGGGTCCCGGTCGGGCGGGAGGTCGGCGGCGCAGGTCCAG
>Ga0307517_10009958_pt1 | contig 13383 bp, 12 predicted proteins | sample 23_EM_MG_FD_194515 | JGI IMG/M metagenome (GOLD analysis project Ga0307517, IMG submission 194515) | Populus trichocarpa ectomycorrhiza microbial communities from riparian zone in the Pacific Northwest, United States - 23_EM | ecosystem: Host-associated > Plants > Roots > Unclassified | place...
GTGGCTCCCTTAGTGGGATGTTGGGCTGGGCTTTTTTGGTCATTATTATAGGGTTTTTTCCCACCTTTTTCCATGGATGGTGGGCTTGAGGGGGTTTCATGTTTCTTTTCAATTGAGTAACTTTATATCTAATTCATTAGAGTGAACGGTTTTTGTTTTTTTTTAAATTTAATTGATTTTACTCGTGTTGTTCCCGTGAATATAAATAATAAATTTTTTTTGTTTTTTTTAAAAATTAGTTTAAAATGAATTAAATTTACTTGTACTATAATCTCAATTTTATTCATGATAATATTTTACCTAATTTTATTGTAAGCTTAAAAAATCATGAAAACTGTAGTTCTTGTCGGATGAATTTTGTATGTAATGGAATTGTAGATAATTTAATGGAACAATAATTTTTTTTTATATAAAGTATGATTTCATTTCATGATGTAATATTAATAGTTAAATCTACAATATTTAAATTAAAAATCATAAATATTAATATATATATTGTTAAATTATTTTATAATCTCAATTTCAAAAGTATTCATAACTAAACACATTAAACTATTTTTTGTTCAACCTCAATTTCAACCAAATATATATTTTTCCAAACCAATATTAACTAAAAATACTTTTTATAAAATAATTTTTTTCAAATCACAATTATAACAGCTATCACAATATCAAACACACTTGTTTGGAAGGGTGTTTTGATTTTTTGTTGTTGAGCGTTAAATGACTGCCGGTAACTTTCCTGACATTTTTTCTCCCGCCACTCGTTTCCCCTGTTCATCTTCCTTTTTTTTACTAGCTTTGTTGAAGAACAATCTTCTAGTTGTTCAGATTTCTTTGAGAGTGGACGAGGCAATGGTTTTTTCTTGCAAAAATCATTCGGTTTATGATATATTTTATGTGTCTTGATTCGTTTCTAGTGATTTTTCCTAGCTTTCATTATTTTTTTATGATTAATCCCACGTGTCTTTTCTTTACGATTCTTAATGGGTTTTTTTTTTTTGTCTCCGTGACACTGTTTATTAATTTGTTTAATTAATCTATATTTCTCTGGTTGATCTATTAGTGCGCGATGGTTTGCCTTTATTTATTTATTTATTTTTCTCTGTTATTGTTTTTTTTTCTTTTCTTTTTTTGAGGTTTCTTTCTCTTTATCTTCATTTTTAGTATTCTTTTTACCTTTCCCCCCTCCGTGATCCTTATTTGCTCTCTAATGATATTATTTTATTTCTCTGTTTGAATGTGTTATACAGGTAAAGGCTTTTATAATCTTTTAATTTTAAGGGGATCTATTTAAACTGTAGCATTAATTAATTATATATAATTAAAATGATAGTTGAATATTATCTCTTTTATATATATATATATATATATATATATATATATATATGATAGGATTGTCCATGAGCATTAAATGACACTTCTAACCTTTGTGGTGTCATTTAGCTAGTTAAATTATAAGTTTGTTATTTAGAGATTACTAGTTCGAGTTTTACAAATTTTAGAGTCACTGGAGACTTATATAATCGTTAACTTCAGAACTCGTGAGATTAATTAAAGTGTATGTAAGCTGACCCGAGCACTCATATTAAAAAAGAAAAAAAAGAAATAGGAGAAACGAAGATACCAAACCAGAAAGTGTAGAATTGCCATAAATGTGAGTTTGCAACCGAGACATGAATTTAATGCACGTGGTTAATGGCTGGGAGTGATGAACATCTGATTCTAGAACACTTCGAGATGCTATCACAAGATTACAAGTACCATTTAATTTGATTGAAAAAAAAAAGAATTATTAAGTTACATCTTGTTAGTTTGATAATTTAAATAATTTTTTTTAAATAATTATTACCTAGTTGATGTTGGTTGCATAAATATCAGAGTTATTTTCACAATATTAAAGTCTATAGTATTTAAAAATATAGTAATAGTTGATTTTTAAAATATTTTTTTACTTAAAAACATTAAAATAATATATTTTTTATTTTTTAAAATTTAATTTTGATATCAACAATTAGTGTTTTTTTATTTTAAAATTTTATTTTATATTAACACATCAAAATAATAATAAAATATTAATTTTTTTAATTAATTTTTTTTAAATTTTTTTTTTAATTATTTTCAAAAACCGCTTTATATCATGCGCAGGAATGGACTCGGAATTCACGTGCACCCCAAACACACGAAGAGTACTTTAACAAGACAAACTCTCGATGTGAATCAAGACATCCCATAAACGGAGCAAATTAAAACTTTACAATAATAAATTGCATAAGATAAAATAACAACACAAAATATACCTTTGTGAGCACATCAATGGAGCAGGCTAATTGGTTGATAGTATCAGAATATTTATTTTTGTGTTTCAATCTATTTTTAAAATTATTTTTTGTTTAAAAATTATTAAATTAATATATTTTTAGATATTATTTGCTAATTTCAAATAACTAATATAAAAAATATTATCTTAATATACTTTCAATTAAAATATATTTTTAAAAAATATTATGCAATGCATTACTAAACACATTTATAAAATTTCTAAAAGATAATTTAATAAGAATTTTCACATGAATCAATACACTGATTATTGAAAGTATATTAAAATAATTATAAAATTCCTAAAAGATAATTTAATAAAAATTTTCACGTGAATCAATACACTGATTATTGAAAGTATATTAAGATAATTATAAAATTTCTAAAAGATAATTTAATAAGAATTTTAACGTGAATCAATACATTGATTATTAAGCCTGTGATTTATATGCTTAATTTTAATAAAACATCAAACATATAATTTTTATCATTTTGATACTGATTTTTGTTTTTAAATTCTTGATGAGGATTTTATATTAATATTTATCAAATTTTTAATTAAATTTGTTTCCAATCGATGCCATTTCATTGCATAAAACATGCACATCAGAAAAAAATGTTAATATTAATTAATTTTTTTTAATCAAATTTTCTGTAAATGGACCCATTCTAGTATATTAGACTTAAAATATCAATGAAAGGACCCAATCAAGAACGCTGGAAAGATTTGGGACTTAATTGATAAAATTTATAGATCTGGTATGCAAACGCAACCGAGAATGATTATAAAGGTTTCGGATGAAATTGCGGCTACCTTCTTCTTCTTTTTTTTTAGTTGTTTCACTTTTGTTTTTCTGTCCGACATGTTTTAGCATCCATTTATAAAAACCTAGTTTCAGCACACTCATCATATCTTCGTTTCTTCCTCAAAATTGAGCGCCAAGGCCTCCAGAAAGACCATCAATTTAACTAGCTTCTTCGAAACTCTGTAAGTATCAAAGATCTCTAATCACATAAATATTGTTTTAGGTCTCCATTATTCTCTCTTTTGAATGGAAATTCACCATCTGGTTTGGATGCCGAGAGAAAGCAAGAAGAAACAAAAGAGAACGCTTTCTTTCCCTTTGTTTTATTTTCTCTCTTTGAATGTATTAGCTCATGTTATCTTGGCTTCGAAAAATCGAAGAGTCAGCTTCACTGATTTTTTTAAGTCATTGGAATGTTCTCTTGGAGACACAAAAATCATGAGTTTCAAGATTCAGATTTTATTCACAGCATTCTCAGATTTAGGGTTCTTGTTTCTATTCACCGGTGAAAATGGAACAGTTATATATATATATATATATATTCGCGGAATTATTTGTAGGCTTCAAACATTCCGCAATCTTCTATTTTCTGATTTAACGGGATTCTTTTGCTGTCTTGATGTGCATACTGCAGTGAAATAGATTTTGCCAGTTATCCGTGGGCATGTCTACTGCATTGACGCCTTCAAAGAGACTGCATGATAGTAAGTCCACGGAGACCAATGGGAAAGGAAAGCGGCAAAACACAGCTGGCACCAATTCCCCCAATCAACCCTTGAAATCCTCTCCGGCTGCTGTAGTTTTCCGTATATTATGTCCTGCTCCAAAAATTGGCACTGTCACTGGGGAAGGTGGTGCTGTTATTTCACAAATTCGTCAAGAAACTGGTGCAAAGGTTATCGTGGAGGAAAATATACCTGGGTGTGATGAGCAGATAATTGTTATCACTGGTTCTGATGAAAAGACTGAAGTCAGTATTGAACAGAGCAAAAAGGATGGTGATGAAGAGGCTAATGTGGCTGAAGAGAGTGATAATAAAAATGATGGCAATGAGAAGGAAGAAGAGAAGGAAGGTGTTCCTGTAGAAGACTCAGGGACTGTAAAAGAAACTTCATCAATGCAGAAAGCGTTGTTGCTTGTTTCGGGAAAAATGTTTGAAGCAGATCCGGTGACAGATGGAGGGGATGAGGAAAATAACAAGCCTTCTACTTTTATTTTGAGGTTACTTGTCCTTTCCAGTCAAGTTGGCTGCCTTTTGGGAAAGGGTGGCAGTGTAATCAAACAAATGTCAGCTGAAAGCGGGGCACAGATTAGGATCTCTCCTAGGGATAGACTTCCCATATGTTCCTCAGTTTCTGATGAGCTAGTTGAGGTAATTGAATATTACTTTTTTTGTCCTGCCATATTCTCACGGATTATAGAAATTATTGTGCATTTTTTATTCACCATGCCCTCAAATGCTATCAATTATATTTACTACGAGCAACCGATAATGTTCGTCTAGAAAGATATGAACGTGCGCAAAAAGCATGTGCAAAAAGCATGGAATGAGGGGGATAGGTTCAAGCATAGCATGCAAAGGTTGCTATGGAACAAGGAGTTTGTTCTAGAACCATTACATCTATTACTCTATGTGTCACGAGTAAGATTGCATGATCCCATCATCTTGATAAAACCAAACCATTCAACCTAATTGCAAAATTTAATCTTGCTGAAATGCATTAAAGCTGCCTGTTAAATTGTCCAGATCTCTAAATTGTAGCTTTGATAATGTTTTTTACTGTTCTAATTACTTATGACCACTGGATTGTCTTACAATGCATGGTTAGCTCCTGCAAACTTGGCTTGATTAATCTTTCTTCATTTGTCTGGATTTTTTACTTTGTACAAATGACCAGGTTCTTTAACAGTAAGAGTGAAACCTTGACAGTAATTGTTATGAATTCTGACTTGGACAAATGGTCTTCACATCTGAATTTTATGTTTTGGATACATAAATTCATATATTCTCAACATATTCAATGATGTCGCTGCAGATAACAGGAGAGATTGATGCAGTTAGGAAAGCTCTCCAATCAGTTTCTAAACAGCTTTTGGAGAATCCACCCAGGGATCATGACTCTTTCCCTGCCAATCCTTCTGGGACTTCATCACATTCATCCGGCCATTCTCATCCCAGGCCAGAAGCTTACCTGCAACGCCATTCTTTTTCTGGTCGTGGAAAACCTTATGCTGTTAGATCCCGGGATCGTCATGAAAGTGTTATCCAGGATCAAATGAAGCCTGTGCCTGATGTACTAACCTTCCGCTTATTGTGTCACAATGAGAGAGTAGGAGGTGTCATTGGAAAGGGAGGTACAATAATAAAGATTCTTAAGCAAGAAACTGGCTGTGATATTAAAGTTATGGAAGGAGTTTCTGATTCGGAGGACCGAGTAATTGTCATCTCTGGTCTGGCGGTATGGTTTGTCTATCTTTTCTTGCTTGCATGTTATGACTGTTAAGTTTTAGTGATTCTCTTGGTCATTCATTTATGTAATGCATATCGCCTGACAACAAGTCAATCATTGCAGCACCCAGATGATAGGATATCAGCTCCTCAAGATGCAGTTATTCGTGTGCAGACCAGGATAGCTATGGCTATATCCAACAAAGAGAAGGCTATAATAGCAAGGCTTCTTGTTTCCTCTAATCAAATTGGTTGTCTCCTTGGCAAGGGTGGCGCCATCATGTCTGAAATGAGGAAGTCATCTGGCGCCTATATTCGTATACTAGGGAAGGACCAGATTCCAAATTGTGCTTCAGAAAGTGAAGGAGTGGTTCAGGTACTTTTTTTTTTCACAATAATTTCTCTTAGGTTGATGTGATAGGGAATTTTAAATCCACCAATTTACATCACTTTGAGAATGTTTTCATTTGATGTCTTAAATAGCATTGATAGTTTTATACACTACAGGGTTGCCATCCTATGATGAATATGCAAGTTGATGTGCAATGTTTACATAGCAAAGACATTTCTTCACAGTGTTACTTCTGATGAACTTAGTTGATGGTTTGCCATCCTATGATGAATATGCAAGTTGATGTGCAATGTTTACATAGCAAAGACATTTCTTCACACTGTTACTTCTGATGAACTTAGTTGTTGGTTTGCCATCCTATGATGAATATGCAAGTTGATGTGCAATGTTTACATAGTAAAGATATTTCTTCACACTTTTACTTCTGATGAACTTTGTTTTTACTGTGTTTGTCTCTTGTGTTGTTTCTTTTTGGACAGATAAACGGAGAGTTTGAAGTAGTTAAAGAGGCTCTTTTGCAGATAACCACTAGGTTAAGGCATCATTTCTTCCAAAATCTATTTCCTTCCATGGACCATCTTTCAAATCCTGCATTTTTGGATCAAGTACCTCCATTTCCTCCATATATGGGAAGGAAGGAACTCTCTCCTCCATTCCATTCATTTCCCAATTTTGATGGAATGGTTGGTGCACCTCCACATGTCAGTTTCCCTCCCCATGATGATCATCCTCCTTTCATGCACAATATTCATAGACCAGGGATGCCCCCACATATAGCTGAAAGAAAACCATGGGGTCCTCAGGTAGCGAATTGTCTCCTTTCCTTTATATGCTCTGTTTGAGCTTCTCTCAAGCTTGACTGTTGTTCCCTGGCAATATGATGGTTTCCCTCTCGATTACCCTTTTACCATTTCTGACATTACAAGGAAGAGCTGGAAATTCTAATATTGAACTATGAAAAAAATAACCATCAATTATAATTGGTAAATTGTTTCCTGGATTGGTTTGCAGGGACTCGTTGAAGGTGGTGGCCCAATGGGCTTGCCAGACTTTGCAGGACCTCCACAAAGAAGAATTTCAGGTTTTGGAGGGTATGATATCCTGTTATTTCTCCCCAATCCCTCTCTCTCCCTTGTAAACTGTAGGTTTAAAATTGTTCATCTAATTTTGCTTCCATTAATTATGTATGCAGGGTGAGCCATCCAGCTATTATTACAAGTACTACTATAGAAGTTATTGTTCCTCGTACCATTGTTCCTGTAATTTATGGAGAAGATGGCGCATGTTTGAAACAAATTCGTCAGGTATATCCTACGATTTATTCATCCATTTATTTGTCATGCATATAAACTAATATTCTAATTAACCTTAACACACAAAAAAAATAAAAAAATAAATCCAGGAATGGGCTTACCTGTAATTTTTGGAAAGGGAATTTAGAGTATGCTTTCATATCAATATTATTACGCAACAAGTCAGGGCTGGGGTTTTTATTCATTTAAATTTTCCATCTTGGAGACTCTTCATTAATGTTTATTTCAACAGTTTCTCTTATTAAAGAAACCTTGATACACAAAGAATTTCATTATTACTGGTTCTGTTTCAGATCTCTGATGCAAAAATTACCATTAACGAGCCAAAGCCAGGAGCTTCCGAAACTGTGATTATAATATCTGGGACACCTGAACAGACCCATGCAGCACAGAGTCTTATTCAAGCATTTGTTATGAGTGAAAGGGAGTCTTCCTGAACTTATTGATTAGGTAATATTTCTAACCACTCCCCCTGACTGACAATTGAAATTGTGCATCATGGAATATGACTAGTGTCAATAGGCCACATACTCAATAGGTGCCAAATATGATGTGTCTAATGACCTGTACTCATTTATTTCACAGCTTGAAAAAAGAACTAACTCATTTAAATGCAACTGAGACTTGATATCTCCGGTGGCACTGAAGATCATGAAGATTGAAGATCTCCATAGATCAAAATTGGCAGTTTTGTGAGTACAGTAAAACCCACCTGAACTTACCTATGAACAGATATCATACTTTGCAGATTGATTAGCTCCTTCTTGGATTGCATGTCTGGTGAATGTCATATGAAGTGTTATATAATGATGAAATTGTACCTTCAACATCCTGAAAGTTGGTGATGATGAACTTATATTAAACGGAAAGCAATCTTTGATTAATGCTGACGGGTCCTATTTGTCTGTTTTCTGTTCTCCTCAGAACCTTTTCACTATATTAAATTCACTCAAGAATTTTTTTCACATTTTACACCTTGTCCTAGCTGACTATATTCTTTAAAATGAGAAGTTTCTCTTCGTGTAGCAGCATTTTAACAGTGTTGGTTTTCTGAAGGATACACACTTTTTCACTGCCAGCCTGTATTACATGCAACAGTCATACCTTTTTATCATTACACCCACGACATATCTAGATAGCAATGGTTTTCTGTTTGATAGAAGAGGAAATGCAGCTGTTGTCTACAAATATCCTTTAGCCTCACCTCATAATGGCAAGCGATTACACAACAGATTAATGAATATATTTTTATATTACTTGGGCTGCTTTTTTTCCCTAGAGTGTTATAGCATATTATTTCGACATTCATTTTGGATGTGAGAATATGAGGAATGCATTTTCTTCCTGAGACATGTCTATTTTATTTCTCATGAATCATGATGCCATCCCTTCTTATTAGGGCTACAATCCATGGCAGTGCCATTATCTATTCTCTTAGGGTCTGTTTGGTATAGTTGTGGCTTTTAGCTGTGGATTTTCCTATGGTTTTTGGTTGGGCTTTTAGCTGCGGCTATTGTAGTTGTGACCACGGTCAGTTTTGGCTGCCGTGGCAGTGGTTGTAAAACTGTTTTCTGTTAACATGCTTTTATGTTAGATGAGTTTCAAAAGCAAAAACTTCCATTATATAGGTTCTGACGTTTGGATTTCAAAAGAGCATTCAGAATTTTACCAAAACATCTTTTTCATTGGCTTTTGGGGGGGCAGCCCCAAAAGTGAAAAAAAAGGCAAAAACCCTTCTTAGCCAAACAGGTTCTTAATTATTTCAGATGGAGAACATGCAGAGATGTTCTAAAGTATATGCTCAGGTTTATGGATCTGGCCAACAGCAAGAGTAATAATGAAATTATTTGACTCTAGAAGTCAGACACATCTCCTGTGAAAAGTTATATGACTGACAATCCGAGAATATAATCAAATTTGTATTATATCGAAAAGGTAAATGTTTTCAGCTTGATTCCATGAATGTTGGTCATTTACTTGTGAAGTTTTCAGTCTCTTGTACTGAGCGACTGATATATATAACTTTAAATATTCTGATCGGATTTTTCTTTCTTCTTGCTGGAAAATGTCAAACTGGATCAAGAAAACAGAAGAGTTTGGTAGAACATCGACTTTCTATTCAATATGTAACTGAATTTGTTGTCTCTGATGGTTCAATGTTCATGGATTCTGTGCTGTCCTTTGGTTGACGTTTGATAGGTTAAGACCATTTTTAGCTTTTCAAATGCTGCCCTGGAGGACTTTTTCACTGTTTTTTATGCTTTAATCTTCCCATCTACTTGATTCATATGAAAGCTCTTCTATCTCTTGTCCTCATGGTTCTTGTTTAGAATTTCTCCTCTTTGTTCTCATTCTAATCTTGTTACATAAATTGAAGTAATTTCCTTGTTTTAAACCCTTAAGTGTTAGTTCATGCTGTTTTTGGGACTTCCATATCCCATATATGTAGCCATCAGTTTCTCAACGTTATTGGGATTCGGAACCATTAAAAGACCTGGAGTTGTTAGGATATCGAAAAACTTGAGGAGATAGGAGGTAGGTAGTGAAAAAATTAAAGAGAAGTGTATTTTCTAGCTGAGAGCAAATAGACATACACACAGAGTGGACTTTTGGATATCAGACGCTCAAGCAGTATTTCTTGTTACTTGGGTTTATGAATGGATGAATTTAAAGGAAAAGTACTTGAACAGTTTTGGAGTTCTGGTGTAAAAGAGCTTTCAATACACGTTTCATCTCTCAAGACCAGCTTGGATACCAGACAGAGAACCTTTAACTTTGATGCTCTGGTTTGGGTTTCCTGAAAGACATTATATATATATATAAAAAAAAAATAGAGAAAGAAATATGAGTTTTAGGTACCAGACAAAAACCTTATTGCTTCTGACTGATAGAATAGGAGATCCCGATCAGTGTTAATGCAGTTTCTCTCTGACATGATCATGTGAGTTTTACTTATAATTGACGGAATACAGGTAGGTGATTTGATATTGCTCAGCATCATGAGTAAAGTACAGACTGATTCTCTGACTTTCTGGTTTGAGCCGAGTGAAAGTATGATCACGGAACAGAATCATTGCTGGGCTTTGAAGGGCTTATATGTCTTGAGAGCTTGGATCAGGCCTTCAACTGATCCGGCAGCAGAAACAAGCGATACTGCCAGGCAGGCCCAACTCAACATCTTCAGGGAGGTCCACCTGAAAGAGAATTTTGGCATTTTTGTCCTCGCCATATACATCTCTACGGGAAAATAAACTGTCAACGGCCAGAAAGAGATCGCCCCAAGAAGAGCCAAAAAGTCGTTGAAGAATGGAAGGATCATGGCTAGAACTGCTGTCACTATAACGTATAAAGTTCTCCACACTAGCCTGAATAAGTTGAGGTAATACACACCATAAAATGGAATGTTAATGGCGTGCTCACTTGTTATGAACTTGCTATCAGGCCATCTTCTGTGGCATCTGCTCTCCACAAAACTGAAGATTGGCTGGCAGAATACCTGTTTATGCAGATCATTTTAGAATATGACTAGCCAAAGTATATTATAAATTGCACAACTTTGATGGACATCTTGAGTGGCAAGGCTTTACCTGGTAGGCACCAATAAGGTGGATAGCTATGCATACATTTGCGATGTCAATTAGCACGAAAGGCTCGTAGAATCCAAAACCAGTAAGGAAATTGCCCGGTGCATCATTTCCAAAAGCTGCATAACCAAGACAACCACAGAGAATGTAGAACGTGGTTGTTGTCAGGATGCCAACAAAGCTTGCTCTCTTCATAGCTTTGTTCTCTGGGGGACTTGATTTCAGCGTGTCCTGCATTTCATACGAGATATTTCGCCTCCTTGAGCATCATAATATTTTTGAATTTACGGTGACAGGTTTCCATAACAAGTTTTTTTTATTTTTTGGTCTAGGAGATGTACACACACATTGGTCCAATTTGTCATTGATGAAGAAGGATTAGAAGCTTCACAAGTTAATTTAACCTTACCACTCTATGTTTATTGAAAAATATGGGCTCGTGTTGATACGAGGATACGAACAAGTATGGTTTTATTTATTTTAATCATATGCCTTCAAAGAGTTATAAAGAAAAACATTCTTTTTTATCAATAAAAGTAAAAGGTAAAGAACAAAAATCAATGTCTGAGAGTGCATGGCGGTGGTTCTTCACGTCTTTCTTGCATGACCTTACGTTGACTTGTAGAGTGGGTTTTTTGCTCTTTCCCCAAGACTTAACAGGCTAAATAAATAGAGAGAGGTTGATTGCATATCTAATAGAAAACATTATATCTCTTATACTCGCCTGCGTATTCAGAAGGACTCATTGTATTTACGCCGGTATCAGATTTTAGGATATTAAAAGTGTAAACCCCGGTATAAAAATAAACAAACCAATGTTAACAGGGTAATTGTCTATTGAAAAATAATAAATTAAAAGGAAAAATTATTGTGATTTAGAATGGACATCACCAATAAATGAACTTAATGTTTGGATGAAATAAATTAATAAAACTAGTATGTGAAATGTTAACTAGTGATAAATTACGAAAACTTTCTAATCGGGTAAAATAGTTATTGTAAAGGAAGAATTTTTAAATTTGAGGTGCAAATATTTATAAAAAAAAAGGGGATTTCAAATAAATTAATGTATCATTTTAAGCGTGAGTAGCGCCAACTATCGGTATAAACCCCGTGTACAATCACGTAGTTTTTAACCGAAAGGGATGAAAATTCGAGGGTAAAACTTCTACTGAGAATAGGGATGAAAATCTCCAATGAATTAGTTAAAAATCTTGATGATTTGAGTAAATAAAACGATACATGAAGTTTTGGATTTTTTGTGTAAAATCACATACCGATCAGTTTTAAGCTATTGAGCATCTCTCAATTCGACTGTCAGATTGAGCTAAATTTTATGAGGAGTCTCCTGATATATTGTTCTATCTTAGGTTAAGCTTTTGGAACAATCAGAGTTTGAGAAGGTTGTACTAGATTGTTGATAGTCAGATAAAAAATAACTTATAGACTTATTAATGATATTTTCATAAATAAGTTCAAGAATATGAGAATTTCAGCTTCTTCCTCTCTTTATAACAACCAGTTCTACTAGAAAGAAAAAGAACAAGATTTTTTCATCTTTTCTTGTTTTACCTTAAACTCTTAAGGGAAATCATGAATAAGAGTATCTTAGATGATAGAATAAGTGTTTAAACACATCAAACATAAGAATTATGAGGAAATCAAGTGAGAGAAAATGGAATTAGAGAGAGAGAGAAAACGGAATTATGAGGATATTAAGCTGACAGGGAAGAGTGGGAGCTATTGCTATATATTTATGATAATTCGGTTGCATGATAAGTCGGTAGCAGGAGTGAGAGCGGTAATTTTATAGAATCGGATTAATATTTTAAAACCACATTTATCAAATAGATTTCAATAGTGAAAAGGAAAAGAAAGAAATAAATAGCATGGCAAAGATGTCAAGCTGTCGCAAGAGCAAGGGGTATTGCTATAATGCTATGTATTTATGATAAGCTGACCCCAGGAGTAGGGACAATAATTATATAGAATTGGATAAGCTAGCCGCAGGAGCGAGAGCTGTTATAATACATAACTAGATGAGTCGGCCGGAGGAGTGGAGGCCATCATTATACTAATTTGATTTAGTTGGCTGTATGAGCAAATGCTAAATTGTTAAAGCATTAAACCTATTTTAGGACATTCATTCCTCCTCGATCAACTATATATCATGTATGGTTTATGAAGATAGTGAAACGTGAAATGGTATATTAAAGTGAGAGAAATAGTATAGAAACTGAGGGGGGGGGGGGGGATGGATTATCGAGAAAGAAAATGCAAAAAGATAATTACATAACATGTGAATAATCTGCCATCTCGGACGAAGACTAAATGATTAACACAATATCATAGTTTAACGGTTGAAAGCATAATTAAGGATTCTATAGGATAAGTATATGGTCCTTGGTGATGATGTGAATATAATTAAATTGGAAATTAGTGAAATTATAAAAAAAATATCAAGATTAAAGGTTATCATGTATGACTTGATTGAAACGAGAATATATAAATAAATTCTAGAAGAGATATTTGAATATAAATAAGTGAAAATTATTTCTTA